>Ga0102948_1000928_pt1 | contig 11640 bp, 7 predicted proteins | sample SalPonA_A_H2O_MG_FD_78211 | JGI IMG/M metagenome (GOLD analysis project Ga0102948, IMG submission 78211) | Water microbial communities from South San Francisco under conditions of wetland restoration - Salt Pond MetaG R2A_A_H2O_MG | ecosystem: Environmental > Aquatic > Non-marine Saline and... | reverse complement strand
TTTGGGTATATTTATCCAAAGTCAGATAGGGCGGTTCATCCACTAAATCCCCGCTCTTTAGTTGCCCAGGTCACTGGGGAAAAATATTTCATAACCCCTGTTCATCGCTCTTTAAATGACGATCCATCTTCCATGAGATTCTCCGGTTATCAATCGTCGAGCGGAATTGATTCCTCTTTGTTAGTGTGAATTTAAAGTATCCCGTAAAATTATTGTTTTCAGCAGCTCTTGTATGCGGCCTCAACCCGGTAGCGGCGACTGCTTCGGTGTTTGGAGAGAATTTTTTATCGGGTCATACCAAACTCAGCTATGCGTCGATTTTGCTCGACCGAGGGGGGTCATTCTACGGCGGTCAGGGTGCGATTCTTTGGGATACACATTTTGATTCTCCGATTCATGGCCTCGCCTTGGATCTTCGTCACCGATCGGCGACTGCATCCGGTTATGTCGAAGCAACCCGGTTGGACTACGTGGTTTCATATTCTGATTTGCTGTTTGAGGAAAGTTTACTGCCGACCCGCTTGACGTTCGCTCCTGCCTTTCTGCACACCTATAAACAAAGCGATAACAACGGTTATGAGTTCAATCTTGGTTTGTCCTGGAATGAATTCCTGCCCGATGGCTTGAACCTGTCTTACAGCGTTGTCTACGAATCACGTGTGAAGACTTCGGCGGGTGCGGGTTTTTACCATGAGTGTGGTTTCAATTACGAGGCAACGGTGCCCGAATGGATCGGTTTGAAGTTCCATGAATCAGAGCCGGTGATCAACTTCACGGCTCTCCTCGCCTATCGAGACGGACTCGGGGGGCCGGATGTTGATCGTGGATTTTCGCATGCTCTTTTTCAGTGCAGCACGGAGATCGCTCTCTTTGAGAATTTCAGTATCCTACCAGCGATCCAGCACCAAATTAGCATGGAAAAAACCATAAACGAAAAGAACCGGACGGCTTTTTTAGTCTCGGGGCAGATTCGATTTTAAAAAGAAGGAAAAGCGATGTTTGATAAGGTAAGTCTCAGAACCAAATTACTCACAGGGACGTTGGTTCCGCTACTCATCGTAGTTGCGGTCGGAGTGATCAGCAGCAAAAGTATAACTTCCCTGCTGGAAAGCAATCAATGGGTGAACCATACAAACATTGTGATACGGGAAGCGATGCAAATCACAGCCAGTGCGGTTGATATGGAAACCGGTATGCGGGGATATCTGGTCGCGGGTAAAGAAGAATTTCTGGATCCCTACAAAAGTGGTTACAAAAACTTCGAGCGTCAGATTGCATCGCTGCAGGATACGGTCAGCGACAATCCTGCTCAGGTTCAGTTGCTCGGGGAGATCAAGGAATTGATTGAATCGTGGGTTGAAAATGTAACTGAACCGCAAATCGCCATGCGACGTGGCGCTCGCGATGGCGGGCATACGATGCAGGATGTTGTTTCGCTTGTGGGCGAGGCCCGCGGAAAAGCGTATTTCGATAGCTTTCGAGAAAAGATAGGAACCTTTATCGAAAGGGAGGAAACCTTGATGGAAGCGCGAAAGGAAGCTGCGGGGAAATTGGCGGACAAGGCCCAATTGACCATTATTGTCGGGATCACCACAGCTGTCCTTGTCTCAGCCCTGGTCGCCATCTTGCTGGCCTCTTCGATTACATCACAATTCAAAAGACTCTTTCGCGGCCTCGAGACATTCAGTACGAGCGAGCTCAACCTTTTGGGTGAGGATTTCGACGAAGTCATCAACGGCCTTTCCTCGGGAGCCGACCAGGTGGCTAATGTTTCTTTACAAGTAAATGAGTCTTCGCAGCAACTCGCTTCCGGCGCCAGCCAGCAGGCTTCGAGTATTGAGGAGATTTCATCGACCCTGGAGGAAATGTATTCGATCACAAAAACCAACGCAGATAACGCGAATGAAGCGAGGCAGCTGTCGGCAGGGGCCGAGGCTGAAGCTATAAACGGGCGCGATGCGATCAATAAAATGGCTCAGATGATTGATCAAATGTCTGCTGCAGTTGGCCGGATAAAAGACTCCGCTGATAAAACTTCGCATATAATCAAGACGATCGACGAGGTCGCTTTTCAGACGAATATCCTTGCCCTCAACGCTGCGGTCGAAGCTGCTCGTGCCGGGGAAGCCGGTCGCGGTTTCGCCGTAGTCGCGGAGGAAGTTCGGAATCTGGCACAGCGCTGTGCGGAGGCGGCCAGAGACACGTCTGAACTAATTGAAGAATCATCCCGGAATGCGGAAGGTGGGGTCAGCGCAAGCTCTGATGTTCAATCGGGTTTGAAAAAGATCATTGAAGAAAACATCAGTGCGATCGTCGAAGGAATAGGAAAAGTTCGTGCCATTAATGAATCGGTATCCTCTGCCAGCGTTGAACAAAGCCGTGGTATCTCGCAAGTGAGCGAGGCAGTTGCCCAAATGAGCGATCTCACCCAGAATAATGCAGCGAGTGCAGAGGAGTCGTCGGCTGCAAGCGAGGAACTGTCCTCCCAGTCAGAGGAGTTGAAGCAACAAACGAAAACGCTTTTGAAGGTTACGAAAGGAAGTTCTTTCGATAGCGCGACAAGTAGAGGTTTTTCTCTCGAAATGGATAGCTAGCCCGCATCTAAGGCGGGTCATTTTGAAGGCAAAAGGGGTTGCCGTTGCGCTTTGGCATTTTGCTGCGATCGCTGGATCCCGCTGACACTTCTGAAAATTGGTGTAACAAAGAATTCTGTGAGTGTGACTCCGGCTGGAGCTGCGCCCGCTGCAGGACTGATAGCGACGATTAAAAACTGCGGCTCGTGCCGAGCCGTTTACTCCGCTAGCAGTTCCCAATTACTTCTTCCAAAATAAGGGTAATCATCCCACGGAGCAGGGCCGGGCTTTTCGCGCGGATCGCCGGTCTTTTTCAGGTGTGCCGTCAGCTGATCAGAAAGCTCCTGCAGCAGAAGCCGATACTGAGGGTTATTGGCAAGATTATGCATCTGGTAGGGGTCGTGACGACAGTCATACAGTTCCTCGGCTGGCCGCTTACCAAATGACAGCTGGTATAGCCCGGGATACCTTTTCTTGTTATCCAGCATAAACTGCTTGCTTGGTGAACGGTCCACATCTCCATAACGGCCTTCGTTTGTCTTGATCCGGAAGTTTCCGGCAGGCCAGCGGTCCGGCTCATAATTCCGGATATAAAGGTAGTCCTTCGTGCGAAGCATGCGCGAAGGATAGCCCTTGCCATCGATCCGGCACCAGGCATGGCGCTCGCGACCGGCGTAGGTCGCCGAACGGTCCACTTCGATCTGTCCTTCTTTTTCTGACTTCAGGATGTTCAGCAGGCTGCGTCCGGTCATTACATCCGGCACTTCTACACCCGCTGCTTCGAGGAATGTGGGTGCCAGATCGGTCAGGTTAACAAAATCCTCGATCACCCGACCACCCGGCATCTTTGCCGGCCACTGGATGGCGAGAGGCATGCGGACGCCGTAGTCGTAGAGCGTTGCCTTTGACCGCGGAAAGGGCATCCCGTTGTCGCTGGTAATGACCACGATGGTGTTATCGAGCTGTCCCGCTTTTTCCAGGAGCTCAAGCATCTCACCAACTTCCCGATCGAAGCGCTGAATCTCATAAAAATAATCAGCGAGGTCGTTACGTATTGCGGGAGTGTCGGGCAGGAAATCAGGAACCTGCACCTTATTGGGGTCGATACCAGCGCGCTGTCCGCTACCCTTTTTGAATCCGCGATGGGGATCCTGACTGCCAAACCAGAAGCACCAGGGCTGCTCCTCCTCCGCCGCTGCCAGAAAATCGGCGAACGTTTTGTATTTTCTACCCACGGGATCTGTGGTGCGCCCGCCGGCCCTAGCTCGGCCGGGCCCCCAACCTTTTCGGTTGTAGCCGACATGATACCCTACGGCGTTCAAAAGATCCGTATAGAGTGGTAGATCGGCCGGGATGGTGCCGAAGAGCTGGCCGGCCTCCTCGATTCTCCAAATGTCCTGACCGGATAGAATAGCACCTCTGGAGGGCGTGCAGGACGGTGCGGCAGCGTAGGCTTGGAGGAACAAGGCACCGTGCTCGGCGACGCGATCAAAGACTGGCGTATGAATCTCCGGCTCGCCGTAGGCACTGGCGTGCTTCCATGATTGGTCATCGGAAATGCAAAAGAGGATATTTGGCCGGGAGACCACCTCCGCAAAAAGGGCGCTCGTTTCGCACAAAATAACGAATGCAGCGAGGATTTTGAAAACTTTGCTCATCGGCCGCCCAATGATCTACGATTGATCGGAGTCGAAGGCTAACAAAAAGTGATCCGATCGCTTTTTGATCGGAAGAGTTCTCGCCGATGGAAAGGCATTCAGCTTCGTCCTTGCCTCCGGTTTAAAGGTGCATCCATGTAGTGTTTTCCCTGGTTTGGGGTGACTTTCCCGAGTTGAGGGAAAAACCTCAAGATCGAGTAACCGAATGCCGTCTGAAAACACAGTCCACCCGCAGCGCGCAGTCGTCTGCCGCATCGACGGTAGCGAGTGCGATGAGCTTGACCTGAAGCTTTCCCGCTCCTGGCTGCGCATTGCCGTGGCGGGCGTTTTTGCGGGGCAGGGGATGATTCTATCGCTAGCGCTGAACATGACGCCGCCCGACTATGGATCGACGGCCTACTGGGTGCTGCACGGGCTCCTGATCTTTTCCTCTCTGGTGGTGATGGGCTTTCTCGGGGGGCCGCTCTTCGCCTCAACCTGGGGGATGATGCGTTCAAAGCGCCTTTCGATTGAGGGGCTCTTTACGCTAAGCCTGTTGGGTGCGTTCCTGGGTTCGGTCGCGGGGTCTCTTACCGGGGAAGGGGCGGTCTTCTACGAGATTGTATCGATCGTGATAGCGATCTACACCTTTGGGCGGATGCTGGGCGAACGCTCACAGGCAAAATTACAGGCGGAGAGTCGCCAACTGCGCGCACGTTTCGACCGTGCGGTGCGCGTTGATCCTGATGGAAAGATGGCGGAGGTGGGGGTCGAACAAGTAGCACCGGGAGAGGTGGTGCGCGTTGATCCCGGGTGCGCCTTTACGGTGGATGGTTGCGTGCGCTCGGGTGAGGGCTTTGTCAGCGAGACGTCGTTGACCGGAGAACCTCTGCCGGTGGCACGTCACCCGGGCGATCGGGTTCGGGCCGGGACTTTTTCGGTCGATGGGAGTTTTGAGGTCGAAGTTTTGGCCGGATGGGGGCGCCGGGAACTTGATGGCATACTTGATACAGTCGAGTCTTTGAGTGGCAGGCCGTCCGAGCTGCAGTTGCAGGCGAACCAGCTGGTGCAGTATTTCCTGCCCGTTGTGGCGGGCACTGCGGTTCTGACGGCTCTGGTTTGGGCGCTGATCGGTTCGTGGATGGACGCGGTTTTCAACAGTATGGCGGTGCTTTTGGTCGCTTGTCCTTGCGCGTTGGGGCTGGCCACCCCCGTCGCGATCTGGAATGGCCTCTACCGCCTCGCACGAATGGGCCTGGTGAGCCGCGATGGTGCGTTTATCGACGGCCTTGCCCGGGCCAGAGCCGTTTATTTCGATAAGACCGGCACGCTGAGCGAAATGGAGCTGCAAGTGACTGAGGTTTTGGTGGCGCCGGAGTGGGAGGCTGACCGCAAGTCTTTATTTTCGGCGGTTCAGGCTATCGAGTCGCATATGACACACCCCGTCGCCTGCACCCTGTCGCGGCATCTCTCGGGTGTCCCGGAGTCGGAAGCGTGTTTCGCGGTGGCGGACTTCCGCATACTGCCCGCGCTCGGAGTAGAGGCGCGCGTCTCTTTGGGCGGACGGGACGTGCTTATTCGTATCGGCGAGCCGGTGACAGGGAAGGAGAAACTGGGGCATACGGAGCTTGAGAGAGCCCTGCTCAGCACCTCAGGCAAGCGGGTTCGGGTATCGGTCGATCAGCAGGCCGCAGCGGTCTTTGTTCTGCAAGAGCGGGCACGGTCCGGTTTGGCGGATATGTGGTCAGAGTTGCAGGAACTGGGTCTCAGGCTGGTCGTTTTGACAGGTGATCCGAATCCTGAGTTGCCCCTCCCAGCTCAGGTCGTGGTTCACGCCGGCCTGAGTGCGGAAGCAAAAGCAGCGGTCATCCGCGATGCCCTTGCCGGGGGGGAATGGCCCTGCCTTATAGGCGACGGAATCAACGACGCGGCTGCTATGTCAGCTGCTGCGAGCTCAATCGCCATGGGCAGCGGGACGGGTTTGACGCAGTCGGCCGCCATGGCTCAACTTCTCGATGATCGGCTCGGTGCCCTGCCTGAGGCGATTCGCACCTCGAGGAAAATCCGATCCCGACTGCGTGGAAATCTCGTCTATGCGGCTGCTTACAATGTGCTGGGGATGGCGCTCGCCTGCCTCGGGCTCCTGCATCCGGTTGCGGCCGCACTCATCATGCTCGTGTCGAGCGGATTCGTTACGCTGCGGGCGGTCGTGAGCTCCAGTGAGGTAAAAGTTTAGCTTATGCGGCTTATAACTCTTTGGACTTAGAGATAAAAAACGGTTGCCAACCGATTGAGCAGGGCCTTTTTATCCCAAGTCTACTAACCAATGGACGAACAAAAATCTACTACCCGAAAAGGATTTATTCGTTCCGCCTGCCTTGCGCTTGCGGGAACGTCTTCCTTTGCTGTTTTTTCCAAAAGTTCCCGCACTCAATTGGTTACGGAAAATGCAGAAAGTGCTCATCCCCGCGCTGAGTCAAGATCCGACCCTTTTCGTCGGGTTCGGCCCGCTCAGGGAGCGGTTCGGCGCTCTGCATAACACCCTTTCCCGGGTGTTCGCATACAACAATTTTGAATAGCCATGGCCAACGTATTTCCAAAGTGGGTTAACACACTCCCGATCAAGATCATCATAGCCGTCATCCTCCTGACGTCTGCAGTCGTGCTTGGTGTAACCTATTACTTTACGCCAAAATACACACGTGTCGGCTACGCGCCGACCCAGCCGGTTCCCTTCAGTCATGCGCTCCACTCAGGGCAGCTCAATATCGACTGTCGTTACTGTCATACCTTCGTGGATCGTTCGGAGCACTCCAACGTTCCTGGTTCGAATGTGTGCATGAGCTGCCACAGTATGGTGCAAAGGGACTCACCGCTTCTGGCGTCGGTCCGCGATAGCTACGAGTCCGGCGATCCGGTGCCGTGGGTTCGAATCCACAAAACGCCGGACTATGTTTACTTTAACCATGCGGTTCACGTGAACCGCGGGATCAGCTGCGTCGAGTGCCACGGCGATATCCAGAACATGGAAGTCGTGCACCACGCCAAGCCGCTCTCCATGGCTTTCTGTCTCGAGTGTCACCGCAATCCGGAGCAGTACATCCGCCCGCCGGAAGAAGTCTACAACCTCGACTGGGAGCGTCCCACGGATGCCGAGTCCCTTGCTGAACTGCACAGCTTTGTGCATGATTGGAAGGTGAACCCTCCCCAAAGCTGCTCCGGCTGCCACCGCTAAACGCATTTGCAAAACATGAACGATTCCGAACTTTCTGGACCCCGCTATTGGAAAAGCCTCGACGATCTCGCGGAGACGCCGGCCTTCCGCGACTGGGTCGAGCGCGAATTTCCCGCCGGTGCCTCCGAAATTGAGGGTGTCAACCGTCGCCACTTTATGAAGATCATGGCGGCCTCCTTTGGCTTGGCCGGGCTCGGGATGTCCGGCTGCCGCCGCCCTGAGCAGCGAATCCTGCCCTACGCAAAGCAGCCGGAGAATATGATCCCCGGTATCCCGAATTACTACAGCTCATCTGTGCCGGGCCTGCAGGGGAACATGCCTATCATCGTCGAGACGCATCAGGCTCGACCGACCAAGATCGAGGGCAATCCAAGCTACAAGCCCTACGGCGGTGCGACCGACACCTACACGCAGGCGAGCATTCTCGATCTTTATGACCCGGACCGTGTAACCAAGAGCCGGGCTAAGGGCGTGGTGATTTCGGATATACAGGTGCGCGACCGTCTGGCTGCGTTGAACGAGGCGCACCTCGCCGATCAGGGTGCCGGATTGGTCATTCTCGCCGAGCCCGGCACCTCGCCGAGCCGGGCGCGTCTGGTAAAAGAACTTCAAGCGAAACTCCCTCAGGCAACGTGGGCCGAATACACCCCGATCGAGCGGGCTGCTTCGGCGCGTGCCGCATCGAAAGCACTTGGCCGTCCCGTTCGTCAGCTCCCCGATTTCGAAGCAGCGAAGCGCGTCCTCGCAATTGATTCCGACTTTTTGGGCAAAGATGGCGACATCGCGCTCGCACGTGGATTCAGCAAAAACCGCAAGGTTCAAAACACGGATGAAGCCTCGGGGATGAGCCGGCTTTATTCGGTCGAGAGTGCGATGAGCACAACCGGTGCGATGGCCGATCACCGGATGCGTCTCTCTGCCAGCCAGATGGGAGCCTTTGCTGCGAAGATTGCGCTTGCTCTGGGCGTTTCTGTTCCCGCAGCTGTCGGAGGCGCAGCAGATTCGCTGGCGATCGACTCAAAATGGGTCGAGGAATGCGCGGCCGACCTGAAAAGTAATTCCGGGCAGTCGCTCGTTGTGGCGGGCGAACACCTTCCGGAATCCGTGCATATCGTCGTCGTCGCCATCAATGAAGCGCTGCGGGCGCCGGTCAAATTTCTTGAGCTTCCCGAGCCAGCGGCCGGAATCGAGGCAGCCGCAGCCCGCCTCTCCAAGGGGAATAAAACGCTCGTGATCCTCGGAGGAAATCCGGTCTACGACGCACCGGTGGATCTTGATTTTAAAGCATTGGTCGCCAAGGCCGATACCAGCATCCACCTCAGCTACAGCTATAACGAGACGTCCGCCGAGTGCGATGTCCTGATCGCACGCTCCCATTTCCTTGAGAGCTGGGGCGATGGCCGCACGCTGGACGGGACGCTGGTGCCGGTTCAGCCCATGATCGAACCGCTCTTCCCGACCTTTAATGAACTCGAAGTGCTCGCCCGAATCGCTGGTGCGCAGGAGCTTGACCCTTACAAGATCGCCCTCGCCACCTTCGCAGCCGAGGGTGGGGTCGATTACAACAAATTTCTCAGCGACGGACTTTTGCCCCGCTCGGGCTACAAGCATTCCAATGCGCCGCTCCGTGCGGACGCACTGGTCGGGCTGAAGGCTGCTGACTTGGCAGCTGCTAGCCTGTCCAAGGACTCGCTTGAGGTCGTCTTTCAGCCCAGTTCGCACACCTACGATGGCCGCTATGCGAACAACGGCTGGCTGATGGAGGTCCCCGATCCGATGACCAAGCTGACTTGGGACAATGCGATCCTGATCAGCCCGCGGTTGGCGAAGGAGCTTCAGGAGGCGCAGGGTGTAGCGATTTTCCCCGGCCAGATGCCGATGAACAGTAGCGATGGCTTTTTCGAGAGTGCGAAGGGCACGCTGCAGACGAATAAGGCTGAGTTTAAGCGTGGGAAGGAAGAGGCTGTCCTGGCCGAGTTGACACTCGACGGGCGCACGATCAAGGCACCGATTCACGTTGTGCCGGGCATGGCAAACTACACGGTCATCCTGCCGCTGGGCATGGGCCGCACGACAGTCGGCCGCGTCGGTACAGGCGTTGGTTTCAACGCGTATCAACTCCGCACAAGTGGGGCGATGGGGGCGGCTCTTGGAGCCGCGATCCGCCTGACTCGCGAAACTTACCGTCTGGCCAACACCCAAGAGCACTGGTCGATGGAAGGCCGCGCCATCATTCGCGAGGGGACGACGAAGTATTATCAGGACCATCCCAATTTCGCCAACGAGATGGGTGTCGAGTCGCACGCTCCGGCCAACTATGGCAAATACGACTCGAAGAGCCTGCAGGATAAGGTGCAAAACCAGTATCGCGGCGGTTCTGCTCATGAGCACCCCACTTTCTCCGGCCCACCGCCCAACGTCGATATCTGGAAGGGCCACGAGGACAAATTCCCACGCACCCAACAGTGGGGCATGTCGATTGATTTGAACAGCTGCACCGGTTGCACCGCTTGCGTGATCGCCTGCCAGTCGGAAAACAATATTCCGATCGTCGGTAAGGAGCAGGTTCTGCGGGGGCGCGAGATGCACTGGATGCGCCTGGACCGCTACTTTTCTGCTGAAGCATATAAGCCCGAGGAAGTGCCTGAAGACGTCCAGGTGTCTTTCATGGGCATGCTTTGCCAGCACTGCGAGAATGCACCTTGTGAGAGTGTCTGCCCGGTCAACGCGACGGTGCACGATCGCCAGGGTCTGAATACAATGGCCTACAACCGTTGCGTGGGCACGCGTTATTGCGCCAATAATTGTCCTTACAAAGTGCGCCGTTTCAATTTCTTTGATTGGAACAAGCGTGCCATCGGCGAGCATTATAAAGGCCCGCTCGGTCCGGTTGATGAGCCGGAGCTTGAAAAGATGCGCGCCAATCCGAACGTCACCGTGCGTATGCGTGGTGTGATGGAGAAGTGCACCTTCTGCACCCAGCGGATCGAAGCGGCCAAGATCGACCAGAAGGCAAAGGCCGGCGCCTCCGCAGACATCCATGTTCCTGACGGGAAAATAAAGACGGCGTGCCAGCAGGTTTGTCCCACCGACGCTATTTCCTTCGGCGATGTTTCCGATCCGGATTCGGAGGTTTCCAAACGGAAGGACAGTGACCGGAACTACTCCGTGCTTGGCTATCTGAATGTGCGTCCCCGCACGACGTATCTGGCGCGTCTGCGTAATCCGAATCCGAAGATGCCGGATGCTTACAAAAAGCCCTACGCTTACGCCCAATACAAGGAACGCTATGGTAGCGCCTCAAAGCCCGCCGCCGCTGATGGCCATGAGGCGCACCCGAACCATGAACATGGGTCACCTCAAACTGCTAACTAACCTCAGAACCCGCGCTTACTTTTAAAAATGGCAACGACCTCACAGGAGATGGATCCGGCACAAGCTGCTTTGCTCGCCAAAGTGGACCCGGCCGAACTCCACGAACAGCCTCTCGTCACGAACAATCGTGATTTCAACTGGGTAACGAACAAAATTTGCGGGATCGTCGAGTCCGGCACGCCCACCTGGTGGTGGGTTTGTATGGCTGTTGCGCTGGTTACGGCGGCATTTACCGGGATGGGCCTGCTCTGGCTGGTCAGCACGGGGGTCGGCGTCTGGGGCCTGGCCAATCCGATCAACTGGGGCTGGGCGATCGTCAACTTCGTTTTCTGGATCGGTATCGGTCACGCCGGCACGCTGATTTCGGCTGTTCTCTGCCTCCTCAAGCAAGGCTGGCGGACCTCGATCAATCGTGCGGCCGAGGCCATGACGATCTTTGCGGTGGTCTGCGCCGGTATCTTCCCGCTCTTTCACGTTGGCCGGGTTTGGTTCGCCTGGTGGCTCTTCCCCATCCCGAATTCGAACGCGATTTGGCCGCAGTTTCGCTCGCCCCTGGAGTGGGACGTGTTCGCGGTTTCCACCTATGGAACGGTTTCCGTGCTCTTTTGGTATATGGGAATGATACCGGACCTCGGCACTCTGCGGGACCGGGCGGTCCAGCGTCTCAAGGCGGGAGTTTACGAGGGTGCCAATGACTTTCAGAAGAAGTTCAACGAGCTCTTCGACGTAGCGCGGAAATACGTCTACGGCGTCTTCGCCATGGGCTGGCGCAACGCGGGCAACCACTGGCGAAACTACGAGATGGCCTACCTCGTTCTGG
>Ga0102948_1000927_pt1 | contig 11642 bp, 13 predicted proteins | sample SalPonA_A_H2O_MG_FD_78211 | JGI IMG/M metagenome (GOLD analysis project Ga0102948, IMG submission 78211) | Water microbial communities from South San Francisco under conditions of wetland restoration - Salt Pond MetaG R2A_A_H2O_MG | ecosystem: Environmental > Aquatic > Non-marine Saline and... | reverse complement strand
ATTAATGCTCCCATGCAGGGGACGGCAGCCGATATCATTAAGCGCGCCATGTTGGCGGTAGATGCTTGGTTAACGCAAAGCGGCTTTGATGCTCGAATGATCATGCAGGTGCACGATGAATTAGTGTTTGAAGTGGCTGAAGATCAGGTCGATGCATTTAACGCAGAGATTAAACGTCTGATGGAGTCTGCAGCCGAATTGAGTGTGCCGCTATTGGTCGAAGTGGGTGTCGGTGATAACTGGGAGCAAGCGCACTAAGCTTGCCCCCATTCATAGAAGCGGAGCGTTATTCTGCTTCGTACTGCTCTGGAAGAAGCCAGCTATCCAAACGGTCGCGCAGTTGATCAACGCCGGTTTTCTTCAAGGCCGAAAAGACCTGCACGCTGACTTTGTCTGCCAGACGCTCTTTGGTCTCTTTCTTGATTTTCAGAAGCGTTGCCTGAGCAGGGCCGCGTTTCAGTTTGTCGGCTTTTGTTAAAAGAATGTGAAGTGGCACACCAGTTGATTCACACCAGTTGATCATCATCTCATCGAACTCTTTCATCGGATGACGAATATCCATCACCAGTACCACACCGCGCAGACATTGACGGCGTTGTAGGTAGGCATCCAAGTGTTTTTGCCAGTGCTCTTTCATCGCGATGGGCACTTTTGCATAGCCGTAGCCCGGCAGATCGACAATGCGTATGCCGTCCACATTCAGATCGAAAAAGTTGATCAGCTGGGTGCGACCCGGGGTCTTCGAGGTGCGCGCTAAACTGTTTTGGTTGGTCAGCGAGTTTATTGCACTCGATTTGCCTGCATTGGAGCGTCCAGCAAAGGCTACTTCAGCACCGACATCCTCTGGACATTGACTGAGTTTAGCCGCGCTTATAAGAAAACGTGCTGTATTGTAATGAATTTGTTCTAACTCTTCAGTCATATCTGGCCTTTAGTACTATGTAAGTACGGGGGTTATCGGTTTTCGTTATAGGTGATTAGGTTTATAATGCACCGCAATTTTAGCGCTGTCGTCAACTCGTAACCACTAAAAGTGAAAAAAACGAGCGCGTTGAACGGATTCGACGAAGCCAGCACCACTGGTTTCAAACTTTTCAAAGATGAAATGTGGGTAGAGAGCCATGAAAAAAGTATTACTCGGAATGTTGATCAGTTTTGGTCTGGTTAGTGGATCGAATGCGGCTGATGTCGCTCAACTAACGGCTACCTGTGCTGGCTGTCACGGAGCTGATGGTAACAGCTTGGTTGGCAACTTTCCTAAGATTGCAGGCCAAGGTCAGCCATATTTGCTAAAACAGCTTAAAGAGATCAAATCAGGTGCCCGTGCTATTCCTGAAATGACAGGTCTTCTTGACGCGATGAGCGATGATGATCTAGCGGCGATTGCGGCTCACTATGCAGGTAAAACAATGGTGGGCGGTCAGGCAGATCCAGCACTGGTTGAGCTTGGTCAGAAGATCTACCGCGCAGGTAACCCAGAGAGCGGCGTAGCGGCGTGTACGGCTTGTCACGGACCGGTGGGTAAGGGTATTACGTCTGCAGGCTACCCAGCACTGGCGGGTCAGCACGCACAATACACTGAGAGCACGCTTAAGAAGTTCTACTCAGGTGAGCGAAACAACGATCCAAACGCGATGATGCGTACGATCGCTGCGAATATGAAAGAGAACGAAATGAAAGCGGTAGCCGCTTACATCCAGGGTCTTTACGAGTAATCGCAGAATAAAACTAAGAGGCAGCTTCGGCTGCCTTTTTAATTTAAGCTTCGATTCAGCCATGACCTTTAACGTAATCATTGAAACTATATTCTAGGGAATTCAATCATGCTAAGACGTTCATTTAATCTGTTTGCGGTTGCCGTTTTATCGCTTGGCGCCACACTGGCTCATGCGACTGAATGGAAAGCCGGTGAGCACTACACTGTGCTAAAACAGCCAGTCCCTACAGCGGATTCAAGTAAAATTGAAGTGGTTGAAGCCTTTGGTTACTCATGCCCTCACTGTAATGCCTTTGAGCCTATGCTTCACGCTTGGAGTCAAAAGCTTGCAGACGATGTGACGTTTGAAAACATGCCCGTTGTTTTTGGCCGCAGTTGGGAGCCACTTGCTCGTGCTTACTATGTCGGTAAGTTGCTGGGTGTTAAAGATAAGGTACACCAAGCGATGTTTGATGCGATTCATGTTGAGCGTCGTCGCTTCCGCAGTCCAGAAGATATTGCTGACGTGTTTGAAGAGCATGGCGTGTCAAAACAGGATTTCCTTAAGGCTTACAACTCCTTTGCTGTCGGCATGCAGTTGAAGCAGAGTGATGCGCGTGTGCGTGGCTACCAGATTCAAGGTGTGCCCAGCATCATAGTGAATGGTAAATACCTCGTTACATCAACTTTGACGGGTTCACACGCCAACATGTTAAAAGTGGCTGAGTATCTAATTGAGAAAGAGCGCAGCGCTCAGTAAAGACTCAATATCCTCTAAACAGCTGCTCCTTTTGGGGCAGTTGTTTTTTGTACCTCTCTAAGGTGGCATAATAGTCGCTTCATTATCGATCAGTGCTGGCGGCCGTTTCGTGCAAAGCATTCTTAGAATCATCAAAATTTATTGGGTTATCGCCCGTTTTCGTCTTGATACCTTTATCAACACGACCCGCTTGCCTTGGTACCTTCGCCTGCTGGTCGCGCTGTTGCCTTGGCGTCTATTCTTCCGTGCGAAGGGGAGCTCTGAAGAGCGTTTACGGGGCGCATTAATTGCATTAGGTCCGGTATTTATTAAGTTTGGACAGACCCTTTCAACGCGACGTGATCTACTGCCGCCAGATCTCGCCAATGAATTGGCTCTGCTCCAAGATCGAGTGCCTCCATTTGAAGGCTCACAAGCGCGTAAACTGATAGAGAAACAACTGGGTGCCAGTGTTGATGAGCTTTTTTCGGAATTTGATGTTGAGCCGTTGGCGTCTGCGTCGGTCGCACAGGTTCACCCGGCCCGCTTAAAAGATGGCCGCTCGGTCGTGGTTAAAGTGATTCGTCCAGGTATCGAACGTGTGATACGTCAGGACGTTGCACTCCTCTATGTCATGGCGCGTATGGTGCAAAGCCTGTGGTCTGAAGGTAAGCGTTTGCGTCCGGTCGAAGTCGTTGAAGAGTACGAGCAGACTATTTTTGATGAGCTTGATCTGCGCAAAGAGGCGGCCAACGCGACCCAGCTACGACGTAACTTTGCCGACTCAGAGATTCTTTACGTACCCGAAGTGTATTGGGACTTTTCGCGTCAGAGCGTCATGGTCATGGAGCGCATCTCTGGGATTCCAGTGGCGGACGTTGACGCATTGGAAGCTCAGGGTACCAATATGGAGAAACTGGCTGAGCGCGGTGTCGAGATCTTCTTTACACAAGTTTTTCGTGACAGCTTCTTCCACGCCGATATGCACCCCGGCAACATCTTTGTTTCGCGTGAAAATCCTGAAGATCCGCAGTACATTGCCGTGGATTTTGGCATCGTTGGTTCCCTCTCTCCAGAGGATCAGAGTTACCTAGCCCGCAACATTCTGGCTTTCTTTCAGCGTGACTACCGTTTAGTGGCACAGCTTCACATCGACTCGGGTTGGGTGCCTGCGGATACCAATGTGCATGCTTTTGAGACCGCTATTCGCAGTGTCTGCGAGCCGATTTTTGAAAAGCCATTGAAAGATATCTCCTTTGGTATGGTGCTCTTAGGGCTATTCCAAACCGCGCGCCGGTTTAACATGGTCGTTCAACCGCAGTTAATTCTTCTGCAAAAAACCTTGCTGAATATTGAAGGGCTTGGTCGACAGCTCTATCCAGAACTGGATCTTTGGAAGACGGGTAAACCCTATCTAGAGAACTGGATGAAAGAGCGTATGGGTGTTAAAGCGATGATTAAAAATATCAAGCAGCAGGCACCGGATTGGATTGAGAAGTTACCGCAGATTCCACAACTGGTATTTGATAACTTGCAACAAAACCGTCAAGCGAGTGAGTTAGAGTTCCAACGTATGCTCGCTCTGCAGCACGCACAAGAGCAACGATCACGTAAGACACGCCGTACACTGCTGTTGGCAGCAACCCTTTTGGCGGCGGCTGCATTGGCAGAGCCAAGCGTCTCAGCTTGGGTGGAATCCTTACCGGGCTATGCCTGGATTCCAGCCGGTTTAGCTTGGCTGCTTGTGTGGCGTGCATAGGAAGTAAATAGATGTCTTGGTTAGATGAGATTAAGTGGGATGATCGGGGGCTAGTACCGGCGATCGCCCAAGACTATAAAACCGGTGAAAATCTAATGGTCGCTTGGATGAATCGCGAGTCATTAGAGTTGAGCGTGTCAGAGGGTCGTGCAATTTATTGGTCACGTTCGCGTCAAAAGCTTTGGCGAAAAGGTGAAGAGTCGGGTAATGTTCAGCAGCTGCACGCGATCCGCTTAGACTGTGATGCCGATGTCATTCAGTTGAGCGTTGAACAAATTGGCGATGTGGCGTGTCATACAGGTCGTCGCAGCTGTTTTTACCGTAAGCTCAATAGTGAGAGCGGCGAGTGGCAAGTTGAAACGGACGTGCTGAAGGATCCAGCGCTGCTGTACGCAAAAGAGGATACCAAAGGTGAATAACGTTATTGGCGAACTGTCCGCTATTCTTGAAGAACGAAAAGGGGCGTCAGCTGACTCGAGTTATGTAGCCAGTCTCTACTCTAAAGGTTTGAATAAGATCTTAGAAAAAGTGGGTGAAGAGGCGACAGAAACCATCCTTGCGGCTAAAGATGCAGAAAAGAGTGGTGACAATTCGGAGCTAATCTACGAAACTGCTGATCTTTGGTTCCATACAATGGTGGCGTTAAAGCATCTAGATGTGTCACCTGAACAGGTTTTAGAGGAGCTGGCGCGACGTTTTGGTCTGTCAGGCCTTGAAGAAAAAGCAAATCGCACCAAATAATAGGTGCATAATAAATTAATATAGAACAACAACGCGTTAGGAGAACTGTAATGGGTTTTGGTGGTATCAGCATTTGGCAATTGGTTATCGTACTTGGCATTATCATTCTGCTGTTCGGTACTAAGAAGCTTCGTAACCTGGGTGGTGACGTTGGTTCAGCTGTTAAAGGATTCAAAAAAGCGATGTCTGACGAAGGTGCTAAAGAAGAGCCTAAGTCAATCGCTCAAGAGAGTGATGCAGAATTCAAAACTGCAGACGCTGAAAAAACTGAAGATAAAACCGAATCTAAGTCTTAATCTAAGATGTTTGATATCGGTTTTGCCGAGCTGCTCATTGTTGGTGTGGTGGGTCTGGTCGTTCTTGGTCCAGAGAAACTGCCGACAGCAGCTCGCACGGTTGGCCTGTGGGTAGGTCGTATTCGTCGTTCCGTGGGGTCTATTCAACGCGAGATCAACGAAGAGTTGCGTGTTGACGAGCTAAAACGCACCACGGCAATGAGTAAAGATCAGCTTGAAAAAGAGCTCGGTGATGTGACTGAATCTTTCCAGCGTCCCTTTGGTGAACATTCACCCGCTGAGAAAGCCGCACCTGACGCCCCAAAAGCCGACTTTGACCCAACGTCATTTACCAGTGATCCTTCCGTTCACGAAGCCTACAAGCCTACCGCCGTAGCCGAAGAGAACGCTCAAGAAGAGAGCGCTGCCCAGGTTGCTGAATCAGAGGTTGCCGACCCGGTAACGGCTGAGCCAGCTGAGCAGCTAGCGGATAATAAAGAGCAGAATGAGCCAAACAAAAACAGCTGATAAAGAGCAGCCATTAATTGCCCACCTAATCGAACTTCGCCAGCGCGTCATGCGCATCGTATTGTTTGTGTTGGTGATTTTTGCGGGGCTTTTCTACTTCGCTAACGACCTGTACGCGTATCTGTCTGCACCGCTGACGGCGTTATTGCCTGAAGGCACCAGCATGATTGCGACGGACGTTACCTCGCCGTTCTTTGCTCCCTTCAAGCTAGCACTGGTGTTAGCCGTCTTCATTGGTATTCCTTACATTCTTCATCAGATTTGGAGCTTTATTGCACCGGGCCTGTATGAAAATGAGAAGCACCTAGCGGTGCCTCTATTGATTTCATCGATCTTCCTGTTCTACGCCGGTATCGCCTTTGCTTACTTTGTGGTGTTCCCATTAGTATTTGGTTTCTTTACCAGCGTAGGTCCAGAGAACGTAGCGGTGATGACTGACATCAGCAGCTATTTGAACTTCGTTCTAAAGCTGTTTTTCGCGTTTGGTGTGGTCTTCGAGATTCCCATTGCAACCTTGTTGCTGATCTGGTCCGGTGCAACAACCGCACAGTCATTGGGTGAAAAACGCGCATATGTCATCGTAGGCTGTTTCGTTGTGGGGATGCTGCTGACACCGCCCGATATCATCTCTCAATCGCTTCTCGCTCTGCCAATGTGGCTATTGTTCGAAGTGGGCCTGATTATGGGCCGCATCTTTGTCCGTAACACTGATGAAGAGGAGTTTGAGGATGAGTTCTCGGCTGCCGAAGCTGAAGATGAAGCAAACCGTTCAGGCTCAGAAGAGACTGATAGCAGCGCTAAACGTTAAGCTTTAACGCTGCTCTATGCCCCAAATCGATAATCCACCTCGTAAGCCGTTCGTCACGCGTGGCGCCAATGTGAAACGCTGTGAACAGTGTCGTCTGCCGATCACTGCGTGTATATGCGAATACCGATCCGAGGTCGAATCTAAGGTTGAGTTTGTGGTGCTGATGCATCGCTACGAAACGTATAAGCCCACGAATACCGGCAGGCTGATCGCTGACAGCATCGCTAAAACCCGTGTCATTGAGTGGCAAGGTCGCAAAGAGCCGGGTGATGAGTTAACGGCTTTATTAAAAGACCCCACTTACCAGCCCATCATTGTTTTCCCGCCGGCCGATGACTATTCAGAGCGAATGACATCGCCCGCTGATGTTCAACAGACGCCAGGTAAACCCCTTTTGATTCTTCTGGACGGAACCTGGCGACAAGCTCGAAGAATGTTTCGACACTCTGACTACCTGCAACACCTCCCAGTGATCAGCTTGGATGAGGTGCGGGAGTCGAGTTATGGATTGCGCAAAGCGATTCATGAAGGGCAACTCTGCACAGCGGAGGTGGCCATCGCGCTGCTTGAGCAGTTAGGCGACGAGCCCGCGGCTCACCACCTCAATGCCTATTTTAAACGCTTCAATCAGCATTACGTCGCGAGTCGAGGTCGTTTAGCCAAGCGTGATCGTGAAACGGGCGAGTTGGTCTAAAGCCCGCCATTAATATTGCCTGATGCAGTGCACAATGCGATAGTTGGTTCAGTCCTATTTTCTGGAGCGTTGTTGATGAAGCTAGTCATTGCCCCTGATTCATTCAAAGAGAGTCTTGATGCCGAGAGTGTCGCGCATGCGATTGCCAAAGGCATTGCGTCAACCGTAACGAATGTTGATATTCATTGTGTGCCGGTTGCCGATGGTGGTGAAGGGACAACGGAAGCGCTGATTGCGGCAACTTCAGGGCAGCTTCACTCTGCTGAGGTCGCAGGCCCACTGGGTCAATCACTTAAGGCTATTTGGGGTGTGTTGGGAGATCAGGAAGGTGTGCCATTGACAGCGGTGATCGAAACAGCCGCGGCGTCAGGTTTGGATAAGATACTACCCGAACAGCGTGATGCACTGATGGCCTCAACGTATGGTACGGGCGAACTGATTCTTAAAGCACTGGATCAGGGCGCGCGTCGAATCATTATGGGTTTGGGAGGCAGTGCCACCAATGATGGCGGATCGGGCCTGTTAAAGGCTCTAGGGGCTAAGTTTATTGATGCTTCTGGTGATGAAATAACCGAAGGTGGTGCGGCACTGGCTAATCTGGATCGAATAGACCTGACTGGTTTTGACCCACGCTTAGCCGAAACAGAGTTTCTAGTCGCTTGTGATGTCGATAACCCGCTCCTAGGTGGACGGGGTGCTTCTGCTATTTTTGGCCCCCAAAAGGGGGCGACGCCTGCACAGGTTCAACAATTGGATAAGGCCTTAGCTCGTTTTGCAGACATCAGTGCAGAGCTGCTCGGTAAAGATTTTCGAAATCGTGAGGGTGCGGGTGCGGCCGGTGGTCTTGGTTATGCACTGGTTCAATTCCTAGAAGCACGTTTAGCCCCGGGCATTGATCTGGTGTTGGAGGCGGTCGATTTTCATAAAACGCTGGAAGACGCTGATCTAGTCATTACCGGTGAAGGACAGATGGACGGTCAAAGTTTAAGTGGTAAAACCCCCGTTGGAGTGGCTCGCTGGGCTAAACAACACAACCTGCCTGTCATTGCCCTTTGTGGCTCAATTGGAGAGGGTGCAGAAGGTGTGCATGACGTGGGGATTGATGCGCTTTTTTCAGTGGTTCCAGGGGTTTGTCGTTTGGAAGAAGCGCTTGCTAATGGCGCTGAAAATTTAGAGAGGACAGGCGCCCAAATAGGACGCCTTTTGAGTCTAAAGACTATTCAGATTTAGCCGCCGCTTGCTGCTCAATGTCGGCACGCACAGCATCCATATCGAGCTCACCGGCTTTTGTCAGCAGTTCACGAAGTTGTCCCGCTTGCAATGCGCCGCCTTCGTTATAGATCAGAATATTGTCGCGAAAGATCATCAGTGTCGGGATTGAACGAATGCGAAACTCAGCCGCAATTTGCTGTTCAACTTCCGTATTGACCTTACCAAAGACAACGTCTGGAAACTCCTCAGATACCGTATCAAACGTTGGACCAAACGCCTTACAAGGACCGCACCAAGGCGCCCAATAATCGACAATAACAAAGTTATTTTGCGTAATGGTTGTTTCAAAATTCTCTTGGTTTAGCTCAACAACAGCCATGCTGCTCTCCTAGTCATTCACTTATATTAGAAATAGCTTATCAATGATCACAGCAACATGACATGAGTTTTTTCAAATTGTGACATCTGTTTATGCAACGCTGTCGTAAATGCGAAAAATAAAGGAGTTTCTATGATTACCCCTATCTTTGCGAATAACGGGTAGCCCAGATCGTAGAGAATCTAAAAAAGCGTAAGAAGCGTGCTCAATCGAACTTTCCTAACGTGTTGATAAACTCATTCTCGGTCGATGATGAAAGGGGTAATTAATAAAATGGCAGCACAGCAGCGTGTCGCTCGGCAATCCCTTACGCCAGGCCCAGTGACAGCGGCGTATGAGCGCAAGGTGGATGCAGGGGAGGTGCAGCGAGATGAGGCGCAGGTCGCTCTTGCAGCAAAACTGGATGCCCTGTACGAGTCTCTTACCTCGCGCCCGCCAGCGCCCGTACCCATTGACTATTCGATAGGGAACAACTCTACACGCCGCAGCCCGCTGTTTGGGTTACTGACGCGATCTTGGGTATCCGGTCACTTCACTCTTCGAAAGAGGTTCCATGTGTGGTCTTTTGGTCCACCCCCGCAAGGCCTATACATTCATGGACCGGTTGGGGTCGGCAAGAGCTTTCTAATGGATCTCTTTTACGCGTCGGTTAATGATGCTGATGATTCTTCTTGTAACAATGACAGCCACCGTCTCACACACGCAAAAATGACCAAACGCCGCGTCCACTTTCATGAGTTCATGCTGGACGTCCATCATCGAATGTTTGCCTACAAACAGAAACACCCGCAAGATGATGCGATGCCCATCATTGCGCAACAATTGGCGCAGGAAGCCCAGCTCCTCTGTTTCGATGAATTTCAAGTAACAGACGTTGCCGATGCCATGATTTTGAAACGACTGTTTTTATTGTTATTGGATTGTAATGTCGTGGTGGTGGCTACCTCGAATCGTTCACCCGACACCTTGTATGAGGGAGGCATTAACCGATCCCTCTTTTTGCCGTTCATAGAGATGTTAAAAGACAGGTTCGATATTCTCTCCATGGAGGGTTCCGCCAAGGATTATCGACTCGAAACTCAAGCTGACGGTCAATCCTATTTTTGGTCAAACAAGGATGTTCACGGCGCTCATAACAACATGCAGGCGCAGTTGGAGGCAATATTTGGTGGCACTGCATCCGCAACTGAGGCCGAGGTCATTCATGTTCGCTTCGGTCGCACCGTCCGGGTCGCCCGATTGAATGAACGGTGTGCGTGGTTTGACTTCTCTGAGTTATGTTATCAACCGCTCGGAGCGGCCGATTATATATCCCTTTGTACCCGATTCCCGGTCATTATCCTGGACCGAGTGCCGCAATTAGACGCCCATTACCTCGACGAAGCACGACGATTCGTAACCCTCATTGACGTGTGTTATGAATCTCGCACCCGCTTGGTGCTGGCGTCAAACGTCCCGCTCGATGAATTATTTGTCGATTTTGACGCGCAAGTCGAAAGCAGTGATGGAAATGAAGAGTTGTTTGTCAGTGAGAAGGGGGGGAACTCGAGCGCCTTTGCGACGACTATGATTCGCACCAAAGAGGGAGAGGAGTTTGAGTGGTCGGCGACGGGTCGAATGGGCGCGTCACTGGCGCAATTGTCAGCCGCCAGTGATCTGGCCTTTTCCTTTCGACGAGCCGCCTCTCGATTGGTGGAAATGGGTGGAAAAGAGTGGGGACGGCAATGACGAAAGGTATCTATCTTCCTAACGTTGCTTTAAGGTTCAAGTGTCTGTTTTGGGCAATTCTCTGCTGCTGATTTCATAGCGTTCAGTTCTCGCCAATAAGATTCGAGAGATGCAGGTTTGGTATGTAATTTGCATACATCAGATTTGATGGATTTTTTGGGCTTTGTCATTGCGAAACAGTGGCATAGGCTTAATTGTTAGCTTTTCGCGTCGCATTATGCATCGCTTTTTGACTGTTTTTTGTCTTTAAGCCCTGCTTTAGAGGTGAGTCGATCGCAAATTTAATAGTGAGTTGAGGTTTTATGCTACACGATCAACACAGAGACATAACGATGGACCAACGGCAGTTTAAGGTCACTGCACAGACGACTTTTTTGTCTACGGCGGCACTTGCGTTACTGGTTGGCATTGGCGCCTGGTTAGGCCTTTGGGAGGCACCACTGCCCTTGGGATTCATACTGGCGATCACCGTTACGTTAGGTATCTTGTGGCAATTGCTAGCGCGCTATTATGACAAACGTTCTGTAATCATCACTGTTCTAGGCGTTTCAGGGCTGCTGGCCTTGGTCGTGACCTATTTGGGTGGTCTTTACGGTGCCATTGTTACCTTTGCAACCCTGTTGTTGGTCATCTCGGCTGCTCCCAATGCTTATCGTGTAGTGGCTGGTTACAGTATCGCAGCACTGATGGGTTTCGCGCTGTTGCTGAATGAATCGTTCAACCCTTCGTCTGAATCTTTGCAAATGTTGATGAGCTTAGTGATCGTCCCATATCCAATCGCACTCCTGCTCAATACCTCAATGCCAGCTGATCGCGCACGGGTCAAAGGTTTTTTACTGTTCCAATCGTTAGCACTGGTCCTTACTCTGTTTTTAATACTTAAGGACGGTCTGCAATCTAATTATGTCATCGGAGTGCTGATTGGGAGCGCGCTTTTGATCATCACTTGGAAGTTACGTCGTATACCTTTACCCGTGGGTCTCGGTTTTTTAATGGCCGCAAGTTTGGTGGCCCTGAGTAACGGTTTTACGGTGGGGACCGTATTCGCTCCGTTTTTGTTGGCATTTCTGGTTATTCCGTTTT
>Ga0102948_1000925_pt1 | contig 11643 bp, 11 predicted proteins | sample SalPonA_A_H2O_MG_FD_78211 | JGI IMG/M metagenome (GOLD analysis project Ga0102948, IMG submission 78211) | Water microbial communities from South San Francisco under conditions of wetland restoration - Salt Pond MetaG R2A_A_H2O_MG | ecosystem: Environmental > Aquatic > Non-marine Saline and... | reverse complement strand
TTTAAAAGAGATACCGAAACTGGTCCGCGAGACTACAGACTCCCTAACTGCACTTCGCAGACCGGTCAGCTGACTAGCAACTCTGCTACTTATAAACTCTGCCCTTCCTTTCCTCTCCCATCTTCTGTTTTCTCTTCGCTTCGCTTCTCTTGATAGCATGGCATGGCATGGCTTGGCTTTTAGCGCTGATTTGGCAATGACCCTTAGTCAATCTGTGATAGCATCGCGGCAACAGAGGAGTAGACAATGTACATCGAGTTGATGGATCTATTTTGGTTGCTGCTAATTGCCGGCCTTGTTCTATTTTGGTACCGCGGTCTGGCCGTTCGTGAACGGGCGTTAGTCGCGGTCAGACGACACTGCGATGAGATGAACCTTCAACTTCTCGACCAAAACGTCGCCCTACGATCACTTTGGATTGGCCGTAACGCGGAGGGGCGTTTAGCTCTGCGTCGGCGCTACAACTTTGAGTTCACCAGCACCGGTGACGAGCGCTATCAAGGCAGTGTTAGCTTCTTAGGGCATCGATTCGAGGCGATTCACACTGAGGCACATCGCCTGAACTCATGAAATGCACGATCGCCGGCTAATCAACTATCCCACTCGAGCAGACTTCACAGAAACTAAAGCGATTTGAGGTAGGAGGCTATCATGGCTGCCTCTGCATCGGGCATCGAGGTCCACTTGGGCATTGCGGAGTTCTCGCGGTGCGCCCCTCTCATGAAACTGATCACCTGCGCGCTACTTAGCTCAGTCCCTCTGTTGGCAGGTATACCGGCGAGGAAATTTCCATCACCCGAGCTGCGATGACACTCTGAACAGTGAAATTCGAACAGCGCTTTGCCGCTGCTCAACCCCGAATGATCGTGTTCATCCCGATCTGTACTGCAGCCCGTCAGTAACAACGTGAAAGCCATTGCCGATATTGCACTCGGCCATCGCCTCGCTTTTTGATCTCTTGATCGGGTCGCGATTGGCGCTGCTGTTCGCTGCGCGTTCAACGATTCGGCCTGCTTCGCTGCGAGGCCGGCTCTGACTCCAATACGGCACAAAGCCGCTAGCCACGTGCATACTCGCGCATCTATCCACCTCATCGGCATCTCCCTCTACCACCTCTTATCAGAAAGTATAGGCGAAGCGCGGGCGAGGGGCTCAGATGCTCGGTTTGCGATTAAAGGCTCGCTTGTGCTGCCCGACAGATCTCACTGAAATCGGCTGCTTTTAGCGAAGCCCCACCGACTAGGCCGCCGTCCACATCGGGCATTGCAAAAAGCTGGTCCGCATTGCTGGCATTGACTGAACCACCGTAGAGAATCGTTGTACGCGCAGCGATGCTGGAGTCATGCTGAGCCAGAAGCCCCCGAATAAAGGCATGCACCTCCTGCGCCTGCTCTGGTGTGGCCGTCTCACCCGTGCCAATCGCCCAAACGGGTTCATAGGCGATTACAACTTGGGCAAACGCCTGAATACTTGCGCTCTCTAGCACAGCAAGAACCTGCGCTTCGATCACGGTATTCATCTCGCCACTCTGGCGTTGAGCAAGGGTTTCACCCACACATAGAACCGGGATTAGCCCCTTCTCCAGCGCTTTATTGACCTTGGAAGCGACGATTTCGTTTGTCTCACCATAGATAGCCCGACGCTCCGAATGGCCTACCAGCACGAACCCAACATCAAGATCCCTCAACATCTCGCCACTTACTTCACCGGTAAAAGCGCCCTTCTCTTGGTCCGATATGTTTTGCGCGCCAACATGGATCCGGTTTGTCGTGCACAGACCAACAACCTGAGGTAAGTAGATGAATGGCGGGCAGACGGCGACGTCGATATCACTGCACTTGGTCGCGGTCTCCTCAAGCGCTGCGATCAGCGCTTGATTCGCCAACAGTGAACCGTTCATTTTCCAATTACCCATTACCAGCGGACGGCGCATAATTCGGCTCCTGTAGCGATCTAGATTTATAAATGAGGCGCTAGCTTAGCCTGCATTACTCCCTAGTTTCAATCATCAATCCACAGCACAACTGGACGGCAAAGTGACTTAGCCCGTCAGCGGCCAGCCGCTTTAACCACCGCTGGAGTATCTAGTAGTCTGATGGCCTGCGAAACCACCGTAAGTTTCACTTTAAATGACGAACAGCGGAGTTCAGTCGATCGTTGTATCTACTCAGTCGATCAAAAAGATCCAGATTGATCGATTTAAATGATCTTTCGCTCAAGTACACTAGACCAAACTGAAAAGGAGTAGGACGTGGGACTTTTGATTGATGGGCTGTGGCACGACCAATGGTACGACACGGCCAAGACGGCTGGAAAATTTGAGCGTTCGATCGCTCAATTTCGGAACTGGGTTACCCCTGAGGGTGAAGCGGGTCCAAGCGGAAAAGGGGGCTTTAAAGCCGAACCCGGCCGTTATCATCTGTATGTCTCCTACGCCTGCCCCTGGGCCCACCGGACATTAATGATGCGTGAGCTAAAAGGGCTCACAGATATGATTAGCCTAAGTGTTGTTCACCCCTTAATGCTGGAGCAGGGCTGGACCTTTGCCACCGACTTTGATGGCGCCACCGGCGATACGCTCTTCGGGTACGACTACTTTCACCAGATCTACACCCGGGCCGATCCACACTACTCCGGTAGAGTCACGGTGCCAGTACTCTGGGACAAGCAGACCAACTCGCTAGTCTCTAATGAGTCCTCGGAGATCATCCAGATGTTCAACTCGGCATTTGATCAGCTGGGCGCCGAGCCGACCGATTACTACCCTCAAGCGCTGCGTGCCGAGATTGATAGAGTTAATGACTGGATCTACGAATCGGTAAACAACGGTGTCTACAAAGCGGGATTCGCTACGTCTCAGGCAGCCTATGACGAAGCAGTGGAGCGGCTATTTGAGCGACTGGATGAGATCGAGGTGCTTTTGAGCTCACAGCGTTATTTGGCCGGTGCACAGATGACTCTTGCAGATATTCGTCTCTTCCCCACCCTTCTGCGATTTGATCCTGTCTATGTGCAGCACTTCAAATGTGACCGTAAGCGCATCGCTGATTATCCAGCTCTGGCAAACTATCTAAGAGACATCTATCAGACGCCAGGGATAGAAAAGACGCTCAACCTCGCGCACAATCGTCACCACTACTACCGCAGCCATGCAACGATTAATCCACACGGCATCATCTCAACCGGGCCGATATTCGATCTAAACGCACCACATGGACGCGAGACTCTCTAAACAGACACAGATCGTTAAAGTAGCGTTTGGCGACCCACGCAATCAAACGCTACTGAGCGATTACAACCACCCGCTGTAAGGCGGCACCCAACACACTGGGGACCAAATTACCCACACCATAGGCCTCCACTCTGGAGCCGTTAACGCCGGCATCGATCAACTGCTGGCGTAACAGCTGAGCATGACGCTGCGACTCATCACGACTTAGGCGACTATCGCTGCCCGATTGGTGTACAACTAGGCGAACGGCAGCACCGTTCGTTTGCATCCAGTCGGCCAGCTGCTTCACCGCCAGCTCTGGTGATTGCGGCCAGTGAGGCAAAACCATGTACCCCTGCGCATCGAGTGGAGCAAACCAAGCGGTCTCAACAGCGTCTTCACTGCTGATTAGATCAAGATGCAGGTAGACCCGTTGATTACCCCGACGCACAGCATACAGGGCAAAGTGCAGACCCTCATATTGAGCGGCCAGATAGAGTTGAGAGTCATCACGCCCGTACAGGTTGGCGTAGCGGAACAGATCATTTGCCCAGATATTACTTGCACCACACTCGCGTCCATCACACTGATAGAGGATGGTCGCACCTAACTGCTGCAGTTGAGTACGCATCAGATTGAATGCCTCTGCAGGCTCGTGAGAGCGAGGAATCTCCCAAGTAAACTGCTGCAACTCACCCGCGAGACGTAGATCTCTGTCCGTACGAATCTGACGATCGATTTTAACGACTGAGCCAAGCATTAGGCGGTAGTCGGCGACCGACTCACTGCGGTAGCGATCAGCCTCTGCTTGCGCATAGGGGGTAAGTCCGTCGGGTAGCGCAGGCATGGTGGTTGCCTGCGCACTGAGCACCAAGGTTGAGAGAATAAGGCCGCTAATCAGGTTACGCATTAAAACTCCCCAAAGAACAAAATAAGTAGACCAAAAAGAGATGATCTGCACGAGTCGAACAAAACGAGTGCAATCGTAGGAGGCTGCGAATGGGCCCAGATTACAACAGGTGGGACCTATTCACAGCTTCCCAAATACTGAGCATAGAATCTGTTGAGCGCTTCGGCCACAGCCTCAACTCCAGGCTCCTCCATATGCAGATGATGGCCACCCGGGAGCTCAACCTGCTCAATAATCTTTACGTGGCGAACCCGCTCTTGGGTCAGAGGACGCTTGATCCCCGCCTCGCCGCTGATCAGTAAAACCGGTGCGATGATCTGGTCCAACGCGGCTCGAACTTGGCGTTCGGTCAAACGAATGAGCGAAGGGAGGCGCAGCCTTGGATCACAACGATACTCAACCACACCCTCCTCAACACTGCGAGTATTACGTGCCATCAGCAGACGGGCTGCGTTTTCGGGAACGGCAAAGACGGTATTGCTGCGAGAACGGACCCAGGCTTCAAACGGCCGAGCCCGCATCGGTTTGATCGGGGTCAGATGCTCCTCAATCGTCGAGCGAAGTGCCAACGCCAAATTGGCCTCCTCATCCGCTAGGGGGCCGAGGTTTTCAATTAAAGCCAAACAGCTGACTCGCTCAGGCCAGCAGGCTGCGTAGAGTGAGGTGATACCGGCGCCTAACGAGTGCCCTAGTAGCGCACACTGGTCGATTCCCAGCAGGTTCTGTACGCGAAATAGATCTTCAACATAGCTCCAGATCGGATATCCGGAATCTTGGCTACGCCAGTCTGAATAACCGTGACCCGCCATATCGAGCGCGATCACACGGTAATTTTGAAGTCGCGGAGCGAGCAGTGAGAAACTAGCGGCATTATCGAGCCAACCATGAAGTGCCAGTATAAGCGGCTGATCAGGTTCGCCCCATTCGAGCGCAGCAATTTCGCGACCCTCTAGCTCAAATCGGAGCGGGCGAGGATCCGCGATCACAACACAAAACCACCGACTGATGTAGCCAAACCAGCGGCCGGGTAATCCATCTCCAGTATCTCCACCTGAGCGGGGGAAAAGCTGCTGCCGTAGGCACTGGGACCCTCCGTCAAATAGCCACTTAACCATCCCACGAGCGGCATGTGCGTAACTAAAAAGACGGTACTTTCACTGGGTAGCGTCTGCAGTAGACCGCAGACAGACAAGGGATCAGACTCTGGAGTCAGTAGCTCGCTGATGATGGGTTGGAGTCCGGTTTCGAGACGATCGAAGGTTTGCCGAGTACGAAGGTAGGGGCTGATAAAGGCGGTATCCACCTGCTGTAGCTCAGCACGCAGGGCTAACGGAGCCGCGGCAAGCGTGCTCAGTCCACAGGCCGTCAACTGACGTTGGCGATCCGGAGATCCGGGCGCGGCCTCCGCATGACGCATTAGAATCAAACGCATCAGCAGCCCGCCGTCTCATGCGGCAGAGTGAACTCAACATCTGAGCTCTGAACGCTCGCCATAAATTCACTCACCACCTCAACCACGGGCGCGCCTTCAAACACGACGCTGTATAAGCCCCGCACTATCGGCATGTAAACCTCCGACTGTTGCGAGTGCTCGTGCACCAGTTTCAGCGTGTTAACACCCTCGGCAACCTCGCCCAGTTGAGCAACTACCTGATCCAACGACTTACCCTCTCCCAACGCGTAACCCACACGGTAGTTGCGACTCAACGCCGAGGTACAGGTAACGATTAGATCGCCAACCCCGGCCAAGCCCAAAAAGGTCATTGGATTGGCCCCCATACTGTCCGCTAACCGACTCATTTCAGCCAGAGACCGGGTTATAAGGAAAGCACGAGTATTCTCACCGACACCCATGGAAGCCGCCATACCGGCGGCTATGGCATAGATATTTTTCAGTGTGCCAGCCAGCTCAACCCCATAGGTATCCTCGGCCGCGTAGACCCGAAAATAGGGTGCTTGAAGAAGATCTTGAACCGCACGACGCAATGCCGCATCGCGACTCGCCACAACCGTAGCCGTCAGCTCACGCTTCGCGATCTCCTTGGCTAGATTTGGGCCGCTGAGAACACCAATGGCGTGTCCCGGTAACTCCTCCTCCAAAATCTGACTCATTAGCGAGAAGGTGGAGGCCTCTATACCCTTGGTGGTACTGATCAGAGGCTGATCAGCCTGAATAAACGGTTTGGCTTGGTGGATAACCGATCTAAACGCTGAGCTCGGTATAGCGACAAATATCATCGCTGCACCGCTAAGCGCCGTCTCTAGATCGCTGGTCGCCTTTACGCCGCGTAGCAATCGATAACCGGGAACGTAGCGAGCGTTTTCTCGGGTCTGGTTGATCGCGTCCGCCGCTTCACTGTTGCGAACCCACAGACGCGCTTCAATACCCTTCTCAGCCACCATATTGGCGACCACAGTTCCAAAACTGCCGCCGCCCAAAACCGCTATGGGAGCACGTGAGCTCATTAGTTCCCCTTAGGCGTCTGCTCTGGGGATGCTTCAGCCACGGGGGCTTGCGCTGGCTGGTCTGCTTCTGCTTCTGCTTCTGCTTCTGCTTCTGCTTCTGCTTCTGCTTCAGTCTCTGGCGCGTCTACAGCCTCAGACAACAAATCCGGCTGCACACCATCTATAGCGAGTAGATCAGCTTGGTCCATCAACGCTTCGGTCTGTTCTTGCGGCTCTGCTGCTGGCTCTGGCTCTGCCTGCGCTTCCGCCGGCTCTTCTGCACCAGTATCAACGACTTGTGCATCATCAGAGACCTCAGCGGCTTCAGCGGCTTCAGCGGCTTCAGCAGTCTGCTCAATTAACTCAGCTTCAGGCTCGAGTTCTGCAACTGGATCAGCAGCCGCTTCAGACTCAGCAGCATCACCGGCTGTCTCCACTGCAAGCTCAACTTCGGCTTCGGCCTTGGCCGGCGTAATCTCAGCTAAAAGCTCCGGATCCGGATGGAGACACTCAAGTTTCACACCCGTCTGAGACTCGATATCGGGAATCAGGAACGAGTCATCCTCGCATGCAAAACAGATCGAGGTGCCAGTCGCACCGGCGCGGCCGGTACGACCGATACGGTGCACGTAATCATCCGAATCTTCCGGCAACTGGTAATTGACCACATGGCTCACGCCATCAATATGGATTCCACGTCCTGCAACGTCAGTCGCTACCAGAACCTGAATCTTGCCGCTGCGGAAGTTTTCGAGCGTTTTAATGCGTTTGTTCTGCGGGATTTCACCCGACATCATCTCAGCCTTAACCCCATCACGCTGCAGTCGCAGAGCAAGATCACGGGTTTGATGACGACGGTTACAGAAGACAATTGCTCGCTCGATACCATTCACGCTCAGGTAGTTGCGCAGCAAGTTGTACTTCTGATCACTGGAGACCAGGAACACCTTCTGACTCACATTGTCCGTGGTTTTGTTGTCTGACTCGATCTCAACGGTAACAGGATCACGGGTCCACTGAGCCGCCAGACGCATAATCTCATCGGTAAATGTGGCGCTGTAGAGCAGCGTTTGACGATCAGCCCCTTTGCGCGGAGTTGAACGAATAATGGTACGCACGTCCGGTATAAAGCCCATGCTCAACATGCGATCGGCTTCATCCAGCACCAGGATCTCGACGTTATAAAGATCAACCTCGCGGTTGCGCACAAAGTCGATCAACCGCCCAGGCGTGGCCACCAGAATATCGACCGGCCCCTGTGCCAGCGCCTTGCGCTGAACCTCGTAATCCATACCACCAACCAGGGTTACCACACGCATATCCGTGTATTTAACCAGCCCCTCGGCATCCGAGGCGATCTGCAGAGCGAGTTCACGAGTCGGCGCAATAATCAGCGCCCGTGGCTCAGCTAACTGCGGCTCATCTTCGAGTTTAAAGTCCAGCAGGTCAGTAATAACACCAATCAAAAAGGCAGCCGTTTTGCCGGTACCCGTCTGCGCCTTGCCGATAATATCCTGACCTTTGAGGGCAGGTTTAATGGTTGCCGCCTGGATAGGCGTCGCATACTCATAGCCAAGATCAGCAATGGCTCGCATCAGTACATCGGGAAGATTGAAGTCATGGAACCGCGCCTTACCCTCGATGGCTTCAACCTGATACTGGTCTAGGCTCCATTCGCTCGCAGTTTGCGGCTCGTCGCTCTTCGTAGAACGGCGACGGTTTCCTTGCCCGCCTCTCGGCTTGCGAGGGCGCGAACGACGCGCATTGCGCTTCTCAGAGCCCTCCTCTTGCACTACTGAAGTCTGGTCGTTGTTCTGTTCAACTGTCTGGTCGTTGCTCTGTTCAGTACTCAAGTCTGTTTTCTCTTACTTTATCTGTGAATTACACGCTGGAACGGCGGCAGTGCATCGAGCAAAGCCTGACCATAGCGGCGAGTAACTACTCGCCTATCCAACAATACAACGCGCCCGCTGTCCGTCTCTGTACGCAACAGACGTCCCACCGCTTGGGTTAATTTAACGGATGCAGCCGGCACGGAAATATCCTGAAACGCATTCCCCCCGCGCTCTTCAACCCACTCTGCTAGGGTTGCATCAACCGGATCGTCCGGCACGCTAAAAGGTAACTTGGCGATGATAACATCTTTTAGGTAATCACCGGGTAGATCTACACCCTCTGCGAAGGATGCCAGACCAAATAAGATACTCGACCCACCTGCATCGATACGCGCTCGATGAGTCTCCAGCATCATCTGCTTGCTCAGATCGCCCTGGGGAATGATCCGATCTTTCAGCGAGTCGGGCAGCAGCTCCATCACGCGATTCATCTGTCTCCACGAAGTAAACAGCACCAAGCCCGCTGTTATTGCCGGCAACTCTCGCGCCAACCACTCGGCAACCTCATCGGTATGTTCATCCGCTTTACCTGGATCGGACCTCATCAGCGGAACCTCGAGTCGAGCCTTAGTGCTGTAGTCAAATGGGCTTGCCAAGCGCAAAGCAGGCGTATCCAAGGGTAAGCCTAATTGCGCGAAGAGCGTTTCGAAAGAGCCGAGCGCAGTCAGCGTCGCCGAGGTGAGTACTGCTCCGAAGCAGTGATTCCACAACAGGTCCTGCAGGTGATTTCGCGCCGACACCGGAGCACTGTGAATCTCTGTATCTATGCCCATCTCCGACTCATGTTTCACCAACCAACGTGCCGTCGGGGGTACGCCCTCCTCATCAACCGACGCATAACTACGCGCCAACCAAGTCATGCGCTGAACTCGTCCCCAGTGCGTTCCCAAGACGGGCGTCCAGCGTTCGGCAAAACCTCGATCTAATTCGGATCCCTCAGTATCCAGGGCCTCCTTCACCTTTGCCAACAGAGTCTCTAAAAGCGCATCCAGGCGAGATAGCGCAACGCTCAAATTGAGCGCTAAATTGCGGATATCCTCGGGTACCTCTCCACGGTTATAACGACGTCGACGATCGCCATCATTAAGCAGAAGCAGCTCCTCATCAAGACGCAGATCAAGTGCGCCTAAAGCGTGCAACACTTCTTGCAGAGGACGCTGCATTCGCTCTACAGAATCCTTAATTGTCAATGCGTTATCGGACTCATCCAGAAGTTGCTTGAAAAGCTTTTCGTACCCTTTCAACTGTTTTTCGCTGGCCTTTGTGCGCATTGAGAGGGCGAAGTGGCCTGTTGCTTTCTCACCCAGATGGTGAGCCTCGTCGAACAGATAGATCGAGTCAGACGGCTCGGGCAAAATGGCTCCGCCACCCAGAGATAGATCGGCCAGCACCAAGTCGTGATTCACCACGATCAAGTCCACCTGCTCCAGATCTGCACGTGAGCGGAAGAATGGACAGGCACTAAAGTTTGCGCAACGACGGTTAGTACATTGATGATGATCTGAAGTGAGAGGAAACCAAACCGCCTCATCCAGTTCGACACTCAGCTCATCGCGATCACCAGACCAGCGCCCCGATGCATACTCATCCATCAAACTCTTATAGAGTTTAAGATCCTCGGGCCCTAACCGCAGAGCCATCTCATCTTCATAGAGGGCCATCTGATTGAGCCCGTCTTGCTGCTCTAAAGAGGCCTCTAATTTGTTCAGGCACAGATAGCGGCGGCGCCCCTTGGCAATTTGAAACCGAAAGTCGATATCGGTCTTCTCAAGCAACTCCGGCAGATCTTTGTGGATCAGCTGTTCTTGTAACGCAACGGTGGCGGTCGAGACGATCAGCGTTTTATCACGCGCCTTTGCAATTGGTAGTGCGGCTAACAGATAGGCGATGGTTTTACCGGTCCCCGTGCCTGCCTCAACCGCAAGAACATGATTCTCACCTAGACGAACGCCGCTGCCATCTTGCATCACCTGGCCGATTTGCCGTGCGATAGCCGCGATCATCTCTTTTTGGGCGAAGCGTGCGCGCAGCCCCTTGGCGTCAAGAAACTGGCTGTAGGCCCCTTGAATAGCGGATTTGAGTTCTTTATCGAGCACCGGATCCCCCTGTAGGTGTGGGCGCATCATACAAAAATACTGGATAAATTTACATTAAACTCTTGACGGACCATAAACCACTGTATAAAACTACAGTCAGTGTATAAACACCCAGGGGAATCCCATGAAGCTTACAGACCGCCAACAGGAAGTACTCGATATAGTCCGTCGCTATATCCACGAGACTGGCTACCCGCCGACCCGTGTCGATATTGCCACCGAGTTGGGCTTTAAATCAGCCAATGCGGCTGAGGAGCACCTTAAAGCGCTGGCACGCAAAGGGGCCATAGAGATGATCCCGGGGACCTCACGCGGCATTCGCCTTCTTGGTGAAGAGGCTGTAGAGGAAGGGTTACCCATCATAGGACAGGTCGCGGCAGGCGAACCGATTCTTGCCCAACAGCACGTCGACGACTACTGCACCATCGGTTCTGATTTCTTTCGCCCACGGGCAGACTACCTTCTGCGGGTACGCGGAATGAGTATGAAGAATATCGGCATTATGGATGGTGACCTTTTAGCCGTGCACCAAACACGTGACGCGCGCGAAGGTCAGGTGGTTGTTGCGCGGGTCGGTGAGGATGTAACGGTAAAACGCTTCTCTCGACGCGGACACATGGTCTATCTGATCGCCGAAAACGAGGAGTTCGACCCAATTGAGATTGATCTTCGCGAACAGGAATTAACTATTGAGGGCCTGGGTGTCGGTATTATTCGACAGCAGGAACTTTGAGGATTCGTACTATGAACGCCAGTGTATCTCTACCACTTCAGAGCTTCGTCAATCCACTCCAACTGACCGAGATCGTGCAGCATTCGGCTCAGGCAGACAGCGATGCCATACTACTCCCCATGCTGGCTGGTTTGAGTCAGCGCGAGAGCTGGCTGGTTCTACTGGAGCCGCCCAAATCTCTCGACAAACAGCGCCTTGAGCAGGCCGGCGTGGATCTGAAGCGAGTATGGATACTGCGTCGTGATCAGCGCCACGGTATTAACCTTTTAGCTCAGCGCGCCTTGCAAGCAGGCACCTGCCACACATTGATCTGCTGGCACCAGAGTGATTCTGATGACGCGCTACTTAACCAA
>Ga0102948_1000922_pt1 | contig 11671 bp, 2 predicted proteins | sample SalPonA_A_H2O_MG_FD_78211 | JGI IMG/M metagenome (GOLD analysis project Ga0102948, IMG submission 78211) | Water microbial communities from South San Francisco under conditions of wetland restoration - Salt Pond MetaG R2A_A_H2O_MG | ecosystem: Environmental > Aquatic > Non-marine Saline and... | reverse complement strand
CGCATGACTCCGGCACCTCCCTCTGCCATCGTTTGCAAGCGGAGGGGGTGGAAGAGGGGCTCCTCTTCGCCGGGAGCCGGTTCGAGATTACCCTCAATAGTGCCCACGGAAAGATCGGATTGATCCGTTAGCCCGGCACCGGCACCCGGATAAATCGGTGCCCAGACTTTGACGTTTCGTATGTGGTTGGCGGGGTCGATTGCGCGGATTTCAATACGCGCTTTCACGCCTTCGGGGTTACGAGCCACGATACGCCGATTGACTGCATCGAAAAGGAGCACTTCTTCTACATTCCCCGGACATTTAAATTCGATAGTGCCTTCGCCCTCCCAGGTGAGCACGTATACGCCATGAAGCTTATCCCCATCTGGTAAATAGTACCAAATATTATTGCCCGATGCGGCAGGGAAGCGTTTCAACCAGCCATTTTCGTCAAAGTCATTCGCGTCCAGGAGAGCGGGGTCGGCAACGATACGAAAATCCGCCCCCCGGATGGCATTCGCATAGAGGATATTGAGGGCGCCGGTATGATACTGCATGACCGGTAGGTCCAATAAGCTGGATGCATGCGCTTGAAGGGCGCAGGTAAGTAGCAGTAATCCTTCTAGAATTCGTCGAACAGGGGTAGTTGTTCTTGGCATTATACCTTCCTTTTAGGGTAATAAGGGATCGTTATGCTAGTTGATTGTATGCCATCGGGATAGCTCGAAATTGCGGTTAAATGTAAAATTAATTTAAATTTTTGGATAAATCGATCTCGCCCAGCCACTCGTGGATGTCATTTGTTCTGTGGCTCGAAGCTGCTCAGGCTCAGACCCAGCAGAGCTGGGAAACGCTTATCTACGCTGATGTGACGCTGATCTAGACCCTTACCTCAGCATTATTTTCCACGGAACAAGCGCGTCCCAGATCGGTGATTTGATCAACTTTGTCTCGAGGGGAAGGTTTTCTACGAATACCATTCAGAGAGTCCTTTACGACAGGCAGAAACAAAGCACTGTATTTGAGTGATGAATAAATGTTTTGAATCCGATGATGCCGGCCTGAAGTGGATCTCCGGAGACTTGCCCGATACCTATGAGCCGGATTGGCCCGAGGCGGCTTGGTTGTCGGCGGGGTCCGATGGTCTGGGTGAAGCTTATTATCGATTGTCTTTTGAGCTGGAGGATCCGGCGCAGCTTGGGCTCGCGGCTTTGCGCTTATCGGGGCAGTCCCGGAGCGATGTCTGGATCAACGGAGTGTTGGTCAAACGCTGTATCCATTGGGTGGGCACTTATGATCTGGATTTGATTCCCTTCCTTAAGTCCGGGAAGAATGTTCTGGCGCTTCGGGCGATCGACCGTGAAGAGGATGCACCGGTCCTCGCGCCGCTGTTGTGCTTACGCGAGGGTGCAAAGGATTGTTTCGTGACTGAAGGTTGGCGGGCGAAGCCCCGGAGCGCGCCCTCGGAGTGGACGCAGGTCTGGTTTGATGACCGCTCGTGGCCGCTGGCAAATTCTGCGGCGGCGGGCAATGCCGGCACGCTACCGCGAAAGGGACCCCGCTCGCTATGTTTCAAAAAGTCTTTTTCCTTGGATCAGCTCCCGCAGACGGCGGAGATCTCCGTGACGGCGCTCGGTGCCTATGAGCTGCGAGTCAATGGGCGGCCGGTTTCGGATGCGGTGCTCACTCCCGGTTGGACCGAATTTTCCTGCCGCATTGAATACCAAAGCTACTCCGTAAGGGAGCTTTTGCGTGCAGGGGAGAATGACATCGAGATTGTAGTGGGCAATGGCTGGTGGGTTTTGCATCACCGTGGGGCAGAGGCTGGCCTCGATCGCTCGCTGAAGGCCCGCTGTCTCTTGCAGATGAGTTTTGCGGATGGGAGCGAGCAGGCGGTAGTCAGTGATGACTCCTGGCAGTTCGCGGCTTCTCCGGTGCTCATGAATCATCTCTATTATGGGGCGACGATCGATCATGCTCTGGCCGCGCCGGAATCGAAACCCGTGCGCGAACTGCCGGCTCAGGCGCCGCTGGTTCCGCAGGCGGCGGAACCGATCCGGGTGATGGAGCTCGTCTCGCCGAAATTGCTGCGCAAAACGGCCTATGGCTCCTGGATTATCGACTTCGGTCAAAATCTGGCGGGCTGGGTTCGCTTGCGTTGTCCGGATACAGCAGCGGCCCGCTTGCGCGTGGATCATGCGGAGTTGCTGTATCCCGATGGGAGCCTTAACAAGGACGGTCTTCGCAGTGCAAATGCCAGCGATACCTATCTGAATGTCGCTGCGGGCGGCGAGGATCTGGAGCCCCGTTTCACCTTTCATGGTTTTCGCTATGCGGAGGTTTTCGGCTGGCCGGGGGAACTGAAGGCGGAGGATCTGAACGCTTGTTTTGTACATGCGGATATTTCTCAGGTGGGGGATTTTTCCTGTTCGGAGTTGATATTCAACAGGCTCTTCGAAGCGATGCGGCAGACGCTGCGGAGTAATTTCCACGCCGTGCCTTCGGACTGTCCGCAGCGTGATGAGCGCCTCGGGTGGATGGCGGATGCGGGGAACATTCCGGATGTGGCAGCCTTGTATTTTGATGTGTCCGGCTATTTTGATAAGTGGAGCGTGGATATGGGCGATGCCATGCGGCTCAATGGGTATTTTCCGAATTTCGCGCCATCCATGGGCGGATCCGAACGGGGGAATGCTCGCGGGACGCCGGGTTGGTCGGATGCCGGCGTGCGTGTGCCATGGACTTTGTATCAAATCTACGGAGACGAGGAACGCCTGAGGGTGCACTATCCGGCGATGCGGCAGCATGTGGAAACCATGATTGAAGAGAGTCCGGAGCATCTCTTTGCGCAGAGCGGTTGGGGCGATTGGTTGGCGGTTGAAGCGTCGCCACAGGAACCGATCGGGACCGCATATTATTTTTTGAGCATGCGGCAAGTAGCTGCCGCAGCCCGGGTCTTGGGGGATGCAGACGACGCGGAGCGCTACGAAGCTTTGTTGCCCCGAATTGCCGCTGCGTATCAAGAGGCATTTTTCGACTCGGATACCTGCCAGTATGCAAACGGGACGCAGAGTATGAACGCGATCCCTTTGCTTTTTGGGATCACCCCCAATGAGCTGCGCCCTGCAGTCCTGCAAAATTTAATCGCCGACATCCGCTCGCACGAGAACCATTTGACCAGTGGTTTTTTGGGCACGGGCTTTGTTATCGAAGTCTTGGCGGAAGCCGGTGAGCACGATCTGATCTACGAGATTTTGACGCAGAGGGATTTCCCTTCGCACGGTCGGATTCTGGATGCGGGATCGACCACGATTACCGAGGCATGGAACGCCCATCTCGGTGATGATTTCGCCTCGCACAACCATTTCAACCTGGGCTCCGTAAGCGCGTGGTTTCTTCGTAATGTGCTGGGGATCCGCCCCGGGACCCACCCGCTGCGGGTGGCGCCTGCATTTCCTGCCAAGTTGAATGATGCGCGCGGGCACTGGGATTCGCCTGAGGGACGTGTCGAAGTGGCTTGGTTCCGCGAAAGGGAAGGGCTCCGTATGACGATTCAATGCGCCTGCGAGATCGAAATCGAGCTGCCCGGGCAGCCGGCAGAACGCGTCGCGCCCGGTGCTTATACGCGCGTTGCAGAGTTTTCAAACACGGCCTAGTTCCCGCTTAAGGTGAATGGCACTTGGTTAAGCGCCTTGATCGGGGATCAGTGAAAAACGGATGGCCATTGAGGACGGTTAAGGTTTATTGTGGCTCCCATGAATTATCGAAAATTTGGAAAGACCCCTTGGGATGTCTCGGAAGTTGGGTTTGGTGCTTGGGCCATTGGCGGGGGTTGGGGACCGCAGGAGGATCAGGACAGTCGGCAGGCTTTGCACCGTGCGCTGGACCTCGGGGTCAATTTTATTGATACGGCGATCGGCTACGGGAATGGGCGTAGCGAGTCAATTATCGGCGAGGTGCTCAAAGAGAGAAGCGAGGACATTGTCGTGGCCACGAAGATCCCGATGACGGGGCAGGGGCCGTGGCCGCCGAGCCCTCATTGCGCTGCGGAAGATCGTTTCCCGGAGAGCTTTCTTCGCGAGCAGGTCGAGGCGAGTTTGAAGCGCTTGGGAATGGAGGCGATTCCGATCATGCAGCTGCACACCTGGACCCGTGCATGGAACCGGGACCCGCAACCGCTGCTGACTTTACAGAAGTTGAAAGAGGAAGGAAAAATTCAGGCGATTGGCATCTCCACGCCGGAGCACGATCAAAATTGCGCTGTCGATTTGATGCGGGCCGGGCAGATCGATAGTTTGCAGCTGATTTACAATATCTTTGAGCAGGAGCCCGCTGCGGAGCTTTTTCCGGTGGCGGAGGAGACGGGGACGGGAATAATCGTGCGAGTGGTATTTGATGAAGGTCTGCTGACCGGGAAGTATGCCCGCGATCATGTCTTCCCCGAAGATGACTTCCGCCGTAGTTACTTTGCCGGTAATCGTCTGGAGCGGGCGGTCGACCGGGTCGAAAAGATCAAAGAAGTGGTTCAGGAAGACCCGCGGACGATGCCGCAGATCGCGCTTGGCTTTGCCTTAAAGCAGCCTGCGGTCGGCACAGTCATTACCGGGGTGCGGAATACACAGCAGGCGGAGGCCAACTGCGCCGTATCCGATTTAGAGCCCATCAGTGATGCGCTGGAAGCAAAACTGCGGCCCTTCAACTGGCGCCGCGGTTTCTGGTATGGAGGGCTGTAAACCTGTATAAGAATGTCAGATACTTTGTGCGGATTGGCTCGAAGAGCCACTCGGGCTAAGGGATTCGAATTCGGACAAAGACGCTGGTGGCTCCTGGGCTGACAGGGATGAGGACTTCTACGTCTTCGCTTTCGCCATGATCATTGACAGTGACGCGGGGTAAGGTCGAGGGCGTCCAATTAATAAGGTCCGAGGAATATTCGATAATATAATTGAGCTCACGGGCCTGTTTGTTGAGACGGTAGCGCATCACGGTATTTTCCGCCCCGGTGATGTTCAGTTGGATTGGCTCGCTGATCAGGTTATTGGAATCGTCGGGATCGAAGCCATGCAGATACTCAACGATATTCACGTATGCATCTCCATCGGGGTTGCCGTCGGGTTCGCGGTCGGCGAGTGGGATGCTCGGATATTCGTCTTCAATCCAATTGGCGAAGCTGCGCACACGGATGCCGGTGAGCGCGATGCCGCCGGCATTCTCGACGACCTGTGCGGTGCTCCAGGGAGTTTCGCTGAGGTCGACGTTCCAAGTGGTCTGAGCGAAATTCTGAACCGTGCCGGTAACATTGATGAGCGGAATCACGTCGCTCTGAGCCGGGTCATTGCTGCCGAGTTTTTTCAGTTTTAGATGTACGGTGCCGGAGGGCAGGGTGAGATCGCCCTCGATATCTATAAGATCGCTGCTGCTGTCAAGATGCTGCCAGTGAACCTCGGATCCGGCTTCGAGTATCAGATGATCGTTATGGCTTAAGGTGCCGATACTTTCGGCGGTGGCGCCTGCATCGATCCGGCCGCCAGATTGAACGGTGATGTCCCCTGCGGCTGTGCCGGCGCCCAGCAGGGTGGCGCCACTGTGCACATGGATGGGTCCTGCGGCGGTCTTGGTGCCGTTGATAATGAGTGAGCCGGCTTCAATCTCTGTCTCCTTCCAGTAGTCGATCGCCCCCGAAAAGGTTTGGCTGCCGAGGCCACGCTTGACGACTTTGAGGCCCTCTCCCTTGCTTCGGTCGCTTTCGTAAAGGCGGCCGCTGAAGTCGATGTTGCGGCTGAGTGGCACATCGAGCGTGAGGGTGATGGCGCGTCCCCGGTTGGCGAAAATCTCGCCGTTACCACCGACCCCGCCGACGTTGTAGCTGGAGTCCATATACAAGCCGGCGCGGGTGCTGGTGTTGGCATAACCATCGCTGTCAATCAACTCAAAGGCGGCAGGGGTGGTGAAGGCGTTCGTTTCAACTTTAATGAGGCGTCCGCTGGTCGGCACGATTTGGAGGGTGCCGAGGAAGTTGGCCCACTGATTGCCTTCCGGCCGGACGGCTCCACGGCCCTCGAGTCGGAGCACGGTATCGATCGTGGAGGTCAACTCCGAGGTGATACCCTCGGAGAACATCGTCCAGGTCTGACTGCCGACCAGGGTAATGGGGACGATGTCGAGGCGGCTGTATTGGGTATCGACGGAGAGGCCGCCCGCGCCGAGGAGGATGGACCCTGTGCCGTCGATGTCATCGCGTGCATTCTTGATGGCGTAGAGCTCGATGTCTTCATTCAGCGTAATCGGGCCGGTCTGCGCGTCGAAATCTGCGCTGTGAAGATCCACTTCATTGGCCCAGGCAATGTTGCCTGATCCGGTGGTGAAGTTCGCGGAGCTGAAGTCCCAGGTCGCATTGCCGCTGGCGTTGTTCCAGGTGTAGTCCACCCCGGGGCGGTTCGGGGTGGTCGCGGCTGCGGTGGTCGACCAATCGGACTCTCCAAGCGAATTTAAGGCGCGGATACGATAGTCGTAGCTGGTGGAGGCGAGCAGGCCCGTATCGGTGTAGGTGCTGCTGTTGGCCTCCAGTGTTACGATGGACTGCGACGTTCCACCGCCAATTTTTCGCTGAATTTCGTAGCCGGATTCGTTGGAGGCACTGTGCGTCCAGTCGAGTTGGATGCGGTTCCAGGAAAGTATGGAGGTGCTCAAGCTCCCGGGTGTCGAGGGGGCGGCAGAGGTGGCGAGTGTCATACTGATGGTTTCGCTGCTACGGCTCAGCACATCGTTGTCCGGCTCACCATTATCAAAGACCGTGGCCGAGACGGTGATGGAACCCGAGAGTGTGGGGGGCCACTGAAGTTCGTAATGATCACCGCTGCCGGGTGTGCCGTCGCCGACCGCGATGCCGTTGACATAGAAGGTGACGCGGTCGATACCGCTCTCGTCGCTGGCGGAAGCCCGCAGAAGCAGCGGGTCGCTTGCACTGCGCAGCATGCCGGAGGCAGGGGACAGTAAGCTGATGTTTGGTGCGATATTGCCCTCAATGACGTCGATGGTCCGGGCGTCAACGGTGATCCCCTCACCGCCGGTGTTATCGATGGCACGGGCGGTCAAGATATGGTTGCCGAGACTGGAGGGCACCCAGTCATAGCTGTAGGGTGCTGTGTTATCGCTGCCCACAACGTCGCCATCGACGAGGAATTCGACCCGGACGACATAGCCCGGGGCGATGTCACTTGCGGTGGCGGTGATTGTTTTTGTTTTGTTGATGGCGGCGACACTGCCGTCGGCGGGAGCGGTGAGTGCTACGGTGGGCACGTTTTCCAGTTTGAGCTCAATGCTGTCGGAGAGCGTGGCGCTGTCGTCATCATCGATGGCTTGAGCGAGGAGGGTGTAGGTGGTGCCTTCGGCTCCTCCGGGCGTCCAATCGTAGCTGTAAGGTGCGGTGTTATCTTCGTGGATTTTGTTGCCGTTCGCGTAAAACTCGACACGAACGATACTGCCATCGGCATCGGAGGCGGTGGCGGCCAAAGTGATACTGTTGCCCGGGGGGAGACCCAGGCTGGCCGCGGGTTGGGTGAGGGCGACTGCCGGAGCAATATTGGCACTGGTGGCGAAGGGGAGCCTTGCCATGAGCGCGCTTTCGCCGCTGGCCACGGAGGTGCCCCAGGCGGGCACTTTGTTGACGGGCACGGGGTTGCCCAAAGCATTATTACTGCCGTCGGCTAAATGGCTGCCGACGGTGAGCACGCCGTTACTGGTAGGGAAGACCCCACGCAGGCTGGTGTTGTTGGCGCCAACAGGCTGTTCGGTGAGCGAGTCGGCCGTCCAGGCACCGGTCAGCGCAGAGGAATATACGAGGGTGCTGAGATCGGGGGAGAGCACCCGCACGAAGTTATGCCAGGGGGCGATGCCTTCGTTGAGGCTATCCGTATGGCGGGGAATCTTTTGGTAAGCGTTGAAGGAGGTCACCATGCGTGGGCCGACTCCGACGAGATAGACCCGTCCACTGCTGTCGACCTGGATCGATCCCGGTTCGAGGCGGGTGGTGGTGAGATCGGACCACCCGGCATTGTGAGAGGGCCAGTTGTCGTGGATCGGTTCGGGGTAGGGTGCCTGCGTTTGTGCGCGGTCTCGGAAATAGCCGCCAATCCATGAGGCGGCTTGCAGCTCGCCGACCGGTTTGGTGACGCCTCCGGCGACGGCGGTGCTCTCCTTGAGCTTGCCGATCCAGGAGATGTGGATGTTGCCTTCGGTGCCCGTAAACTGATTATGGAAGCCTTCCGCTCCGGGGCGCGCGGAGATTTCGTTGCCGGACCAGAAATTATTGGGGGCGTTGCCGTGACATCGGCCGTTGACGACGATCGTTGCCGGACTGGTGGAGTAATCGATAGCCACGCCATCCACGTACTGGTCTGGTGGGCAGGGTTGAGGCTCTCCCTCGTATTGAGGGTCCTCCAGCCCGAGCGCGGCCAGTTCTGCGTAGGTCATCGGGTCGATCTCGCCGTCTTCGTCTTTGTCGACGACTTCGGAGTATAGGCGGCTCCACCACTTCATGCTGCCAGTGGCACTGTAGGCGATCAGAGCAGGCTCGAAGTCGGGTGTGTCGCCGTCGAGGGAGAAGGACCAAAATTTACTTTGGTTATTGTAGCCCACGTAGAAATCGCCGGTGTCGCGATCGTAGGTAAGACCGCCAATACGAATGCTGCCTGCCGAGCGGTAGCCATTGTAGCCGTAGGTAAAACCGCCATAGCTTTGCAGCGGGAGGAAGATATCCTGAGGCCAGAGGCCTTGCCGCAGCGAGCCATTGCCGTCAGGCCAGAGCTCGAGATAGTCGGGGGTGCCATCGTTGTTCTCGTCGAGTCCGGAGGTGACCAGGCCGCTTTCCGGATCTGTGGTGACGCTGGAAGTAAGGTCGCGCCCGAAGAGCAGCACACTGGCATCGGCACCGGATGGAGGCGTTAGCGCCGGGGCGGTGGGGGTGAGATTCGAGGAGCCGTCGAAATAGGTGCCGCGCAGATTGGGTAATACGCGGGCCTGACCGTTGCCGTCGAGGAAACGAAGGTAGAGTCGATCGAAGCCGTCACCGAGATCGGTTTGATCCACAAAGGCAAGATTGCCCGAGCCATCGACATCCCATGCCTGCAAGTCTTCGTTGACACCCGTCACGGTAGCGTCAGTGACCCAGGATACCGCACTCAGGGTGCTGTTGACGATGTTGCCGTCGAGTTTGGCGATGAAATACTCCTGGCCGCTGGCATTACTGGAGCCCGAAACGTAAAGGCTGCCGGTTGCTTCGCCGGGCTTGCTTGTTGTCTTGATCCAGCGAAGATTATGCACCCGGCCGTGAGGGATCTGGTAGAGGTGCTGTATGCTTTGCATGTCTCCGCTGATGTGCAGGAGGAAGGCGCTGCGGTCTGTGGTTTCATTCGGGAAGTCCACCGGCAGGGAAAGCGTGGTGCTCGGGGTGCCTTGCGGCAGCCAACTGAGGTCTGTGGCGGTTCCGGCCATCAGCAGGCTTCCGTCGGAAAGCTCCATGACATCGAGGAATTGTTCGGCCCCGGCATAGGCCACGGTGGCCCCGATGGAGCTGGCATCGGCGACGACAGTGCTGCTCGCGGATGCCGTGGTACGTTCGATACCGACCGCGTCTGTGACGGTAGCCGTAATTTCATAGTCCCCGTAGAAACGAGGGGTCCAGGAGAGTGTCCATTTCCCTCCGAGCAGGGAGCCGGCTCCGATTTCGATCCCGTTGGCATAAAAGGTGACGCCGCGGATGGACTCGCTGCCGGCCGTGACCGTGGCCGTCAATGGGTTGGGCAGGCCCACGGTAAAGGTGCCGTTTGAAGGCAGCGTATCCAGTGCAATTTCCGGAGCCGTTAGGTTTACGGACAAATCACCGGAATCACCTGAGAGTCCGGACTGGTCAAATACACGGGCGGTGTAGGTTTGTGTGCCGACGGGGGGTGCCCCGATATCGAAGGTCCAGCTACCTCCACTGAGGTTGCCGTTGCCGACCAGCAGGCCGTCTCGGAAGATCTGTATGCCTGCCAGTTCGTCTTCCGGGTCGGCAGCGGTGCCGGTGAGGCGCAGGGCTTCGGTGTGGGTGAGGTCGCGCTCCAGCGTGATCGTGGGCGCGGCATTACTGGGGGCGGCCGCTTCTGCCGCAACGGTCAGGGCGAATGGGGCCGATCGGGTAGTAAAGCCGCGCGTATCCGTCGCTTCGAGGTGGAAGGCATATCGCCCGAGAAGAGGCGTCGACCAGTTCCAGGACCAGTTGCCGGAGCCGTCGGGTGTCAGATCGGCGACGTGCCGGGCTCCCCGGTAGAGGGTGAGGGTCGCAATGCCGTCCGGATCACTGGCAGTGCCGGTGAGACTGACTGGAGTGCCCGCCTCCAGTTGGCTGAAGTTGAGCGGTGCGGTGAAGCTGAGGGTCGATTTCGTATCGTTGACTGGATCGCCAGAGCTATCCAGCGGTGTGAACTGCACGTCATCGATGAGGAAGCTGTAGCCCGAACCACGGTGGTTCCCAAAACCGAGGAGGCCGCGCGTGCCGATATAATTGTGGTCGGCGTCGATGATTTCCACGCCGTCGACCGTCACCTTCATGTTCGTGCCGACGCGCCGGACGGTGAGTTCCGCCCAGTCTGTTCCGGGCACCCCGGCGCGGTCTGTCCCGGGGTTGTCGGGGTAGCCGGCATCCGTTTTCAGATGCATGTTATGGGTGAAGCCGATCTCGGGGGTATAGCCACCGTTTGCCGCGCGGTAAAAGATCCGGGTCCCGTAGCCCACATCTTGCCAGGAGTAGGGTTTTTCGATGGAGTTGATGGGTTGCAGGTCCAGAGAGACATCGGCGCCAAAGTGCAGAAAATAGTTGTTTTCGGTGCTGAGTTCGGAGTTGGGCTTCGCCCGCCATCTGATTTCGAAATCGGGGTAATTTGGGAAGTGGCTGTCCTGCAGGTTGGTGCGGGATTGGTCGTAGTTGTACCCGGACATAGGCAATACGCGCAGGGCGAGATTCCCGCCGTCATCGACCACCGACCAGCGGCCGTTTGCGCCGAGCGTCGTCATGTAGGTGAAGTTGCCCGCATCGCCGTAAAAATCGTCTGCCATGCTGTAACGGAGCCCGGCACGCAGGCTGAGCGTCTCGGTGCGGGTTTCATCATCGGTGGCATCCACGGCGATAGCGTAGAATTCGTGCTCGCCGATATGGATATTGTTTATGTTGTAGCTCCAGGTCCCATCGCTGCTGTTGATGACGGCATTTCCGAGAAGTTGTAGGTCGGGGTTGTTGGTGATGTGCTTACCCCAGATTTCGACGCGGGAAACGGTGTTGTCGGCATCCGATACAGTGCCGCGCAGAATGAGGTTTTGCCCAGCGAACACCTGGCTGGAACGGGTGGGGAAGGTGAGAGCCACCTCGGGCGGGATACTGGTGGTGACGGAGACCCGGGCGGTCTCGGTGCGGGTGTCGCCCGAATTATCGGTTGCGATGGCCTTGATGGTGTGTTCACCCAAGCTGAGTCCAGTGAGGTTTACGGGGCCCCAATTCACGCTGGCGGCGTTGAAGCTGAGCGTATTTTGAACGACGTCATTTAGAAGGATTTCGACGCTTTCGATGGTGCCGTCGCTATCGCTGGCCGTGCCGGAGACCGTGACCGATCCGCTGCCGCCTGCCGCCACAATGGCCTGGCCGTCGGTGGGGGTG
>Ga0102948_1000920_pt1 | contig 11689 bp, 9 predicted proteins | sample SalPonA_A_H2O_MG_FD_78211 | JGI IMG/M metagenome (GOLD analysis project Ga0102948, IMG submission 78211) | Water microbial communities from South San Francisco under conditions of wetland restoration - Salt Pond MetaG R2A_A_H2O_MG | ecosystem: Environmental > Aquatic > Non-marine Saline and... | reverse complement strand
AGCTTCAAACTTATCTGAGGGAGCGCAATCTACCGAGTAGTTTGGGACGAGGTGTTCGAGTCGAGTACTGGGTTACCGTACAAGGTCCGGAGCCCAAAATCTGCGCACGCTCAGCGATCGACTATCAGCACTATATTGATAAGCAGTTACGGCCAGTTGCTGATAGCCTACTACCTTTCTTAGGTGTGCACTTCGATCAGCTAATAGCGCCCCAGATAGATCTGTTTTAGAGCGAAAGAGATGAGTAATCCAAGACGCATCGCACGATTTTCTGCCCATATGACCTGGATCTTTGGTCTCGGTCTGCTGACGCTCTTCTTTAACTCTTGGCTCGAGCAAAAAAACAATCCCAACGCCTATTTGGCCGCCAGTATGAGCGGTACCAAGGTGACGCTCGCATCAGACGGGCGGGGACACTACACAGCCCCTGGCTGGATTAATGGCAAACCGGTGCAGCTAATCGTAGATACCGGCGCGACCTACGTGTCACTGTCGAGCGATCTAGCAAAAGCTCTCAATCTGAAATCTCTCGGGAAAGGGGTCGCAGATACCGCCAACGGTCGAGTAACAGTGGATTACACGCGCCTCGACTCAGTGCGACTGGGCGGCATCGAGATGCAAAATGTCGAGGCCCTAATTACGCCCGGAATGCAGGGGAGCGGGGTGCTACTGGGGATGAGTTACCTGCAAAAGCTGAGGCTGACTCAGATCGATGGCACCTTAGAGTTGAGCGTACCCTAGTCGGTAATTAAAAAGCCTCAGTCTTTCGACCGAGGCTTAGTTAGGCTAGAGACAGACTTGTCGCAAAGGTGTCTCAAATGCAACCTCTCAAAGTTTCCTAGAGATCCGTAAGCGTTCCAAGAGCCCGCTCAGCTGAGAAGGCTATCGTCTCCGACAGGGTTGGATGGGCATGAACCGTGAGTGCGATATCTTCTAGGGTGGCACCCAGCTCAATAGCCAGGGTGATCTCTGATAAGAGTTCACCCGCGCCGCGTCCGACGATCGCACCACCAAGGATACGTTGCGTCTGCGGACAGTAGAGCAATTTGCTCAAGCCTGCTCCCCCGCCACTAGCTAGATTTCGTCCACTAGCGGCCCAAGGGAAACTTGTCGTCTTAACAGCGATGCCCTCGGTTTTTGCCTGTGCTTCAGTCAGGCCGACCCAAGCAAGTTCGGGTTGAGTGTAGGCAACAGACGGTACTAACGCACTCTCCATAGCCGCCGGATGACCTGCAGCAACTTCGGCCGCCACATGGCCTTGATGAGTGGCACGATGCGCTAGCATTGGGTTTCCGGTGATGTCGCCTATCGCAAATATGTTGGGTTGATTCGTTCTGCACTGCTCATCAACTGGGATGATGCCGTTGTCCAACATGTCTACTTTTGCTATCTCAAGACTCAGCGCCCGTCCATTCGCCTGTCGACCGACGGCCTGTATCACATTGTCGGCCTCGATCACGCCCTCAAATACACCCTCACAAGACAATTTAATGGCAGCCTCTGTAGAGGTTACCTCCGTCACCTTTGTCTCGGTGTGGATGGTGATCCCGTCGTCGATGAGTGCTTGGTGTAGTATCGCCGTACACTCCTTATCAGCGGTGCCGGCAATTTGAGGACTCATCTCAATAACGGTGACCTTTGAGCCGAGTGCTGCGTAAACCGTTGCCATCTCCAGCCCGATAATACCGCCGCCGACGATCGTCAAACGAGATGGTATCCGCTGCAGTTCAAGTGCGGAGGTCGAATTCCATATTCGCGGATCATCGGGCCAGCCTGCAAGGCTTATAGGCGAGGATCCGGCTGCAATAACAGCTTTTTCAAACTCGATCTGACGCCCGTCCACCTCAAGTGTATTGGGACCGACAAACTTAGCCTGGCCTTCTATTAAAGTGACTTTGCGCCGTTTGGCTAAACCGCCGAGCCCTTGTGTGAGTGTAGCAACGATCCCATCCTTGGTTGCGCGTAGCTTCTCAAGGTTAATGCTAGGTTCCCCGAAACTTAGCCCCCAATCACTCATATGGCGGGCCTCTTTAATCACCTCGGCCGCATGCAGGAGGGCCTTTGAGGGAATGCATCCCTCGTTTAAACATACACCTCCAAGACGCGAACGCGCATCGATTAAGGTTACTTTCAGACCCAAGTCGGCGGCGCGAAAGGCGCAGGCATATCCGCCCGGCCCTCCACCGATAACGACAAATTCAGAGCGATTCATAGGTGCCTCCTAAACCATTAAATAGCGTGGATCAGAGAGGTACTTAGCGAGCGTAGCCACAAATTTCGCAGCGTCAGCGCCATTGATCACTCGGTGATCGTAACTGAGGTCTAGTGGTGCCATAGGCTTTGGTTTGAACTCGCTACCATCCCAGATTGGCGTCATCTGCGTGCGTGTAATACCGAGAATTGCAACCTCAGGTGGATTAACGATAGGTGTGAACGCCGTTCCCCCGATTCCCCCTAGGTTGCTAATGGTCATTGAGCCCCCGCCCATCTCTTGGGGTCCAATCTTGCGACTCTTCGCTCTAGTTGCAAGATCGGCGATCTCTTTGGCTATTGCGAATAGCCCTTTCTTATCAACGTCACGAATGACCGGCACCATCAATCCATAATCGGTATCAACCGCAATGCCGATGTGAACAAACTCTTTAAAGTAGAGCTCTTCACCATCTGGGCTCAATGATGCATTGAACTTCGGAAACTGTTTGAGTGTTACGGCAAGCGCCTTCACAAAAAAGGCGAGTGTCGTTAGTTTTATCTCCTGACTCAATGCCTCCTGTTTTAGTTGAGCGCGAAGCATCTCAACCGAGCTCATATCGGCTTGGTCATGATGAGTAACTTGTGGAATCAAACTGTTCGCAGCAGAGAGGTTAGCAGACGCGATGCGGTCAAACTTACTGGTCGCCTCAGCTCTGATCTCCCCATACTGTTGATGATCTACGTCCCAATATCCGGTCATATCTACCGCAGCTGCAGGCGCAGCAGACAATGATGGGTTAAGGTCATCCAATGTGATCTGCTTACGGTTAAGCTTTTTGGCTAACTCGACGATATTGATACCCTGTCGACGAGCCGCTGCTCGAACAGAGGGTGATGCTAATACACTACTCATAATATCCCCTACCATTCAGCCGAGATGTACTGTGTTTCCATAAACTCGAGCATTCCCTCATGGCCACCCTCACGCCCCAAACCAGACTGTTTGCTTCCGCCGAAAGGTGCCGCCGGATCGCTGACTAGGCCACGGTTTAGGCCAACCATGCCGTAGTCCAAGCGTTCACATACCTGCATTGCGCGTTTCATATCTCCAGAGAAGACATAAGCGACTAGGCCATACTCAGTGTTGTTTGCCCGTCGGATAACATCCTCTTGGTCGTTAAAGGTCTGAATTGCTGCGACAGGTCCGAAGATCTCGTCGTTAACGCAATCTGCGGTCTCTGGAACATTTGATAAAACGGTAGGTGGGAAGAAGAAGCCTGTGCCATCAAGTGCTTTGCCTCCGCATTCGATTTTTGCACCTTTGGCGACTGCGTCGTCAACAAAGTGCTGCACTTTTTCCAGCGTACTTTTGTTAACCAGTGGCCCAACATCGACACTCGGATCTACGCCGTTGCCGACTTTGAGCGCCGACATCGCTGCACTTAATCGCTGTGTAAATTCTTCAGCAATCGAGTCGTGCACGTAGATGCGGTTGGCCGCCGTACAGGCTTCCCCTAGATTTCGCATCTTAGCCAGCATCGTACCTTCGATTGCGACGTCCATATCGGCGTCTTCAAAAACGACCACGGGTGCGTTACCACCGAGCTCCATAGCAGGGGTCAGAACTTGGTCGGCCGCCGCTTTTAACAGCGTGCGCCCCACACCAGTGGACCCTGTGAACGAAACGACACGAACTCGAGGATCGTGCATCATATGGTCGACGATTGCGCCAGTGCGCTTGGATGGCAACACGTTGACCAGTCCGGCCGGTACGCCAGCCTCTTCTAGTAGAGGCATGAGGGCGAGCATTGTCAGTGGTGTCTCGGACGCTGGTTTGATCACAACTGCGCAACCGGCCGCTAGAGCAGGCGCAATTTTGCGTGTTCCCATCGCAGCAGGATAGTTCCAAGGAGTCACAAGCACCGCAAGTCCGGCCGCTTTGTGTTGTACGATTATTCTTGCTCCTGACGCTGGGGCGTGCGTAATAAGGCCATCAGCTCGAACCGCTTCCTCAGCAAACCAACGGAAGAACTCAGCAGCGTAGCGCGCTTCACCGACCGCGTCGGCGCGTCCTTTACCATTCTCCAGAGTAATTAGGTGAGCGAACTCGTCGATGCGAGCATCCATTAACTCCCAAGCTTTGCGCAGAATTTCAGAGCGCTCCCGGGGCGTCTTTTTCTGCCAGAGTTCCATGGCTGCCTGGGCTGCATCGAGGGCGCGATCGGCATCTTCCAGTTCTGCTGAAGCGACGCTTGCAAGCACCTCCTCAGTTGCTGGGTTAATTACATCGAAGCGCGCACCAGAACTGCTGGCAACAAAGGCGCCGTTGATATAGAGATCAGTCTCGGAGATTGGTTTTTTATCGCTTGTATGATTCATTGTTAACCTACCTTCAGATTAGCTGGCGCATTGGCGCCGATAGCCGCTCTGCAAATTTTTGAAGAAGATTCAAAGCATCGTCAGTGCTTAGCTGCGATGACCGCGCAACCAACTCAATCCGAATTTGGCCATCGCGTTTGACTAAACTGAGCATCGGTACTCGTTCGGGGGATAGTTCGGTCGCATCGATAAAGCTGTTGCGCAGGTCACGGACGATCAGAGTTGGTGGCGCATCGGTTAATACCGTGGCGCTGATCTGTTGCATACCAGCGAAGTTCTGCTCTTGGGTCAGGTCTTTGACGCAAACAATCTGAGGGGTTGATGCGGCACTGCTGGCAAAAGTTGCCAAGATCTGCGCTTCGGACTTAACGTCCGTATTGGTGAGCATCCAGGTTGTAAACTGATCGAAATCTTCGCTTGGAACGCAGGCTCTAAGCGTGACACCTTGGTTGCCCGCGGGTCCGAAATCAGCCTGCGACCCGGTCCGAGAAAGTTCTTGCAACTGCGCGAAATCCCGAGCGTGATAAGGCTGAGATACACCCGCATCAACAAGGAGTTGCAGATCAAGACCCGCTTGGTGGGCCATTCGACGCAATTTGGGTGAAGCTAGGACACGTCCACTTGCCTGCGTGAGTAAAGTAGTGTCGGTTTGAGAAGCAGTCGGTGTCTCTGCGGCTGCAGTTACACTGGATGTCTCCTGCGTTGGAGCAGTAGGGAGCGACACAGATGAAGCTTTAAAAGCACGATCGATAGGTGCCTGCGCCGGTTGCTCAGAGATAATCGCAATTACTTGCCCTGTGGGTACGTCATCTCCAACTGCAGCAAGACGTGCGCTAAGATAGCCTGAGTAACCTGCTAACACCTCGGCAATGCTCTTGTCAGTCTCCACCTCGAAGAGCACATCATCCTCTTCGACCCTATCCCCCGGCTCTTTTTGCCAACTGACGAGAAGTCCGGAATCTTGTGACATTCCAAGCGTAGGCATAATTACGCCTCGTCCTTCAGGAAGTCCCTGATCGGCATCTTCTGTTGCTGACGTTGTGTTCGCTTCGGTAGCCGAGGAGCTCTCTTGGGGCGCTGAGGCACTGTCAGAAATGTAGGCGATCACCTGTCCCACAGGTACCTCACTACCCGCTTGTGCTGACACCCCGACTAAAAAGCCATCAGAAGGTGCTTCAACCTCCATGGTTGTTTTGTCAGTTTCGACTTCAAACAGTATTTCGCCAGAGGAGACTGGTTCTCCTTCTGATTTATGCCAGGCGAGAAGCGTCCCAGTGTCCTGGGACATCCCTAATGCCGGCATGATGATTTCATGCTGCATTGATCAACTCTCCTCGCACGAGTTTGCGTGCTTTATCAGCGACAAGATCGGCAGTAGGAACAGTGAGATCTTCAAGCGCGGGCGAGAATGGAATCGGTACGTCCATTGCACCGATCCGCAAAGCCGGGGCATCCAAGTGGTAGAAGGCCTTTTCATTGATGCGGCTGGCTATCTCTGAAGTTACACCGAAGCTCTGATGACCTTCGTCTACCACGATAACGCGGCTCGTCTTCTTCGCCGAAGCGATCAGTGTTGCTTCATCCAAAGGCACGATTGTCCGTGGATCGATAACCTCTGCACTGATGCCCTCGGCGGCTAACATCTCGGCTGCACGCTCACACACCTGAACCATAGAGGAGGTGCCGATCAAGGTGATGTCAGTTCCTTCGCGTTTGACGTTGGCTACTCCGAACGGAATGGTGTACTCCTCTTCCGGTACCTCTGCTTTGTCTTGGTACATCAACTTATCTTCAAAGATGACAACAGGGTTATCGTCTCGAATCGCAGTCTTAAGCAGTCCTTTCGCTTCATACGCTGAGGATGGAAGGGCGACTTTGATGCCAGGAATGTGCGCAACGAGGGCATGCAACGACTGCGAGTGCTGAGCAGCAGAGCGGCGTGTAGCACCTAAATTGGTGCGCAGTACCATTGGCACGCTTAGTTTGCCACCGGACATGTAGTGGGTTTTTGCTGCCTGGTTACAGAGCTGATCCATGACTAGAAATATGAAATCGCCGAACATCAAGTCCACGACCGGACGCATCCCGGTCATTGCGGCGCCGACACCCATTCCCATAAATCCCGGCTCAGAGATAGGTGTGTCGATTACACGATTAGTACCGAACTCTTCTACCAGTCCAGATAAAATCTTAAAGGGAGTACCAGCCTCTGCGACGTCCTCACCCATAATGAACACGCGCTCATCACGACGCATTTCTTCTGCAAAGGCCTCATTAACGGCTTGCGAGAGAGTAATTTTTCTCATTTGAAGGCTCCTTAAGCTACGGCGTGTTTAATATCAGTGAATACGTGCATATCGACTTCACTTGCATCAGGGTATGGGGCCGCAAGGGCATACTGAACCGCGTCTTCAGCGGTCTTCTTGATCTGATCATTGATACCGTCTATCTCTTCTTCAGTTGCAATGCCGTTCTCAATTAAATAGCCGCGTAGTCGAATGATCGGGTCTTTATTGGTTTTCCAATCCGCCTCTTCCTCTTTGGCGCGGTAGTACTCACGGTTGATGTCTCCGACGTGATGCCCGTGGTAGCGGTAAGTCATCAGCTCCATGAAGAAAGGGCCTTCGCCGTTACGACAGCGCGCGACTAACTCTTCTGACAGTGCGTTAACGGCGAGTACATCTTGACCGTCGACTTGGAACGACTCGATGCCAAACGCTTCTGCCCGAGCCGTTATGGACCCAGCCGCAATCTCCTCAGTTTTTGTATACTCCGAGTAGCCGTTATTCTCACAGGCGTAAATAACGGGCAGGTTCCACAGAGCAGCCATGTTCATGACTTCGTACATAAGGCCCTGAGCAGTTGCGCCGTCACCAAAGAAGCAGACAGTTACTTCGTCACTACCGCGGAGCTTGGAGCTCAGTGCCGACCCTGTAGCGATCCCCATAGAGCCGCCCACAATGGCGTTGGCGCCCAGGTTGCCGTTCGATTGATCAGCAATATGCATCGAACCACCCTTGCCTCGGCAGTAGCCTTCTGCCTTACCGAGTAGTTCACAAAACATGGTGTCGAGCTCCGCCCCTTTGGCAACACAGTGCCCATGTCCGCGGTGGGTTGAGGTAATTTTGTCAGTTGGGGTGAGCGCTTCACATATGCCCACAGCAACAGCCTCTTCACCGGAATACATATGAGTCAACCCGGGCATTTTGGCGGAGAGGTAGAGCTGATTAGCGTTGTCTTCGAAAGAGCGAATACGGACCATCTGACGGTACATGCGCAGCAGCTCGTCTGCGGATTTGGCTGGTTTATTTGTGCTCATTTATGAGTCCTCAAATGTCTAAAAATCTAAATTTCGGCAAAACAAACCCGTTCGGCCCGCAAGCCTAGAAAAATTTGTTAAATCGAGTGATCCCGTAAGCGTATGTTGGGGCCTAAGCCCCAACAGTTGAGTAGCGATAGCCGCAGCTACCGCCTCAGGCGCAGATAACCGGCGCGCTTTACTGCATGATGATGCCACCATCGATCATGATCAGCTGACCAGTCATGTAGTCGCTATCATCAGAAGCGAGGAAGGCTGCTGTGCCGACGACGTCCTCGGGTGTAGATAGCTTCTTCATCAGAATCATGGTTTCGGCCAAGTGATCCATCGACTGACCCTCTTTCTCAAACATACCAATCTCGACAAGATCTTTGTCCAATTGGCGCCAGAGTTCAGTTGCAACTACGCCTGGTCCGTAACCGTTTACCGTGATTTTATGTTCCCACAGAGCTTTAGCACCGCCGGTAATCATTGCAAGTGCAGCATGTTTTGAACATGAGTAGGGGATTACATCAAGGAACGCAGCGCGAGATAGGATGCTGCCAACGTTGATGATTTTGTAGGGATGATCTTCCATCGGACCCTGAGCGATCATCTGGCGGGCAGCTTCTTGCATTCCAAAGAGCATACCTTTGGCATTAACGTTCATGATGAAGTCCCAGTTCTCTTCATCGATATCCATGAACATTTTCGGCTTGTTGACACCTGCATTGTTCAGATAGACATTGATTGAACCGAAATTATCAACACAGGCCTTAACGGCTGCTGCGTGATCTTCACGTTTAGTTACGTTCATCGATACCGCAACCGCTTTGCCATTCCCTTTAGCGTTGATGCTATCAGCTACCTCTTGGACGCCTTCAAAGTTGAGGTCGCCCAGGACAACATTTGCACCCTGTGCTGCAAAGGCTACGGCATTGGCTGCGCCCATGCCCTGTGCTGCACCGGTAATGACAATGTTCTTGCCTGCTAAACGTGTTGGATTCATGTCTATTTACTCCTAATTATTTCTGTCTAGAGTTGTTAATAATGTCTTCAGCTGCCGATTGAGCGCGTATCAGCGCCTCTTCAGGCGTTATCAAACCACGGAGCATCTCGTGCATAACGTTGCCACAGACCTCTGTGATGGAATTTATTTCGGGTATCGGAGGGCGTGGCCAAGATTGGAGTGCGCCCCGACGCGCGAGGTTATCTATCGCCTCAATCACACCCGATTTCGCGCGTGCGCCCGGATCGTCGTTGGCTGAATAGCGAGAGCAACCGCGGCTTCCGTTTTGAACATATAGGCGTTGAGCTCGCGCTGAAGTGATGGATTCCAGTGCGGTGACCACTTCTGGGATGCGCCTTTCATGCAGGTTACTAGGCACGCCTAACATGAAGCCGCCCACTGGCGATACGGGGTGAGCCATGCTCCCGGCAGGGTGAGGTAAATACCCTGTCTGTCCCCGGGCTGGAGAGGTGTCCGACTCTTCAAAGTAGGGTGTCATCTGGGTGTAGCTGTACACCATGGCTGTTCGCCCCTCGGTGTACCCTTTAATACGTTCGAACCATGACATGCTCAGAATGTTTGGCGGAGAGTAGTTCAAAAGCTCCTGCAAAAATTTCGCGGCTTGAAGTCCTGCAATGCTATTGATCACCGGCTTGTACTCCAGGCTCGCGATACTCCCAACATCGAATCCTGTTGCGTTGGATGGTAGATCGACAACTGGTTGCCCGAAATCAGCCATGGCCATCAAAAAGGTGTGACCAAGTGGCGTACCACGCGCAGCATTCCATCCAATTCCGTAAAGATTTTTGGACGGATCATGAAGCGCTCGTGCCGCAAGCAGCAACTCACGGGTAGTCGTTGGCGGAAGTAGGCCGGCGTCTTGAAAAAGATCGCTGCGGTACATCAATACTTCGCTAGTAGTCTCGATAGGAATGCCGTAGCAGCGTCCGTCCCAATGGCAGGCTTCCCAGCTGACTTGGTGAAAGTCACTGGTATCAAGCTTCTCGATGTCGATCAGCTCATCCAGCGGTGTCAGCAGTCCTTTGGTGACATATTCCCCAACCCAAGGCAGGTTAACGGCAACCAAATCATAGGCACTGCGCTTACGATCCGAATTTTTGAGAGTCTCGTCACGCAGCGTGTCGAGCGAGTGAGTTTCGTTGTGAATGGGGCACCCAAGAACCATCTCGAAGTGGCGTTTGAGCTTGTTCATCACCATAAAAGAGGGATCGCTATGTATCAGCGTCTTTAGGCCTCCAGAGAGGGTCAGCGGCTTGTCCAGCACGCTCATTGGAGGCGCATTCTTTGAGACCGCGTAAGTGCTGCCAAAGAAGCGATCATTGGCCTCGTTTTCATCCATTTTGAACATTTGGGATAAAACGGCGCCGTTGTTCTTCATCAGTTTTATCCAAGTGTCAATCAGCTGATCACTGGGATGTAGTGTGAAGCTTCGACCACTGCGGGTCTTTTGCCGCCGAATGATCAAACCACTTTCAATCAGTTCTGCCAAACGGCGAGTGGCTGTCGCATAGGGAACGCCGCTAATCTCAATCAGTAGGGATGGTTGTGTCGTCTTAGAACTCAGGTGGCGGCGCAGTAACTCAACGCTCATGCGGGCGTGTGGGTTGGGTACATAGAGTGGATGCGATGACTCCATCGCGGTCAAAAACTCGTCTGTATACTCCAAAAAAGCCGACAGCTGGCCCTCGAGCTCGCTCGTCAGGCGATTAATTGTGAGTGGTTCGACTGCCTGTCCCAACGCTTTATTCCTTATTCTTATAGTCTCTCCAACATGGAGATTGGAGCGGCTTTTATCTACGATCCACATCACTCTACCTCTGAAAAATCGATTATATAACCAGCATGATATCCAAAATGGATATGACCATATCCGATATGGATAATAAAGTATCTTTTCCGAATCGAAGATCCGCGTATCGTGTAATGACTGTTTCAGGGCACCGCGCAAAGATGCGGTAGAACGTAAGAATCAGTAACCGAGAGTTAAAACAAGGAGAAAAACGGTGTTTAACAAAAAACTACTCGCTTCAATCGTAACTGCTACTGCAATCGCTGGTGTAAGCCAGGCGCAGGCAATGAAAATCGGCATCACACAGAACAATGTGGGTGTTGATAGCTACCAGACAACTTATGAGAAGGCGTTCATTGCTGCGGCAGAAGCTAACCCAGATGTTGAGGCTGTCGTATTAGACGCAGGCGGTGACGTAGCGCGTCAGATTGCGCAGGTTGAGGATTTGATCCAGCAAGAAGTTGACGCAATCATCATTTGGCCAACCAACGGTGAAGCGGTAATTCCTGCTGTTCGTAAGGCGAAAAAAGCGGGTATTCCTGTAATCGCAACGAACTCAAACATCGCCGAAGCTGGTTTTGATTTCATCAGCTCTTTCTCTGGTCCTGACAACATCACTCAGGGTCGCCGTTCTGCGGAGATCATGTGTGACAAGTTCAAGGCTATGGGTATCGAGAATGAAGCTAAGGTTGTACATATCACCGGTCAGCCGGGCTACACCACTGCGATTGAGCGTGCGAAAGGCTTCAATGACCGTTTGCCAGAAGTCTGCCCGAATGTTGTGCAGGTAGATGAGCAACCAGGTGACTGGAACCGTGAAAAGTCTCAGCAAGTAATGGAAGCATTCCTTGTTAAGTATGATGACATCGACGGTGTTTATGCAGGTGACGACAACATGGGTGTTGGCGCTCTGAACGCTGCTCGCGCAGCTAACCGTGAAGGTATCATCTTCGTGGGTGCAACAAACTTCGCAGTTGGTTACGAAGCGATGGCTGCTGGT
>Ga0102948_1000917_pt1 | contig 11701 bp, 7 predicted proteins | sample SalPonA_A_H2O_MG_FD_78211 | JGI IMG/M metagenome (GOLD analysis project Ga0102948, IMG submission 78211) | Water microbial communities from South San Francisco under conditions of wetland restoration - Salt Pond MetaG R2A_A_H2O_MG | ecosystem: Environmental > Aquatic > Non-marine Saline and... | reverse complement strand
TATCAGAAACAGATTATCCATCCAAGGGCGACTGCTTTTAAAAGGTCGATTCAGGATATAGCCCACTGAGTAGACGCAGACTATACCGAAAATAATCATCGACATGATTTCGTTCGGTAGCGTTAACAGTCCAAAGACACCAATCAACTTGGGTACGATCATCACTTTCAGTGAGCGACCCAAATAGTTCCAGTCAATATTGGTGCCCTGATCAGATGAGCGATGGCCTTGCCAGGCGTTCCAGCTTGAGAACACTAACAAGTGAATAGAGATAATCGGCAGAAAGATCAGTGGATCGTCTACTACCAGTAGCAAGAATGGCAAAGCCAGAACGGCTCCTCCAAAGCCCAGACCGGTGCGCACAAAGCCACTCCAGACAAAGGTGAGTCCGATGATGCAGTATTGCCACCAAAAAAGGTCTAGCACTTAGAGCGACTCCAAAAAACGAGTGGCTAAGTGTACTCGAGCCCCATGAGCCTGTCTCGCTAGCGAAGAACTTCATATTGAGGCGCTAATCTTTAATTTAACCCAGCTGCAAGCAATCAGGAGACCCGTTCGGCTTGTAGATCGGTCCAAGCTTTAAGAAGCTTCTCTTTTGTTACCGGCTTAGGTATGACAGAGTCGGCACCCGCGGCAACTAATCGATCAGACTCATCCCCTACCATCGCAGCAGTGATACCAATGATTGGCTTTTCGAATCCTTGCTCTCGAAGCTGTTTAACTAAAGTGAAGCCATCGATTCTGGGCATAAAGATATCGGTTAACAGCAGGTCGTATGCATTTTTATCCAGTTGTTCAAGAGCCTCCTGACCATCGACAGCCACCGTCGTGCTTGCCCCCAAACCGTTGAGAATCTGCTGGGTAAGCATTCTCAAGGTTAGGTTATCCTCAGCCAGCAGGATTCGGATATTTTGCAAAGAGGCAACGGGCTCTTCGACCAAAGCGCTTCCCGACTCGGCAGTTTGCAGCGGCAGCGACAAAATGAAACGACACCCCCCAGCTAATGATCTGCTCAGTCGCAAATCACCACCCGAGGCCTGCAGAAGCTCACGACAGATATGCAAACCCAGCCCAGTGCCATCTTGATCCGTGTTGCCGCGTTTGAAAGGCTCAAACATCAACTCCCAATCATCCTCGGGAATTCCCTTACCGTCATCACTGAATTCAACGTTTAATCGAGCCTTATCTGTTTCTGACTTTACTATGCAAAGGCGCACACGAAGCTCTGTTGCTCCAGAATGCAGAGCTGCATTTTTAACCAGATTAATGGTCACCTGGCGTAAGCCCCGAAGATCAAATAAGAACGCCTGTGCAGATTCAGCATCAGCTTGGAGGTCTACCCTCAGACCGGCCTGTTCGATGCGATCGCGCAGTGCAGTCAAGGCCCCCTCAACTACTTGAAGGGCAGACCCAGCGCTCACTTCTCGTTTGGTTAGCACCTCAGGCTCAATGACGGCTCTCAGGTCATCCAGAACGGCCAATAGGTGTGCTGCTGTGGAGCGTATATCAGTAGAGTAAGCGCCATTATCATCCTCTGCCTGAGCATCCAACATCATGTTAAGAGCAGACGCAGGTGTGCGCAGTTCATGACCAATCACCGCAAACATCTGCTGTTGTGCCATCTGTCTCTTCTCCAATGCAGTCACCGCCGCCTCTCGCTCCTTCAATAAAGTACGAAGCTTAGAAGCCAATATTCGCTGCTCAGTGACATCAATAAAGCTTCCAGAGACCTCAACCGGCTGATCTTGCTCAAACCGGGTAATCAGATGTACCTTGCACCAGAAAGATGTTCCATCAGGTCGCTCATATTCAACCTCATGCTTAAAGTATTGCCGCGACTGCCGGATACCCTCAATCAAGCTTTTGCGTTGCTCAAAATCAGCTTTCGGCAAGCGCTGTAAAAAATCAGCAAAACTCAGCTGTGGGAAGTCACTCTGTGGAAAATCAAATATGTCTCGAAATACGCTATTGACCTCAAGTTGGTCGCTTATCAGATCGTGTTTCAACAAGCCTATACCACCACTGTGTGTGACTAATTCAACAGCCGACAGAGCAGCCTCAAGTGCTTGCTGTTTTGCATGTTGCTCGGTCAAATCCTTCGAGATCACCAACTGATGAAGTTGGCCGTTGACATCGACCCACCTATCAAATACCTGATTTTCTATCCATTTTGTCTCCCCGGTCTCTGCCACCTCTAACGGAAACTGCACAACTTCTCCGACGGTTTTGTGGGCTTGAGCAACCGCATCGCGATATTCAGGTAGAGTAGCCTCTAATAGACGATCCTCAATATAGGGCGTTTCGGCATCATTCGCTGGGGTAAACTTCCACTGCGCAGTGTGTGTATATAAATTGTGGTCTATTAAACTTATGCCTGCCGCCTGTGATGCGGCACCGATCAGCTTTTCCGAGCGTTCTAAATCGAGTCTTCGCTCATACTCTTTGTGTATATTTTGTCTAAGAATCGTTGCCCGCTGTTCACCTCTTTCATCAATCCAGCGCTTAACTACCAGATCTCGTGTCCAGTTAGCGGACCATTCAGGGGAATATAGAGGGTATTCCACTGGCACTCCAACCGAGCTCCGCGCCGTTAACAGTGCCTGATGATACTCGGCAGGAACTGCTTTCAACATATCCGGCGTCGACAGCGGTTCGGCCTGCGTATCAACTGGTCCTATGATGTAACGGGAAACGCCTGTTGACAGATTAGTATCCAGCAGCAACATATCAGCCGATCGACAGGCAGAATTGAGGTTGTCATACACCTGCTTATACTGTTCTCTAGCTTTCACCTCCTGGTCGATCGAGTAAACACAACCAAAAGCCCAGGCCTCTCCATCAATTTCGGCTCGTTTCGCAGTTACTTTGAGCCAATGCGGTTCACTTGAACCCGCTTTAATAACGCGGTAAAGCGTCTCAAAGTAACGCTCCTCCCCATTCTCTATCGGCCCGTATGCGCGCTCTCGAAAATCGACTATAACCTCTCGATCATCTGGATGCAGGTACTTGGATAGTTCGTTAAAGCCCAGATCAGCATCGGCACTTAATCCGTAAAGTAATTTGAAACGCTCGTCAGCAATGAGCCGCTGCTGACTTACCTCGACCGCAAACTGACCTATCTGAGCGGAGTCAAGTGCCAACTCGGATCGAAAATAGAGCTCCCGCAGTTCCCTCGAAAGATCCTCACTTTTAAGTGATTTTTTGTGTAATTGTCTCAGTCGGTGATTCTCTCTGAGAATCCAGGCTAGTAATGTCATCAGTGAAAAGAGAAGCAGAAGTGCTGCTGCGCCAGTCAACTGTCCCCCAGTAAGGGTTAAATCGGAATCTCCATGGATGACCACAGGACCTTCGAGATCGGGAAGTCCAAAAGCGTTGGCCGCGGGCTGGCCGATAGGCAAAACCTGCTTTTGCTCTGCGCCCACACTCAGACTGAAAACAACCCAACATAGCAGAGAGCAACATTTTAGCGTCCTGAGCATCACATTTTTCAACCCGAAGGTAATCAGCATTGTTAATCCTTAGTGCAACGCGCGAAATATCTAAAAATATCTGGTATCAAGCAATTTTCGAGCCAAAGCACGAGATAGGAGTAGGGCTTTTACACAATCTATCCAGACTGCCCTGAGGATCTTTCACTTGGACAGTTGGGACACCTGAGGCTATATTCGAATTACTGTTGTGATTATGCGACATTAACGACTTATGAACAGGATAGCATGCAGCCATCATTAACCAGCCAATGGAGAACCTTCAATCACCCATGTAGGCACTCCACAAGTTTCGCTAGTTGCCAGATTATCGATCAACGCACGCGAGTTGTTCATTTGATACCCTTGCATAGCTATCAATGTGTCGGAGCCCGTGCCAAGACGCCTGCCGTGAATCCGCTGATGATCAGCAATGCACTCTGGCCGACTGCTCCTGAGCATTTGCGTCGGCAGTTACCCGAGATGCTCATAAACTATCTTACACAGGTACGCTCTGATGCATTCCCGCAACCCTCAGTCGAGCGAAAAATGATTTCGTTCAGTATTTACACTGACGGCTCGCACAGTTGGCCAGCGATTACGACCCTCACCGAAGAGGGTGTAGCTGCCCCCCTGTAGAGAGGGGCGCAAGTCGCTACCAGCCACCATTCGGCGTTAGATGGGAAAGTTAACGGCGTTTTTCCTGAACGTAAATAATCCTACCTGCAATCAGGACTGCAATACTGACGATAAGCACCATTATCGTTGCCAACGCGTTTATCTCTGGACTAACACCAAGTCGAACACTGGAGTAGACCACCATTGGTAAGGTTGTCGAGCCGGGACCCGAGACGAAACTCGCGACTATCAAATCATCCATCGACAGTGTGAATGCCAGCAACCAGCCCGCTAGCAGGGCGGGTGATATGATTGGCAATGTGATCAGAAAAAATACCTTAAAGGGGTGCGCGCCCAGATCCATGGCCGCCTCCTCCAGCGACTGATCCATATGCGCCAGACGGCTGCGCACCACCACCGTGACGTAAGCCATAGAGAAGGTGGCGTGAGCCAGCGTGATTGTCGTGACACCTCGGCCATTCGGCCAGCCGATCATCTGCTCCATCGAGATAAATAGCAGCAATAGCGACAGACCGATTATCACCTCGGGCATCACTAAGGGTGCAGCCACCAGTGTGTCCAGTGATGATCGCATACGGGAGCGACGGAAACGGACCAGTACGATCGCTGTCAGCGTACCCAGCACCGTGGCAATACTGGCATTCATGGCGGCAATCTTAATACTGAGCCACGCGGCGGATAGAATCTGCTCATTCTCAAGAAGTTCACCGTACCACTTGGTGCTGAATCCGGCCCACACGGTTACCAGTCGGCTCTCGTTGAAGGAGTAAACAATAAGGCTAAGAATCGGACCGTAGAGAAACGCATACCCAAGCACCAGCGAACTAAACAGGAAAGGCGAGCGTTTAAACATCACTCCACCTCCTCTGAGCGCTGCTCCATGTGGCGCAAGAGAACGAAGGGTATGATCAGAACCACCAACAGCACCGCTGCTAAAGCACTGGCAAGCGGCCAATCCTTGTTCGCGAAGAACTCGGTCCACATCAACTTTCCAATCATCAGCGTGTTAGGTCCGCCTAAGAGATCAGGGATCACAAACTCCCCCATGACCGGGATAAACACCAGCATCGACCCTGCAATGAGACCCGGAAGCGACAACGGGAGCGTAATCAAAAGGAACTGCTTAATCGGTGGACATCCAAGATCTGCAGCCGCTTCCAGCAAAGACTGATCAAGACGCACCAGAGTTGCATACAGCGGCAACACGATAAACGGCAGATAGCTATAGACAATACCAATGTAGACAGCTGTTTGGGTGTAGAGAATATCAATCGGCGCGTCAATCACGCCCAGCCACATCAAAAACTGATTGAGCAAACCATTATTTTTCAGAATACCAATCCATGCGTATACACGGATCAAAAAACTGGTCCAGAACGGCAGTATAATCAACATCAGAAGTGGCAGACGCCAGTGTGATGGTGCCCGCGCAATACCATAGGCCATCGGATAACCCACCAGTATCGCAAGCAGCGTGGAGACAGCAGCAACTTTAATAGATCCAAGCAACGCATTGATATACAAAGAATCTTCTAAGAGCAACTGGTAGTTACTGAAGTTGACCACCAGTGTCATAATGCCATCCTCAAACTCGCGGATCAGCTCCATGTAAGGTGGTTGCGCCAGTTGGGGTTCTGCCAGACTGATCTTCAGTACGAAGAGAAACGGCAGAACAAAAAATAGCCCCAGCCAGAACCAGGGGAGCGCAGCTATGCCGAGACGGCCCTAGTTAACTTTCTGAACAGGCGATATCATTCTGTCAACACTCCGGCTGCCTGCGGCTGCCAGCTAAGCGTCACACGCTGCCCCCAGTCCAGTGGCTGCTCTGCGAGGGCCTGGGTATTAGGCTGGGTGAACTGCATACGTTTCCCGGAGGCCAGATCGACGTGATAAATTGAGACATCGCCCAGATAGGCGATCTCTTCAATCACACCCTCAACAGTGTTGGGTTCTCCACTGATCTCAGGTAGCAGACGTACCTTCTCTGGGCGCACGGCAACTGTAACATCGCTGCCAATTGCAATGGGGTGAGAATAGTTGACCCGCAACATTCCGCCCGCCTCATCGCTGTGTATATTGATGCACTCATCATCCTGAGACTCCACAACCCCGGTAAAAAGATTTATGGAACCAAAAAAGGAGGCGGCGTAACGCGAGCGGGGAAACTCATAAATCATACGCGGAGTATCGATCTGCTCAATGCGCCCCTCGCGCATCAAGGCGACACGACTCGACATCGTCATCGCCTCCTCCTGATCGTGGGTCACCACAATAAAGGTGATACCCAGACGCTCCTGAATATTCACTAGTTCAAACTGTGTGCGCTCTCGCAGTTTTTTGTCCAATGCTCCCAGCGGCTCATCCAGTAAGAGTATTCGTGGATGTTTCGCGAGTGAACGCGCCAACGCCACTCGCTGGCGTTGTCCACCCGACAGTTGGTGTGGCTTGCGCGACCCCAATGCCGAAATCTGTACCAGATCCAGCATCTCCTCGACACGCTCCTTGATTGACTCCTTCGGCATACCCTCTTGCTTCAGGCCGAAAGCGATATTGTCAATCACACTCATATGCGGGAAGAGCGCATAGGATTGAAACATCATATTGATCGGTCGGCGGTAGGGTGGCACGTCGGTAATGTCCTTACCGTCAATATAGATACGACCGGTCGAGGGAGTCTCGAAACCCGCTAACATTCGCAGTAAGGTTGTTTTACCGCAGCCGGAGGACCCCAGCAGGGAAAAAAACTCTCCACGAAAAATCTGCAGGCTGACGTCATCTACAGCGTAAGTACTGCCAAAGGTTTTCGTCACGCCATCAATGCGCACGATCGGTTCTTCATCAACAAAAGGGTTAGGTGCTGAGTAGTTCATGCTATCTGTTCGAGTGGTGTAGAGGTTGAGGAGCCCGGACGGGCTCCCCGACAAGGTTTACTGGCCGGTTTTCACGCGGGTCCAGGCACGGGTGACGCTGCGCGTTTCACGGTCAGTCGGTGTCTGCAATGTGATGAACTTCTCACGAGTCTCAGCCGGTGGATAGATACCCTCGTCCGCGCGAATCTCCTCATCAACCAACTCTTCCGCAGCAGCGTTAGCATTAGCGTAAGCCACGTAGTTAGTAATCTCTGCAATAACGTCCGGACGCAGGAGGTAGTCAACAAAAGCGTGCGCCTCTTCAGGGTGCGGTGCATCAGCCAGCAGTACCGCTACGTCAGTCCAGACAACGGCACCTTCGCTGGGCACAACGTAAGCGATATTGACGCCGTTATCGGCTTCAGCTGCGCGATCACGCGCCTGAAGAATGTCACCGCTGTAGCCGTGAGCGACGCAAAGGTCACCGTTTGCCAGGTCATTAATGTACTGAGAGCTGTGGAAGTAGCGGATATTTGGACGGACAGCAGTCACTACGTCAACTGCAGCCTGAGTACCCTCTTTAGAGTAGTCATTTGGCTCGGCACCGGCGTAGACTCGTGCAGCTACAAACACTTCTGTTGGGTCATCCATCAGCGATACGCCACAGGCGGCCAATTTTGCTGTAGTGTCTGGATTGAAGAGTAAATCCCAGCTATTCAGGGCAGCCTCATCCCCTAGAACCTCTCTCACCTTATCGACATTAATACCGATACCCGTGGTACCCCACATGTAAGGTATCAGCATCTCATTTTTCGGGTCGATGTCCGCCAGGGTGCGCATAATGTTGGCGTCGAGATTAGCGTATCCGCTGAGCTTACCGAGATCATAAGACTGGTAAAGGCCCGCTTTAATATGACGGTCCGCGAAGGGACGCGCGGTCGGAAAAGCGACGTCGTAGCCACTGTTACCGGCCAGTAGCTTAGCTTCAAGCACTTCGTTTGAGTCATAAACATCGTACACCACTTTGATGCCTGTCTCGGCCTCAAACTTTGCTATGGTCTCTTCCGCTATATAATCAGACCAGTTGTAGACATTGACTGTCTGCTCGGCTGAAACATATGAGGCCCCTGCAACCGCAACTGCAGCCGCCAAAAGAGTTACACCAGACACCCGATTTTTCATCTTTTTAATGATCTCCAGAGAGTTGAACATGCGCCCCTGCGCAATTCGCGAACTATGTACAAAAAGTAGACAAAAAACCAGAGAAAAGTGCATCGCCAAAGCGACTATTTTTAATCAAGATGATTCGCGAACACAGTCAGCTGTGGGCGCAGAATTCTGCGTCTCTACTGCGCGCTTCGAGCAACCAGAGAAGTGCGTACGGCATCGTTTAGCGCTTTGAGATCCAAGGGCTTTGCTAAAACCTCATCAGCACCACAGAATTTCAGCCGATTCATCTCGTCCTCAGCCGCAGCCGCCGTCAACCCGATGATCGGTCTGTCATAACCCTGATCACGGAGAGCCCTAGTGAGGTCGTAGCCATTCATCTCTGGCATGAAGATCTCAGTGATCACTGCGTCAAACAGGCGATTGGCGTTGAACATCTCAAGCGCCTGCTTGCCGTTGCTCGCAAGAGCCACCTTAGCACCCGCCTTCATGAGAATGGCTTTGGTTAGAATCTGAATGGTTTTGTTCTGCTCCGCCAGCAGAATGTAGAGCCCCTGGATACCCTCAGGTCCACCCGCCAGCCCTTCTGGAGCAATCATCGCATCAGCTGCAGCCGTCTCTCCATCGCGATCACCTGCAAGACTAACGACCATATTTAAGGTAAATTCGGCGCCTCCCGAGGGCCTATCACTGTAGGTAATCAAGCCACCTAGGGTCTGTGCGATCGTCTGACAAATATTCAATCCCAGTCCAGTCCCCACACTATCGGGATCCGCACGATAGAAGGGCTCGAATAGATACTCCTGATGATCCGCTTTTACACCCCGGCCATCATCAGAGACTTTAAGCTGCACCCAGAGTTTGCCATCGGCGATTCGCCGCGTAGCTGCTCCCAGACGAATCCAAATTCGCTGGGCATTGGCGTGAACCAGAACGTTACTCACCAGCTTCTCAACTATCTGAGCCAACCCTTTAGCGTTGAATTCACACAGCACGTGGGTCGATTCATGCGCCGAGAAGTTGAGCTCGACACCGGCAGCATCAATCGCCGGTCGAGCAGCCGCCAAGGCCTCATTAACGATATCGAACGGTGCCCTCACCTCCCGTGATAGCAAACTCATATCGGTCGGCTGCGCAATATTTCGCAGCTCGTTCAAGACATTCAGTAGCTGATCCACAGTGGTCGATATTGTCTCGAAATGGGGGCTTTGCGACAGCGCTTCATCGTCGTCAATCATCATTTTTATGGCGGCAGCTGGGGCTCGAAGCTCGTGTCCAATAACCGTAAACATGCGTTGCTGAGCCTTCTGCTGCTCCTGCAACTCTTTAAACGCTGCCTCCGCCGTCAGCAGGGCATCCTCTGTTTGCGCGGCCAGTTGTAGCTGTTGTGAAATTTCGCTGAACACCCCAGTTACACCCACACTTTTGCCAGCCTCGGTTAAGACCTGACCGCTCATCTGTATGCTGAAGAGGGTGCCGTCACCGGATCGCATGTGAAGGACAACGCTGACTGGGCTTTCAGAGGTAAGACACTCAACCAGAAACCGCTCAAACTTCTTAGTGGACTGTGCCTTCATGCGAGATTTAAACGCATCAAGATCGATTGAATCCATCTCGCGCGGGGAGAGACCGATCAGTGCCAGCGCCACGTCATTGAGGTAAAGCGTCTCGCGCGAGCGATTGTACTCGAACACGCCTATCTGACACGCTTGGGTGGCATGCTTAAATCGATCGATGGCGCGCTCGAGTTCCTGTTGCCGGTAGTGCTCCAGCGTTACCTCAGAGAAGGTCAGGGTTACACCACCGATCTCGCCAGATTCCGTTGACCAGGGCGCGACCTCCCAGTCTCTGTAGCCCAGTTCAGCCTCGCCTCGGAGGTAAGGCTCAGCTTTGGCGGTTAAACTCTCTCCCGCCAGAGCGCGTTGGCATCGTTTGAGCCACTGAGTTTCAAGATTGGGTGCCAGCTCAAAAATTGATTGGCCCGCCGCCGAATCACTTGGCATCTCAAACTCCTCCAACCAACTATTGGAACAGTAGATAACCTTTAGATCAGTGTTGAGTATAGCTATGGAGACTGGAGCCAAGCGCTCAATGGCACTCAGCGCTTTGCCAAGCGAAAAATTCATTTTGGCCTAATATGTCCCTAGCTTGGAGGAGTATTAATCTTACCCTATCTGAGCGTAAGACGATCACACTGGGTTCGTTATAATGAATACCAGAGTTCTAAGGTAACAGAGCGGCTCGCGGATAGCACTAAATCACTGACTGACTATTCGCACGTCCACGGCCGACCACCATCAGGCAGAGGATGCACCAGCGCCGAATGCAAGCGCTGATGCTTTGAGTTTATGAAAAAGTGAGAGGGCGCTCACCCTTTTCATCACGAATCCAGGTTGGCAACCCCATATGGTTTAGATGATTAAGGAACGGACGTGGATCGAGCTCCTCGACATTGACCATCGTCTTGCAATCCCACTCTCCAGTCGCAATCAGTAGCGCGGCAGCCACAGGCGGCACACCGGCGGTGTATGAGATACCCTGACTACCCACCTCGTTATAGGCGTCCTTGTGATCAGCAACATTATAAATAAACACTTCGCGCGCTTTTCCATCCTTGGTACCCTTAACCTGATCACCGATGCAGGTCTTACCGGTGTAGTTTGGCGCTAACGATGCAGGGTCCGGCAGGCAAGCTTTAACCACTTTAAGTGGCACCACTTCCTGTCCTTCAGCCGTCAGGATTGGTTGCTCTGACAGTAACCCAAGGTTCTTCAGAACGGTGAACACGGTGATGTATCGCTCACCAAAGCCCATCCAGAAGCGCACGTTTGGACAGCCAAGGTTGGCCGAGAGCGAGTGAACCTCATCGTGGCCCGTCATATAAGAGGTGCACTCACCTACGACGGGAAGGTTGTCAGTACGGCTAACCTCAAACATCTGGTTGGTTTGCCACTGATTGTTCTGCCAGGAGTAGACTCGACCGGTGAACTCGCGAAAATTGATCTCAGGATCAAAATTAGTCGCAAACCAGTGACCGTGATTGCCGGCGTTGATATCGATGATGTCGACCGACTCCAGCGTATCGAAATATTCATTTTTAGCCAGTGCCGCATAGGCGTTCACAACGCCTGGATCAAATCCACACCCCAGGATGGCAGTGGTGCCTGTCTCTGAACAGCGGTCACGACGCTTCCACTCGTAGTTACCGTACCAGGGAGGCTCTTCACAAATTTTTAATGGATCTTCGTGAATAGCCGTATCGAGGTAGGCGGCACCTGTTTCGATACAGGCTTCAAGCACATACATATTAACGAAAGCAGATCCGAGATTCAGTACGATTTCAGAGTTGGTCTCGCGAATCAGCGCCGCGGTGGCTGCGGTATCCATAGCGTCCAGGGTGTAGGCCGTCAGCTTACCCTCTACTTTCATAGCACCCTTTTCGTGGACGCTCTCGATGATCGCATCGCACTTCGCTTTGGTACGCGAAGCGATGGCAATATCACCGAGAATATCGTTGTGTTGGGCGCATTTATGCGCCACCACCTGGGCGACTCCGCCGCCGCCAATAATTAGTACATT
>Ga0102948_1000916_pt1 | contig 11706 bp, 9 predicted proteins | sample SalPonA_A_H2O_MG_FD_78211 | JGI IMG/M metagenome (GOLD analysis project Ga0102948, IMG submission 78211) | Water microbial communities from South San Francisco under conditions of wetland restoration - Salt Pond MetaG R2A_A_H2O_MG | ecosystem: Environmental > Aquatic > Non-marine Saline and... | reverse complement strand
TATTTCTTTCCGATTCGAATCCGCAAAAACGCATCGTCATCTTGAGTCCAGGAGAAAAAACCCATTTGACCTACGATTTGGGGCTACTTGAACGAAGCCACGAATGCTGGAAGAGCTCTTCCGCTTTACGCTGGATCTATGGCACTTTCTACGCCCGGGCTCGACAATGGTCGACCGGGGACAATATATTGGAGATCGGTTCGGGGATAGGGGGAATCAAGGAATTTTGGCCGGAAGTAACGACCAGCGATGTTGAGCAGACCCGCTTCGTAGACCGGGCGGTTTCAGCCTATGAAATCGAGGCATCGGGGAACTGGGATACGATCCTCGCAGTTGATGTGCTGCACCACTTGTGCGAGCCGCTGCGTTTCCTCGAATCGGCTCGTCGATCGCTTCCGGCCGGTGGCCGGATTGTTTTGATCGAGCCCGCTGCGACAATCGTTGGTGGTTGGCTTTACCGCCGCTTTCATCATGAGCCGTGTGAGCCTGCGCAACTGGCGCCGCCGTTTGTTTTCAATGTAAATGAGCCGAATGGTGGCTTTGCGAACATGGGCATGGGTTCGGCGATTTTTCATGATTATCATCAATGGACAAAAACTAAGCTCCGCGAGATCGGGCTCGAAATTCTTACAGTTGAATGGCACGACTTTCTGGCCTATTTTTCAACCGGTGGCTATTCGCGTAAATTGCCGGTGCCACTGTCTCTGCTAAAACTGCTACACTGGTGTGAGTCCCGTATGCCGACGGCTCTCGCGAGGCACTGCGCGACCCGACTGTGTGTGGTGCTGGAAGGTGCAGTCGACAAAAAAGGCCCGCGTTTGCGGGCCAATGGTGGGAGCGACTGGAGTCGAACCAGCGACCTCATCCATGTCAAGGATGCGCTCTAACCAACTGAGCTACGCCCCCAAGTTTAAAGGGAAGGCGGAATAAAGGTTCTCCGGCAGCTGGAAGCAAGATAAAATTTGCGGCCGCCTCATGCTTCTGTAGGGTCGAGCCATGTGGTTTTTTAAGAAATTCTTTTTTCATGCGCTTGAGGGGAGGGCGTTGTCTTCCTCTTCATGAATATTGTTCGAGTATGTTGTCGTGATGGTGGTATCCACCATGCTGCTGAAAGTCGGGGTCTGCTTCAGCGAATAGAGGGTGATATTTTTGGTGATTTTCGGGTGACCGATGACGTGTTGACGCCGGTCAAGCGGCTCGCTCCGCTCCTGCCCACGCAGATCTACGGCATTGGTCTGAATTACAGGGCGCACGCCGCCGAGATGGGCTCACCGATTCCGGAGTTTCCTGTTGTTTTCACAAAGAGCATCACTTCGGTCGCGGATCCCGATTCGGCGATCCGTTTGCCGCGTCACCTGCACAGTGATCAGGTCGACTATGAATGTGAGCTTGCGGTGGTAATCGGGAAGCGCTGCAAAAACGTATCTGCAAAGGAGGCTCTCGATTATGTGCTGGGCTACACCTGTGCCAACGATGTCAGCGCCCGCGACTGGCAGAAGCAATATGGCGGTGGCCAGTGGTGCAAGGGGAAGAGCTTCGACACGTTTTGTCCGCTCGGCCCCATGCTGGTGACAGCGGATGAGGTGCCAGACCCCCAGATACTGCCGCTGCGCACCATTCTGAACGGTCAGATCGTGCAGGAGTCTTTTACGGGAGATATGATTTTCCCTGTGGCAGAGCTTATCGCTTTTTTAAGCGGAAGCACCACGCTCATGCCCGGGACCGTGATTTTGACGGGAACACCCCCGGGGGTGGGAATGGCGGCCGACCCGGCGCGTTACCTCCGGCCCGGGGATGAAGTGGTGATCGATATTACAGGACTTGGGATGTTGCATAACTCGGTCGAGGCGGAGGTTTGATCGCCTTGCGGGTCTTTTCGGCCAAGCGGCTTTCTGACCTGCTTTCTGCTCGACGAGCGTCGCCGGTCGCCTATCAACTAAGCCCATGGCAGCGACGGTATTTTCAATTGCAAATCAAAAGGGGGGCGTGGGAAAAACCACGACCGCGATCAACCTGAGCTACGCGTTGGCAGACAAGGGTGTGCGCACGCTTTTGGTCGACCTCGATCCGCAGGCAAATGCGACCAGTGGCTTGGGGCTGGAGAAGCAGGAGGGTGCCAGCCTCTATGGGCCGCTTTGTGGTGAGGGAACCGCGCTGGAGAAGGTTCAGCCGGTTGGCGCGAGTGATTGCCTCTTTCTGATTCCTTCAGAGGTGGACATGGCGGCGATTGAGATCGAGCTCGTCCAGCGTGAAAACTATCTTCTGCAATTGCGGGAGGTCGTTGCGCCTCTGCGTGAGTCGGGGGACTACGATGCCATCATTCTGGACTGTCCACCGGCTCTGGGAATGCTCTCGATGAACAGCCTCGCTGCTGCGGATTTCCTTCTCATCGCGCTGCAGTGTGAATACATGGCGATGGAGGGTCTCGGTCAGATTCTCAAAGTGCTGGAAAAGCTGCGTGAGGCAGGCGTCAATGAGGGGATCGAACTCGGGGGTATTTTGATGACGATGTTTGATCAGCGGACGAATCTTGGGCAGCAGGTTGTGGGCGAAGTGCGCGGCCATTTTGAGGATCTGGTTTTTCGAACGATGATTCCCCGATCGGTCCGTTTGAGCGAGGCGCCCAGCTTTGGCCAGTCTATCTTTGAATACGATCCGAGCAGCCGGGGCGCGCACGCTTACCGCTATTTTGCGGACGAGGTGATCGAACGTTTCGGCCTTGGCAAATAAATGCCGAACGCAATCCCCCACCTCGACGAGTTCTTGGCGCACCTCTCGCTGGAGCGTCGGGTCTCGGCTTACACCGTGCGGAATTACCGTGCGGCGGTTGAGAACTTTGTGCGCTGGCTGGCCGAAGCGGGAAAGTGGCAGGAGGATTTTGCTGCAGTTCGGCCGATTCTGGTGCGCTCTTTTCTTGTGGAGGAGGGCCGACGGCTCGCGCGGCGGAGTTTGCATAATCAGGTTTCGGGCTTGCGGGCCTTTTACCGGTATCTGCGGGAGCGGCAGATCGTCGAGGCCAACCCGTTTACGGGCGTAACTTTGCCGAAGTTGGAAAAGCCCCTGCCGAAGTTTCTTTCGGAGAAACAGATGGAGGCCCTTTTGAATGCCCCGATCCGGCTCTGGAAAGAGGGCCAATTAGGTGAGTTTGAGGCTTTCCGGGATAGTTTGATTATGGAGCTGCTTTATGGTGGGGGGCTTCGTGTGAGTGAGCTCTGCGGGCTGAGGCATGGTGCCATCGATAGAGGTCGGGGTGTGGCCCGGGTCCTGGGAAAAGGCGATAAGGAGCGGCTTTGCCCGCTCGGCCCGGTCGCGATCCAATGCCTCGAAATTTTCGTTGAGCGCTTCGGGCTCAGCGCCGAGCGGGAGGACTTTGTGGTCTGCCAGCGCAATGGTAAGGCGCTGCTGCCTCGTGCGGTCCAGCTCCTGCTCAAGACGCATCTCCGGGCCGCGGGGCTGCCACTGGACATGACACCGCATAAAGTGCGGCACTCCTTCGCCACGCACTTGCTGAACCACGGAGCTGACCTACGCGCAGTGCAGGAACTACTAGGGCACGCCAACCTTTCGACGACTCAAGTTTACACACACGTCTCGATCGCGCGTCTAAAGGAAGCTCACCGGCAGGCTCATCCCCGGGCGTAGGGGCTAGCCATTGCAAAAAAACACCCTTTTTCAGGCGAGTGATTCCGGCTCAGTCTCGTTCGCGGAGTCCGCGATGAGGATACGCTTACGCTCCTTTTGCGCTTTTTCCCGACCGAAATCGCTGCGCCAGAAACGGTAGGGCAGCAGGAGCAGGCCGATGAAGAGCAGCTGGCTGATGACGAAAGCGACCAGCCAGTAGAAACCGCTGTCGGTAAAGCCGTAAGCGTGCAGGCCCACTCCGAGGAGATTGGTGCCGAACCAGGACCAGGCCGTTACGATGTTACCGCAAATAGCCAGCGCCATGAGGCCGCGCTCTTTCAGGATGCCGCCCCAGCGGGCGTGGAGGTAGATCGCACCCATGATCACGATCATGAGTGCACCATTCTCTTTCGGATCCCAGCCCCAGAAGCGGCCCCAGCTTTGGTCGGCCCAGATGCCGCCCAGAATCGTGCCGACCAGACTGAAAAGGGTGCCGAAGCAGATGATGCCGTAGACCATGCCGCTCAGCGAACGCGCCGTCTTCGTGTCGAAGCGATTTCCGAAAACTCCGAAAATACCGAAAAAGATGGCGAGGGCCCCGGCCAGGAACATCGCGGAGTAACCCTTCGTGATCACAGTAACGTGTGTCGCCAGCCAAAAGTTTGAGTCCAGCACAGCACGCATCATCTCCAGCGTGTCGCCCGACATGGCGAGGTGGTGCGCTACGATCAGCGTGCAGAAACCGACCAGCGAGGCCATCGCTGCGCCGATGCCGTTCTTGAAAATGCGCTCCAGAATAATACCCAACAGGACGGCACCCCAGCCGACAAAGACCGCTGAGGTGTAGAGATTGGTAACGAAGACGAAATACCGCTCCTGAATATACATGCGCGAAAGAAGCCCGAAGGTGTGAATCGCGAAGGCGAGGACGAGCACCCAGAAGGCCGCTGTGCCCAGCTCTTTAGGCCAGCGCAGCCAGGAAAAACAGACGATCAGGAAGATCAGCACGTAAAGCTGCATCGCGACGCTGAAGGGCTGCATCGAGTTGAAGACGCGCTCGTAGTGCACGCGGTCGATGTCTGCAGGGAAGTCGGCGATAAAGCGCTGGCGCAGATCGTTTACCGTGGCGTTAAACGTAGCCACGTCGCCAATCCGGTAAGCCATGGTCGCGCTGGCGTAGCCGGTCACGTAGGGGCTCAGCGGGTCGCCCTGCATGACGTTTAGCAGCTCTTCGCCAATGTTGATCCAGTCGGCCATGGGGTCGACCGGTGGCGGGGGTGGAACAACCCGAAGGTGGGCGGTCTGCGAAAGCTTCAGGTAGTCATCGCCGAAGGCGACGAAGCGCCGCAGGGCCGTGGCATCGAAATCCTCGCCGGCCTGCTGCTTGCGCAAGGCCTCCATGCCGGGGCCGACGCTGGCGCGGTATTCGCGATACTCATCGACCAGGCTGTCGAGGCGCTCGGCATCGCCGATCGGGTGGAGCGAGTGCATAACCCGGTGGTAGAGCATGAGCCCGTCGTTAAGATCGGCGATCTGGCGGTCGTAGGCGCTCCGTTTCTTCGGCTCCGGATGAAGTTTCGAGTAGAGCTCGAGGATGTTTTGGAAGTGGGGCCGCAGGTCATTGAACGAGTAGTAGCGCTGACCCGGCTGCGCGAGGCCGGTCAAGCCGAGATCATCCGGGAATTCGATTTTGAAGATGCGATAGGTATCAGCGACTTCCGGGCGCATGGTCAGATCCATGAACCACTCGATGGGCTGCAGCCATTCGCCGTCGGGAGTCTCCACCTTTTGCCGGGCCGAGAGGATCAGCAAGGTGTTGCGGGCAACGGAGTCGAGCGGCTTGATGCGACCGCCGACCTGGACCGGCAGTTCAGAAAAGCTCGCGATGTCGAAGCCCGTTTCGTTCGTGCCAGGCCGGATCTGCCGCCCGAAGATCAGCAGAACGATGAGGGCGACGATGATGTAGATGAGTTTTTTCACTAAAAAGAAATACTTCGGGATGTGGCTGTCTTTCCGCGCGTTGTCACTGTGCTAGGCGGCGCGCTTTCTTAGAAACTTGAAGAAGTGCATACCGAACTGGACGCACATGCCGAGGCCCATAAGGAGAACGCTCACATAGGGGAGAACCCAGCCGGGGTTGCGCACGACTTGGAAGATCGAAGTGGTATCCTGATTCGCGAAAGAGGCCTGGTAGAAAGTCAGCCCTTCGTAACGCAGCGGGTGATTCATATAGATCAGCGACATTTGATCCTTGCTTGGATCGTTGTGGCTAATCCGGACCTCGCTGGCGAAATTATGTGGGATCTCGGTGCCGGGATATTTTTCGTGCGTGAAGTCGATCAGCTCAATTCTGAACGGGTAATATTTGCGGGTGAAGCGCAGGGCGACTTCCCAGCTCTGGTCGCCGAGGGAAACCATTTGCGGGGGGAAACGTTCATCGATGACATTTGAAACCAGCCAGGTGCCGATGACTCCATCCGGTCCGGAGATTTCGACATACGCCGTCTCTGTGTTCATCTCATTCTCGGCATAAGTGACCTCCTTCGGAGTCGCCACGACGTTCATTTTCGTCGCGACTCCCTGGTCGGCGAGATTATCGAGAACCGGAACCTGTGCGCGGCCGACGGCTGAATTTGGGAAGAAGCGGACCGTGCGGATCGTCAGGGGTGTATCCGGAACTTCGATATGTCTGCCCGGCTTCAGTAGTTCGGTAGGGATGCTGTGCACAGTGTCGTGCTCCGGGTGGCTGCGGTCGATAAAAACGAGTTCGTTGCTGCGGAAGGCGGTCGAGTAATTACTGCTGCCGCCCTCATCGACAGGCATCTGGCTTTCTTTGGAAACAAGGTCGGTCAGGAGTTCGCTCGCGAGCAGAAGGATAAGCCCAAAATGAACGAGGAAAATGCCGCTCTTTTTAATGGTGAACTTAAAGCGGGTGATATGGGCCGCGATGAGATTGATAAAGAGAAGGCCACCGAGGAGATAGCCTCCCGGCATCGGCAAGTGAAACCAGAAGAGCTGATCATAAAACTTCCACTGTTCGGGGTAGGACCAGACGACGAAGAAACTTTCGAAGTAGAGCTTCTGCGTTTCCCAGATGCCGTAGTGCACCTGGTCGAGCGTTCCGAAAAAAACCAGCACGATCGAAAACGCGAGCAGCACCACGGTGAGGCGCAGGGAGGCGAAGAACTTGAAGAGCACCGACATGGTTAGTGGTGTTGATCCTCGATTTGCACGCTGCCGAGGAAGGTCTCCATGGCTGACGCTTGGGCGGCCACCGTAGCCTTTGGCCCCTGCATCTTGAAAAACCAGGTGTCTCCGTGGAATCGGAGGATACCCCCGAGGATGCTTTGCTCAGGCCCCGGCAGGTCCACAAGAAGACCGCCGTGCGCGGAAATGACGATCTCGCGGGTGACAGTGTTGAGGCCTTCCTCGGTTAAAGGATCGAGGCCGACCTGGCCCCGCCAGCGATTGACATTAGCCAGAGTGCCACCGACGTCGCCCGGAAACACGGTCACCGCGATTTCTGCCTGACCGCTGGCATCGCTCACGCGGAAGTTTGCCTTACGCACACTCTGTGGCGGAAACTCCTCCCAGCCCTCGGGCACCGTGTAGGTCAGCTCGGGTGCTGCCTGAGCTGCTTCCTTCATGCCGGGTAGCACCTCCATTCTCTGGGGTGCTGGGGCCGGCGTGGGCGCCGCCTCTCCGCTCATTGTGCCGGAACCGCGCACCTCTTTGGGTATCGTGTAGGTCGTCGGCTCGGGTTTCTCGCAACCAGCGAGCAGCCCTGCACAGACGAGGGCAGGTATGAAATAAATTTTCATTCTCTTCTATATGAGTGTAGATCTGGCGTCCCGGGTCAAGTTCCCCAAAACAAAACGCCATTTCGCTTATAGTCGCGATTAGAAAGCGTTAATTGGCAAATCGGAAGAGCGCGACATCGCCGTCCTTGAACGCATAGTCTTTGCCTTCAAGCCGGTATTTACCGGCATCCCGGGCGCCGGCTGTGCTCCCGGCCGCGATCAGGTCCTCGTAGGCGACCACATCGGCCTTGATAAAGCCTTTTTCAAAGTCGGTATGGATGACGCCGGCGCACTGGGGTGCCTTCATGCCCTTGCGGAACGTCCACGCGCGCACCTCCTGCTCGCCTGCGGTGAAGTAGGAGGCCAGCCCGAGCAGCTCGTAGGTGGCACGGATCAGGAGCGAAACACCAGAGTCGCTCACTCCGAGGGATTCGAGGTATTCGGCGGCCTCGGTAGCGTCGAAATCGATGAGCTCGGCCTCGACTGCGGCCGAGATGACGCAGGTTCCGGCGCCGTGGTGTTCGCGGGCGAAGGTCTCGACTTTGGCCACGTAGGGATTTCCGGAAGGATCGGCCAGGTCGCTCTCGGCCACGTTACAGGCATAGAGCACCCGTTTGGCAGAGAGCAGGCAGAGGCGCTTGAGCACGACCCGCTCGTCATCACTCATATCCAGGGTAAGGGCGGGCTTGTTCTCGTTGAGGTGCGGCAGCAGACGCTCGATCAGAGCGATGTTCTCGGCAGCCTCCTTATCGCCGCCGCGGGCTTTTTTGATCCCTTTGTCCCGCTGGCTCTCAAGTGAGCTGATGTCAGCCAGCACGAGCTCGGTGTTGATCACCTCAATGTCACGCAGGGGATCGATCGACCCCATGTTGTGGATGATGTCGTCGTCCTCGAAGCAGCGCACTACGTGGACGATGGCATCGACCTCGCGGATATTGGCGAGAAACTTGTTGCCCAGACCCTCGCCCTTGCTGGCGCCCTCGACCAGTCCGGCGATATCGACAAACTCGATGGCCGCGGGCACGACCTTGTTCGTCTTGGCGATCTTTCGCAGCGGCTCCAGACGGCTGTCCGGAACCTGGACGACGCCCACGTTGGGATCGATCGTGCAAAACGGATAATTTGCCGACTCCGCCTTACGCGTGCGCGTCAATGCGTTGAAGAGCGTGCTTTTGCCCACATTGGGGAGACCTACGATACCAGCTTGTAGCATAACAGCGGGAAAATGCCCTGCGTCTGCCGTGGTGCAACGAAAAAGCGGAGGGTGGTTTTTTCATCCTGACAGAGGCGCGTGTTGACTTTAACTCCTTCCTAGCCCTAAACCTCTTTTTGTTAAAATGGAAAACGAAATGCCCAGCCTAGTCGAGATCGACGATTCTCGTATCCTCATCGTCGATGACGACGAGATTATACGAAAACTACTCCGCCGGGTCCTGGAGCGAAGCGGTTACATAATCGATGAAGCGGAGTCCGGAGAGGCTGCCTTGGAGCGGATTCAGTCGCACCTGCCGGATCTGATTTTGCTCGATGTGGTGATGGGCGGGATTGACGGCTTTCAGACCTGTCGAAGATTAAAGACGATCGAAGTCCTCGAGGAAGTGCCTATAATATTTGTGACGGGGCGGGCAGACACCGGCTCGATCGTGGAGGGGCTAAATGCCGGCGGAAATGACTACATCACCAAGCCGATCAACCGGCACGAGGCGCTGGCCCGGATTCGCAACCACCTCAAGATGCGTAAGTTGCTGCGGATGCAGTCCGAGTTCATTGTGGGCTTGAAAAAGGTGAATTTGGCGAAAAACCGTGTTATTGGGGTAGCCTCGCATGACTTGAGAAATCCGATTGCTTCGATTCGCGGGCTTTCCGAGTTTCTCCTTGAATCCGGACCCTTGAGTGCCGACCAGCGGGAGATCGCAGGCATCATTCAGACGACATCCGATTCGATGCTGAAGCTCGTTGAGGAATTGCTCGACATTTCAGTACTTGAGAGTGGCGAGGAGCGGACGGATTTTCAGCCCTGCAGTCTCTACGAGATTACCACTTCGTCGATCGGGATTTACCAGTTCACGGCAAACAAGAAATCGATCCAGATCAACTTCCGGGATCGAGGCGATCTGCCGGAGCTCCTCTTGCTGGATAAGATGCAGTTCCGGCGGCTTGTTGACAACATGTTGAGCAATGCAGTCAAATATTCCCCGATCGAGACGACTGTCACAGTGACTTTGGAATGCGAGGATGACCGCATCCGGCTCGTCATGGAAGACGAAGGACCCGGCATCCCGGAAAACGAGATGCATAAACTGTTTCAGGATTTCGGGACGACCTCGGTGCAGCCGACAGGTAGCGAGACCAGCACGGGCCTCGGTCTTTCGATTTGTCGGAAAATAGCCCGTGCCCACAAGGGCGAGATTTGGGCGGAGAACCGCTCGGATCGCACTGGCATGCGCTTTATCGTCGAGTTGGACGCGGGCATTCTGGCGGTTGTGCCCCGTAATTAAGGGGCGCCGGCTCTTGCTTTCCAAAGGCCATTGCCCAGCCTTGTTTGGTCCTGTATGAAGCAAACAAAGAAAAAAGCGCTCGACCAACTGTCGACCCGGTTGCCGGGTCGTGTGTTTCTGGACGAGGCGAGTCGTTTCGGCGCATCGCTCGATAATCTGCGGCTCTCCTTTCTTCCGGATGCCGTCATCAAGGTTCGCGAGGCGGGTGAGGTCGGCGAGGTTCTAAAGTTGGCCAGCGCATCGGGCACTCCCGTTACGCCGCGCGGTGCGGGTTCCTCGGCAACCGGGTCGGCAGTTCCGCTGAAAGGTGGCTGGGCACTCGATCTTTCGGGGCTTAATCAGATCCGCATCGACCCCGTCGCACGGATCGCCGAGGTTGGCGCAGGTGCCATCACGGCCGAACTGCAGGCTCAAGCGGAGGCACAGGGCCTCTTCTTTCCCCCGGACCCTTCATCTAAAAAATATACGACGATCGGAGGTAATATTGCCTGCAATGCCGGAGGTATGCGTTGCGTGAAATACGGGGTGACCCGCGACTATGTGCTCGGCTTGGAGGGCTTCCTTGCCGACGGCAGTCCCTTCAAATTTGGCCTTCCTCTCAAAAAATATGTATCCGGGCTCAACCTGCGGGATCTGCTGATCGGCTCCGAGGGGACGCTCGGGGTGGTCACGGCGGCCGCCATCAAACTCATTCCGAAACCACAAAAACGCTGGACCGGCATGTTCGCTTTCAAGAGTGAGTCGGCCGCGTTGAAGGCGGTGGTGGCCCTTTTCAAGGACGGCCACAATCCGTCCATTCTGGAGTTTCTCGATCGACAGTCTGTGGCCTGCGCCGAGACCTACACAGGCAGCCCGATCTTTGAGGGGCACTCCCGTTCCTCGATCCTGCTCCTCGAGCTCGATGGGGCTTCGGGCGAGGTGCGCAAGCAGCGCGCCGCTCTTCTCGAATTTATGGCCGGCCGTGCGCTGGCACAGCGGGAGGCGCGCACGGAGGCGGCCGCCGAAAAACTCTGGCAAGTGCGCCGCACCTGCTCGCAGTCGATGTTTTCGCTGGCCGATACGAAGTTAAATGAGGATGTGGTCGTGCCCCTCGACAAGCAGGCCGAATTGATCCGCTACACCCTCGAGTTGAAAAAATCGATCGGTCTCGCAACCCCCACCTTCGGGCATGCCGGTGACGGGAATCTCCACGTCCACATCATGTATAACCGCGGCTCGAGGGCCGAAGCGGAGAAGGCGAAGGCGGGCATCAAGCAGCTGATGCAGAAGGTCGTCGACTTGGGCGGCGTCATTACCGGTGAGCACGGCATTGGCCTCGCCAAAATACCGTTTATGGGTATGCAGCACAGCGAGGCGGAAATCGCGGCCATGCAAGCCGTCAAAAAAGCCCTCGACCCGAAAGGCATCCTGAACCCCGGCAAGATTTTCGAGCCCTTCGAGGTTTGGGCCCACGAGCCCGTCGAGGTGCGTCTTCCATGGGATCACCGCTGAGTTCGGGCTAATCAGGATCACTATCAAACAGGGTATCTGCCCCGGGCGCATTGTCAGGCTGGCTCGCGCGGAAAAACCTTTTCAGCCGTCGCCGCATCGTCCACAAAAACCTCGAAGTCGTCAACGTATGGATGGACGCGCGGAGCACGGATGGCCGGGGGCGAAGACCCTGGTAGCCCTCTTTCGTAACCTGGTCAATCTCTTCGCCCAGGTATGGGTCCGCCAGGTCTGGACATGGGAACCGGGCTCCGAAGGCGCACGCAAGCGTTTGCTGATCGTGCGCCGCGATAGCGACG
>Ga0102948_1000915_pt1 | contig 11710 bp, 5 predicted proteins | sample SalPonA_A_H2O_MG_FD_78211 | JGI IMG/M metagenome (GOLD analysis project Ga0102948, IMG submission 78211) | Water microbial communities from South San Francisco under conditions of wetland restoration - Salt Pond MetaG R2A_A_H2O_MG | ecosystem: Environmental > Aquatic > Non-marine Saline and... | reverse complement strand
TTGATTGTAATTTGGTTTTCTCGATGTCTGTCTGATCAATCGAGTCGAATAGTGGTTCGCGGTTTCTTGCAATGCTCATGACTCTCTCCTAAATAAACGCGTGGCTCAGACCCGGCAAGCAGTGCTCGTCGAGACTGAGTATAAGTATGGGAGCATCTGGCTTGGGCGTTGCACGATGGAGCGGTCGTTTTGTCCAACGCATCTGACTACGTGCGGTCTCAAAGCAGAAAATTGCTAAAATTTGTAGGGCAAACTCTTAAATGGAAACCTCAGAGGTCTGGTCTATTTGGTCGGGGAGAGGTACTGAATCAGATGGCATGAGCAGCTGGACGGGATACAAGTAGGTTGCTTCGTGTAAGTAAGAAGTACTGGCAACAAACAAAGTTCCCATATCTGATGGATCTTACAGTCGAGATAGTTGCTGGTTTCTATTTAGATAAGCGCACTTGATGACGTTAACCGCATTCAGAGTCTAAAAGTGTATTTCCTTAAAGCGGACGTCTGGCTATTTCGGCGGAATGTCAATGTTCCCGCAAAAGCGGGAATTCGAGTGCCGGGGCACTCAACGTCTTAAAGCACTCAGTTAGTGGTCTACCGCTGCGACTGATCGTTGTGGTCTGAGCGGCAAACTCAAAGCTAGTCTTCTCTCGTACAATAGGCAGCTTTTGAGATAAAGCGGACCTCTTAGATGTATCTAGACGAGTTTAATTTTCGCATAAATCTTGAGCGCAGCCTCAAAGTCATATTCCTCGATGGCAGCATTAATTTGATGTAGATGTTCGATGTCAGGATGACCAGCCAACAACGCCAACAATTGCTCAATGATGTCTTCAGCATCAGTATCATTATCTTCCAGCAATGCCTTTAACTCAAGCATCAAAGACTGTACTTGTTCTGAATCGACTTCTGAAGAAAAATTACCCTTCGGAGTATCTTTATCTAGACTATCTAGCCCCTGTATCACTGGCTCAAGCTCTGAAATAACATCATCTAATTGAACAGTAAGATCTTCTGTCTGGTCTCTACAAGCCTGCTCCAAACGCAAAGCAGCATTCAGTACACCTTTTGCACCTATATTACCGGCTAAACCTTTGAGAGTATGAGCTACTCGTTCAGCTTCATCATGATCATCTGAATCAAAAGCCTGCTTAAAGGTCATTTCAAAGCCCCTTTGACTATCACGAAACTTGACCAATAGCTTACGGTAGAGTTTCTCGTTACCTTGTGCCGTTTCCAAGCCTGCTTCTGTATCAATACGTGGTAATTCAGGAATCGGTTTTATTTCTTCTTTTTCGTCAAGTATCTGACTAACTGGTTGTAACGTATGTGGCTCACTTGGTGTTATCCACTTCGCCATCGTAGCGAACATCTCACGTACATTGATGGGTTTGCCAATATGGTCGTTCATACCTGCATCCAGAACCTTTTCACGGTCACCCGCCATAACGTTTGCGGTCATAGCGATCACCGGAAGCTCCTTGAAGGTTTCAATTTTTCGAAGTTCGCGGGTTGCAGTAAAGCCATCCATGACGGGCATCTGACAATCCATGAGCACACCATCGAATGATTCGGTTTCAAGCATATTCAAGGCTTCCTGCCCATTTTCAGCCACTTTGGCTATTACACCACCATTAGCCAACAATTCGAGCGCCAGTTCCTGGTTCATCTCGTTGTCTTCAACCAGCAATACCTTGGCACCACGGATCTTAATAGAAGCCTCAATTTCATCAGCTGAAGAACGAATACCTTCTCGCTTCTCAGACTCATAGCCAAATGTCTCCATGATTGAATCAAGCATGGTCGAAGCAGAAATAGGTTTTGCCAGGATACTTTTTAGTTGGACGTTCTTTGAGGCTTCCAGAGCTTCTTCGCGCCCATAGGCAGTGACCAGAATCACCGGAATGTCAGAGCCTGTTGATTGGATCTGATGCGTAGCTTCAATGCCATCAGTTTTTGGCATTTGCCAATCCATAACAACTAAATCGTAGTGATCTTTAGTTTGCTTGAGATGCTCAATAGCTTCTTCACCTGAATTTACTGTCACCACTTCAAAATCAAATGATTCGAGGATGTCCGCAAAAATCTCCCGGGCCGTTGAGTTGTCATCGACGACGAGAACACGTAAATCTTTAAGCACTGGTAACTCTGGTTTTTTACGACCTACTGGAGCATCTTTTTGCACCCCAAAGGTTGCAGTAAACTGAAAGGTGCTTCCTTGGCCTTCAGCACTATCTACCCAGATATTTCCACCCATCATTTCCGTGAGCCGTTTAGAGATAGTTAAGCCAAGTCCGGTACCACCATATTTACGTGTAGTTGATGAATCAGCCTGACTAAAGGATTGGAAAAGCTTTCCCTGCTGTTCTGGAGACATGCCTATACCTGAATCACGCAGAGCAAAATATAGTTTTACTGAATCATTCTGAATCTCCTGAACCTGTACCGAAACCAGAATCTCCCCTTCCTCGGTGAATTTCACAGCATTATTGCCGAGATTTACGAGAATCTGACCTAGACGTAACGGGTCACCTATAAGGGCAGTAGGTACATCAGCTGCTATGTTAAACAAAAGCTCAATGCCTTTTTCCTCAGTCTTAAGACCAACCAGGTTAGCCAGATTATCCATGACATCTTCAAGACGAAAATCGACATCCTCAATATCCAGTTTCCCTGCTTCAATCTTGGAGAAGTCAAGAATATCATTAATAATGCCCAGCAAACTCTCAGCTGACTTATTAACTTTCTGGATATAACCTCTCTGCTTGCGATCCAGTTCTGTTTGCAAAGCAAGATAACTCATCCCGATAATGGCATTCATCGGCGTGCGAATCTCATGGGACATGTTGGCAAGAAAGTCAGATTTAGCCTTGGTAGCCTCCTCTGCATTTTCTTTTGCTTCAATAAATTGCGCCTTAAGTTTTTCCTGTTCAGTGATTTCGATAATGTTACCGTGAATATGAAAATCCGGATCTCCATCATCACCATCAAAGAGCAAAGTATCTTGATTTTCTAATTTCAACTTCTCGACAGAAGCTTCTAAATGCAACCACCTGTAACCACCCGTACCATCATCAACACGATAATCACATATCACGGGTTCCATGGTAGATACCGAAGCATGTATCTTAGAAATAATGACTTCTCTGTCTAACGAAATAATGGACTCAATAAAGTCCTCGAAACTGACAATTTCTTTATTAGAATCTATGTTGTGAAGCGAGAGAATCCCGGTACTCATATAATTGATAAATATGTTTCCTGCGGTAACCTGAAACTGAAAAACCACGCCAGGGATATTATTGGTAATATCTAGAAGACGTTTTTTAGCAAGTTGAGCCATTAGCTCAGACTGTTTTCTATCGGCTATTTCACTGACAATTTTTTTCTTCGCTTCGACTCTTTCAGTAATATCCCTGAATGCGACAACCGCACCAGTAATTTCATTGTTTTGTATGATTGGCCTAGCCGCGTATTCTACTGGAAAATAGCTTCCATCCTTACGCCATAAAACCTCATCTTCGATCAAGTATTCCTCACCTTCAGTTAATGAAAGATACATTGGGCATTCTTGCTGAGGATAGTGTTCCCCATTGGCTTTGGTGTGATGAATGATAGGATGAATTTTTTCCCCTAAAATATCTTCTTCTTCATAACCTAACATTTGCAAAGCAGAAGGATTAATAAAATTCACCAGACCATCATTTCCAACACCCCATATCCCTTCACTCATGGACGTAAGAAGAAGACGCATTTGTTCTTCAGCTTTCTTGAATTCCTGTTTTTGAAAGTTAAGCTCACTTGTCCTCTCGTTAATCCTCATGACCATCGAATTGAACGCCCGAGCAAGCGCACCTATTTCATCTTTCCGAGAGAAATTTAAACGCGGTGAATAATCCTCGTCACCAATACGGATTGCAGCGGTTTCAAAGTTGGATAAGGGGCGTACCACCCGATTTCTCAGCAAAAAGAATACATAAACAGAATACCCCAACGCAATGAACATCAGGCCAACAATCACCGATAAAATTGCATTGTTATATTCTGCAGCTTGATTGATTTCTACCTGCATTCTGTTTGTCAAATGGTAAAAAAACTGTTCTATATGTTTCATAATGACCGCTTTTTTGGCTAAATAGGCTTCACCATGCAAGAGCTCCATCGCTAGTTGAAGATCCGGGGCACCTTTTACAGAATAAACGCCCTGGCTGTCTTCAAAAAGCCCTATCACCGCATTCATTGCCTTGTTTTCCAAGGTAACAAGTGCATCTGAATCCTGCTTTGCCAGAGAAAGCATTTCATACTCTTTCGAGGTGAAGCCCAATTCTGACATCTTTTGCTCTATACTGTATTTTTCCCCGTTCAGCTCATGCTGAATTCCACCTGATACCACCTGGTGCCAATAGGAAAGATTATGATTCTTAGGGTGTGGCTTCTCTCCATCACGAATCAAAAGAATATCTGTGAAATATTTTTTGTATTTTTCATCTCCCGTAACCGCATAAAGCCGGGCAAAACGAGTAAGATCATCCGATGATTGCCGTAATTCATGAGCAAGCAGCATGGACATGTCTTTCTTTGCTTGAACTTCTGACTGCTTATCTTGTGAATCATTCAACAAAGTAATGAAATAGCCTATTGCGGCTATTAAAACGCCAAAAACCGCTGCAATCTGAATAATCGTTTCCCCAATAGAGAGATCACGCTTTCGACCTTTAATTAACCAGAACCCCAAAACGATCAAAAACACAAGTAAAACAGTAAACGCAATACTCTTAAGCACAAAATCACTCTGATCAAAAATATCAGCCTGTTCATAAATAGAAGAAAGATCAGCTTCCGGCTTAAAAACACTATTCCCAATCCATTTACTTTGGATTGATTTCATTGCTTCTCTACTGATTGAATTGACGCCTTTTCTTAAAATAGATGCCAATACCGGAAGATCTTTGCGAGTCGCAATATTGAGTAAACTATACTCAGGGTTACCAAGGTCAACTTCACCTGTGATCATTAAATCAGTCATCAGGTGCTCATCAATCAGATAATTGAAAACCGCCAACTCGCCAAAAGCAGCATCAGCTTTTCCAAAACTGACAGCTTTCATACCTTCAAGGATTCCTTTCACTGATAATATGTTTACTTCCGGGAAGTCTTTTTTGAGTACTTCTTCATAGAAAAAACCCTTTGGTATCGCAACAGTTTTTCCATTAAGTTGTTTAATCGTTCTGTAAGGGCTTTCCTTACTACTCAGAATCGAGTTAGGGTTATCGCTGTATGACTTTGTATAGAGCAGGTATTTCTCACGTTCCGGTGTCTTGACAATGTTCAACATCACATCAAGTTCACCATTTTTCAACATCTCAAGAAATTCATTCCATGAAGGCCCACTAATGTATTCAATTTCAAGCCCTACATTCCTTGCCAGTAAGTTCATGTAATCAATGGAAAGACCCTGGGGCTGGCCATCTTTATAAAAATTAAATGGAGGCCAATTGGTCTCATTATGCACGGTTATTTTAGGATTGTTTTTAATCCAGGTTTTCTCTTCTGGAGTTAAATCGACACGGCCAATAGTTTCCCGTTGATCAGGAAGGTGGGCAACCCAGCGTTCTTGAATTTGCTTTCGTTTAGCTTCACTAATTGAGCCCAGGACTTTATTTAGAATTGAAACTAATTCTGGCCAATCTTTACGAATAGCATAGGAATACCCCTTGTCACTTAAGCCAGTTTCTGTATCAATTCGAATGGCATTAATTTCATGCTTGAGCATGAGGTGACTGACAACCGCGGAATCGGCAATCGCTATATCAGCTTTATTGTCCAGCACAGCCTTTAACGCACTAAAGGGTGAATCTACATAAATAGCTTCTATCTGAAGATTTTTGGATAGCACTTCATCGACATAGTAATAATCTTCTACTAACGCAACTCTTTTACCTGTCAAGTCATCAATAGCGTTTACAGGCTCTTTATCTTTGCGAGTCAAAAATACTGTTGGAAAATTAAGATAAGGCTTTGTGAAATTGAGATATTGACTTCTTTCTGGCGTCTTTCCTGCAACAGGTAAGATATCTATGTTTTTCTGTTTTGCCTGTTCGATTACTTCTGACCAAGTTAAGCCCTTAACAACCTGCATATTAATATCAAGCTGCTCGTTAATCAGTTTCAAAAACTCAGATGATATGCCGGCATATCCACCACGACTGTCAATAAACTCAAAAGGTGGAAAATTTGGATCAACACCTAAGCGGATATCAGGGTGCGAATGCAACCATTCCTTTTCTTCGGTGGTTAAATTGATTCTATTTGAACCATAATAAATGGTTATTAAACCAATGTGCTCGCCATCAATAATTACAGGTGACTGATATGAGTTTATAGCCAATATATCATTTGGTATTTGATTGTTAAAAACTAACTCTTCATTTTCTCTGTAGGCAGTAATAAGCGTTTCGTTAACAATAACATCGTCAGCTTTAATGGCTTTAACCAAATAATTATTAGCAGAGATAATGCTAATGATGTTCTTCATAGCATCGCTATCTACCTCAAACATTGCTTTAGCAATAGCGGATGCAACATTGTCAGCAAAAACTTGCCCATCATCTTGTTTCTTTAACTGGTTTTGAGAATAACAAAGCTGAGAAACAAAGAATAAAAACAAGGACAACAGAACTGTCATCAAATACTTTTTATCATTAGTTTTTAAAGTCATTTTTTTGTAGATATATGCATACAATTAACTCTTGAACTTTTAATGAATTATCAAGTTCCTTACTTTTTTCCATATTTTTTTAGCAACAATTCATACATTCCTTCTTTATGTATTTCTTCAACAATATGCTGTATTTTTTTACGGAGTTCTTCTGGATAATCTTTCCTAACAAAAATCCATTGTTCTTTGTTAGCTTCTATCGTAATGACATTTCCGAAATCAGTAGGGCTAAGGCTAATTTCTTTCATCCAGTAATAGTAGGCAGGCTCCGAAAAAACAGCACCATGCACATTTGGTCTTTGATGCAGCATTTGCAGGATTTGTTGATAACCTTTAACAAAAATGATATCTCTAGGCATTCCATCTAATTGAGGATAGGAAGCTGATTGGTGGTATATCATATTTTTATCTCTAAAATCCTGAATCTGTTGGATACCAGAATCTTTTTTAGTACCAGCAATGACATCAATATTGAACTGTACGGCTAGTTTATCCCCTGCATTTAAAGCTCTCTGGTGTGCCTGAGAAGAAAGCAAATCGACTTTTCCAGCTTTAAGTTCCAATAACATCCTGGAAAAGGGGCGTATTTTATGTGTATATGGAAGACCTGATCTTTTACCGATTTCTTCAGTCAGCTCATAGATAATTCCATGCGGTTTACCCTGTTCATCTACCCAACCGTATGGAGGAAGATCCATGGTAGCAAGCATTAATGGTTTAATATTCTCTGTAGTAGCTTGAGCTATGGCCTGGCTCATAATGGAGAGCAAAAAAACGACCGCAATAAACTTCTTGTTGATTATCATTAAATATTTCATCATCTAATACCTACTGTTAAAATGCATTCCTGACGCATGTAAAAAGATGAGTTTAATTCGAGCTTAAACCTAATAATCAGCTCAAATCATAATCCTTACTTACTGCAGAAATAATTTCTTATTTCTATGACCTCTTCTACCTTCTGCTATTAATGACCACCTTAAATTGAAGTCACTTTCTGACGGTGTCCTAATTTCAACATCAATAAAGCACCATTTTTTGGTAAGCAGAAGCCAGTTAAACTTTCCAGGCGATATAATATCTACACTAATGGCATGAAGAACAGAATACTTGAGGAACCACCATTAAAATAGCCAAAATTGAAACATCTGTTCGCCTTAATGACGGCTTATCTACAAGAAGAGCCTGATTAGCCCAAAATTCCGACTGTCAGCTCTGTTGCCAGCCATATTTGTATTCCCATTAACTCTATGGAGAATGCAAAATGTTACAGATCAATACAACCCCATCAGCCAAAATACCCTGGAACAAGGGCAAAATAGTCGGTCAGAAGCCACCTTTTAAGCAAAAAGAGGTCTGGGAGATCCGGGTTCACCTGCAAATGCAGCACAAAACCCGTGACCTGGCCATGTTCAACCTGGGTATCGACAGTAAATTACGCAGCTGTGACCTGGTTAAATTGAAAGTGAAGGACGTGCAGCGAGGAACAGCTTTGTTGAAGCGTGCCAGTGTGGTGCAACAAAAGACGCATCAGACCGTACAGTTTGAAATCACCGAGCATACCCGTGCGGCCCTTCAAGACTGGATTTCGCAGTCAGGGCTACGATATGACGATTACCTGTTCAAAAGCCGTCTCCGAGGCTCTGAACATCTCTCGACACGGCAATATGCCAGAATAGTGGAGTCCTGGGTTGCCGAAATAGGGCTAGATCCAGCGGCTTACGGCACACATTCGTTACGCAGGACAAAAGCGTCATTGATCTATAAAAAGACGAAAAATATCCGGGTAGTGCAGTTGTTGCTGGGGCATAAGAAGCTCGAAAGCACGGTGCGTTATCTGGGAATTGACGTTGATGATGCTTTGGAAATCTCAGAACATACTGAAATATAAGGAATTATCTGCGGTCTGGCAGTAATATGACCGCTGTAGACCAGAAACCAGTCGGAGCTATATTCATTATTCTGCTGAATGATCAGGCCGTAGCTGTAGATAAGCAGTCAAATGGCAATAAATGAACTTTCTTGGGTGTGATTTTTATTCCTGATCAGTTCTGATGCGCTGCCATTTTCAATGGAGCATTTATAGTTTCGATATAGATGTTATTCTTTACCTTGAAAACGTAATCTTTTGAAGATTTATATAACCTGAAAGCTTAAATCAACAAAGACACTAATTATGAAATGAGCCTGTAAATAATTCTTTGGAGTAGACTTTTCACCAGAAAGCCTAAAGATTGTTAATCCAAAAGCGGATGCCATCTTCGCCTACCTTTTTATAGCCTCCGTTCCTTTTATTTCTGGTATTGCGTACTATGGAGAGTTGGGTTACTTCAATAACGAAATATGCTCAATTGACTCGCAACCTATTTATGTAACTGGTTCTTGGGAACTCGCCTTTTTCCTTTCCTCATTCCTATCAATTGGTTCTTGGTGGATTTCGCAGTCATTGTCACATACTGGCTGGGGCGCTACCTACAATGCTGTCGTGTCTCAAGTCCTCTGTGCATTAGTTATGCACTTTGGTGGCGGGTCAGGTGAAGCGCATTTCCCATTTTTTGTTTTTATCTCTTTTCTCGTAATTTATCGGCATTGGTGGCCTATTGTTCTAGCCTGCACAGTTATTGGTTCACACCACATCTTTTTTTACGTAATGCAAAATGTTGGTTTGCCGGTAATTCTCTTTTCCTGTTTATCCTTTGGTACATTGGCTGCGCACGTTTCAGTTGCAGTCGTTCAGACAGCGATGCTTTGTTACATCGCATTTTTGATGGTTAAAGAGTTGAGAACAAGCGAACAACTTCAGCAAAATGCAAGTGTACAACAGCAACGCTTAGACATGGCGTTACAAGGTGCCAATGCCGGTTTGTGGGATTGGAATGTGCCTACTGGAGAAGTGATTATTGGTGATACCTGGAATACTATGCTAGCTTATTCTGCTGAAGAACTGGATGAGCGCTATGGTAATACTCCTGACCGTTTAGAAAAGCTTGTACATCCGGATGATTTACCTGGTGTGTTGAGAGAGATGCGGAATCACATTGATGGGGTGACAGAAGTTTTAAAGACAGAATTTCGCATGTTGACAGCGGATGGCCATTGTAAATGGATATTGGTAGAGCCTCTGAGCGGGATGCCAATGGTAAAGGGACAAGAGTGGTAGGTATTCCCTTATAGATGATACTAAGAATTTAGAAGCAGAAATACTCTAGGCTAAGACTGCTGCTGAAGAAACTACCAAAGAACTTCAGGTTAAACTTGAGGAACAAGAGCGCTTTGAACGATTAGTCGTTGGGCGAGAGTTAAAGATGATTGAACTTAAAAAAGAGGTTAATCAACTACTGGAAGATAATGGGCAGAATAAGAAGTACAAAACTGAGAATTCTGAATAGATTGATACAAAATCTCTCTGAATATCAATAGGAGACCAAAATGTTTGTTTCAGCCGTTGGACATAGTGAAGATCCAGACGCACAATGTGCAATGGAAGAAATTCGTGAGCAGTGTGAAAAAGCTCTTCTAGGGCACAAACCAAAGGCGGGTATTTTATATGCTGCCATTGATTTTGAACACGGGGAATTACTGACCATTATTGAAGAATACTGGCCCGGCTTGGAGCTTATAGGCTGTACCACGGATGGAGAAGCTTCTTCTGAGCTTGGCTTTAGTCAGGATTCTATCGTCTTAGTACTCTTTGCTTCCGACACAATTGATATCACTACTGGAATTGGTGAGAGCCTCAGTGAAGATACTCAAACGGCCTGTCACAAAGCAGTTGAAATGGCTTCAGCAAAGTCTCAAAAAAAACATGCCTTGTGTGTTGCTTTACCTGATGGGTTGAGTAGTAGTGGGCAGGTTGTCGTAAACAGTCTCGTTGCTGAGTTAGGCAAAAGTATTCCGTTAATCGGCGGTACGGCTGGAGACCAGTTTAAGCTAAAGAAAACATTTCAGTTTTTCGGCCAACGTGTTTTGAGTGATGCTGTTGCCGTAATGCTGTTCTCCGGCCCCCTGGACTTCTCTTTCTCACTTGGACGAGGATGCACTCTGGTTGGAAATGAGTCAACCGTAACTAAATCAGATGGGGCACTCTTACTTGAAATCGATAATATACCGGCTGTTGATTATTATAAAAATCTGTTTGGTGAACAGACGACAAATGCAACTGAATTACCACTAGCTGTTCTTGCTGAAGATGGAGAAATTGATTATTTGCGTACACCAGCAGGCGACTTTGATCCGGAAACTGGGGCTGTTCCTATGTTTGCAGATATTAAGGAGGGTTCCAAAGTAAGGCCCAGTACGATGACCAGAGATTCATTATTGTCAGATTGTAACCAAGCTGGTGAAACGGTGGCAGCAGAATACCCTTCTGGCCAACACCCCAGTGTGGCACTTGTTTTTTCCTGTGCGGGGAGAAAGGTATGGCTAGGTACACGAACTAAAGAAGAACAGACTACGCTTGCAAACAATTTAGATCCAACAATTCCTAGTGCCGGTTTTTACACGTATGGCGAGATTTGCCCGTCCATACCCATTGAAGATGGCGCAAAATTTCATAACCACTCTTTTGTCGTTGCGCTATTAGGCGAGCATGATGAGTGATGAAGACAAGAAAACGATTGAGCGTCTTGAACGCGAAATACGGATTCTGAAAAAAAAGCTACAGCGATCCGAGCTCGATAGAGCATCGGTTGAAGAAGCTCATGAAAGAGCAGTTATCGGTCAGCAAAATATCATCAACGAACTGGCACAGAAAAGTGCTGCGCTCGCTAAAAGTGAAGATGAGTTGCAATCCAAGCTCAACGATCTAAGAGAAACCCGCTCGGCTATGATCAATATGATGGAAGATCTTGATAAGGAAAAGCTCAAAGCAGAAGAGGCCACCAAAGCCAAGTCTGATTTTCTCGCCAATATGTCCCATGAGATTCGCACGCCGATGAATGCCATTATCGGGATGAGTTATCTTGCTTTGCAAACAGAACTGGATCGCAAGCAGAG
>Ga0102948_1000914_pt1 | contig 11721 bp, 12 predicted proteins | sample SalPonA_A_H2O_MG_FD_78211 | JGI IMG/M metagenome (GOLD analysis project Ga0102948, IMG submission 78211) | Water microbial communities from South San Francisco under conditions of wetland restoration - Salt Pond MetaG R2A_A_H2O_MG | ecosystem: Environmental > Aquatic > Non-marine Saline and... | reverse complement strand
GGTTTCATCTTTGGGTTCCAGTAACGAGTTTGGTGACCGAAATGCACACCGGCTTTCAGCATGTCACGCATAGAAACATTAGCCATTTTATTTTCCTCTTGGGGTTAGGCCTCCATATACCCCTTGTATCGATTCAGCCTAAGCTGAACACCCCGATACGAAGTGTCGGTATATGTGTGTTTTAATAAAAGTAATTTACTCTTTAGACAGTGGTAAAAAGCATCATAGCCAACGACCTTTCTGTCAGAGCGCGCGCTTTATACCACACACCTTGTCCTATCTCAAGTTTTAGCGCAGTTTACATGATGCGTTTTCACAGATTTGGAATTTAGACGACGCGGCTTTTATTCACTTATTGTTAGTGCCTTATAAATATCAATGCAAAGCATTACGCGCCTATGATTAGACTTTCACATTAGTTAGTAATACGATCGATAATCGAATTTTGCTATACTACCGTACATTATTGTTGAATTTTACGTTTATACTATTTGAGAGCCCCTGTGACAGCTATAATTAAGACACCGGAAGAAATCGAAAAAATGCGCGTAGCGGGTAGACTTGCCGCGGACGTATTAACCATGATCACGCCTTATGTAAAAAAAGGTGTAACAACAGATGAACTTAACACCATCTGCCACGACTATATTGTTAATGAACAAAAAGCGATTCCAGCGCCACTAAATTATGGCCACCCGCCTTTTCCTAAGTCTATTTGTACGTCGGTTAATCATTGTATTTGCCATGGGATTCCCTCTGATAAAAAGCTGAAAGACGGCGATTCAATTAATATTGACGTAACGGTTATAAAAGATGGATATCACGGTGATACCTCTAAGATGTTCATTGTGGGTAAGCCTTCAATACTTGCTGAACGCCTCGCGCGAGTTACACAAGAGTGTTTATACAAAGCCATTAGGCAAGTTAAACCGGGTATGCGATTAGGCGACATTGGCCACATTTGTCAAACCCATGCCGAAGCGCATAACTATTCAATTGTTCGGGAATATTGCGGCCATGGAATTGGATCGAGCTTCCACGAAGAACCTCAGATAGTGCATTATGGTAAACCTGGTACAGGAGAAGAACTTGTGTCTGGTATGTGTTTCACTATCGAACCTATGGTGAACGCCGGGAAGCGATACAGTAAAGTGCTTCCAGACCAATGGACGGTAGTGACGAAAGACAGAAGTTTGAGCGCACAATGGGAGCATACGTTGCTGGTTACCGATAATGGCGTTGAAGTGCTAACGCTTAGGGAAGAAGAAACGTTAGAGCGCGTTATCTCTCACGCTTAATTACTTGCCTCCTATCTGAGAGGATGCGCACGTCATTGCGTGTATTTAGCATCCTCTGCTATTTTCTATAACTTTTTCTTATATTTATTCACATTTTCACACGCAATATGCACCGTAAAGGCACTGCGATTTCTTATCAATTCGTGATATGGTTCACCTGTTCAGAATTGTGTACGCAAGTTAAGGTGTATCTTGACCCTCCAATCGTTAATTAAAAACATCGAAAGCATCTCGTCAGTAGATGATTTAGCATCTATCAAATCATACGTTGAGGCCAGCTATGAATGGATCAAAGCATCTTTTGATGTCATTCCTATTAATCAACTGGTAAATGGCCGCGCACAATTTATCGACGCATTGCTTTGCCATTTGTGGGAACTATACGGCTTACGTTCAGAAAGCGACTTGGCATTATGTGCCGTTGGCGGGTATGGAAGAGGCCACCTTCAACCTCACTCCGATATTGATTTACTCATTGTCAGCAAGCGTTCGTTAAAGCCGGACGTTCAAGAAAAAATAAGCCTTTTCATCACGCTACTGTGGGATATTAAATTAGATATTGGTCAGTCTGTTAGGACGATTAAAGATACCGTTAAACTGGCGAAAGACGACATCACCATTGCCACAAACCTAGTAGAAAGCCGATTACTTTGCGGTAGCGAGACTGTATTTGAAAACCTTTGGGAAGAAGCAAACGGTCGACATTCTTGGAGCAGCAAAGCATTTTTCTCAGCAAAGTACGAAGAGCAGAAAAAGCGACATGCTAAGTTTAATGGCACAGCATACAACCTTGAACCGAATATAAAAGAGAACCCTGGATGCCTTCGCGACATTCAATCGATAGGTTGGGTAGCAAAAAAACACTTTAAAGAATATGACGGTTGGAATTTAGTTGGGCACGGTTACTTTACCGAAGACGAACACAGCGAACTCATCGCATGTCGGATGCATTTATGGAAAATGCGTTGTGCCTTGCACCTTGTAGCGGGTAGAAGTGAAAACCGTCTACTATTTGACTATCAACCTGACGTTGCAGCCATGCTAGGTTATGGCGAACACGGAAAAGCATCGGTTGAAAAAATGATGCGCGATTTTTTTAGAACCATTGCCCGAGTATCAGAACTTAACCAGATGCTGCTGCAACGATTCAAATACGACATGTTAAACCAGAGTGTGCAGAAGACCGTTATCATAAACGAAGACTTCGAGTTACTAGATAATATGATATCGCCTCGTCACGAGGACGTATTTACCACGCCAGAAACTATATTAGCGTTTCTCGACACCATCACGCAAAACCCAGAAGTACGAGGGTTAAGTACAATCTGCATTCGACAATTAAGAAACGCACAACGTCAATATGACGCCTCTTATTTCGTCGACCGTCCCGAATGCAGACGTCAATTTATGGCACTGGTTAAGCAGCCCACTTTTTTTGATTTCGCGTGGGACATCATGCATCAATATGGCATTTTGCAGTCTTATTTACCCGAGTGGGACGCAATTGTAGGCATGATGCAGTTCGATTTATTTCATGCCTATACCGTCGATGAGCACACTCACCGTCTGGTAAAACACATAAATTATTTTTTCTCAGATAAAAATAAAGATTTTCCACGATGCGGTAGAATATGCCGCAATTTAGACAAGCCAGATATTCTTTATATCGCTGCTATTTTTCACGATATTGCAAAAGGTCGAAATGGCGATCATTCAACATTAGGTGCTATCGACGTTGCCAAATTTTGTAAGCTGCATGATGTTCCTGAGAAAGACGCAAACATGATTAGCTGGCTAGTAGAAAACCACCTTCTTATGTCTGTTGTTGCACAGCGAAGAGATATTTACGACCCTGAAGTCATTAGTGAATTTGCCGGTGCGGTTCGAAGTCATAGTCACCTTAATCTGCTTTACACATTAACGCTCGCCGACATTAGGGCTACAAACGACAACCTTTGGAACGACTGGAAGGCATCGTTACTCAGAGAACTTTACCTGATGACGCAAAAAGCATTAGATAATGGCTTGCAGTGCCAGGTAACAATTAAAGAACGCGTTGATACGCATAAGCACCAAGCTAAGCAAATCTTACAAGAGCGGCCTATCAACCCAGAGTCAATAGAGGCACTGTGGGCAAGGTTAGACGACGACTACTTCGTGCGTTTTAAACCGACACAAATTGCATGGCACACCGAAGAAATTATTAAGGCACAAAATGCATGGCTAACGCCTGAGCACAATGGCCTATTGGTAAAAGCGAATGATAATAGTGCCAAAGGCGGCACCGAAATTTTTATCTATGGTAAAGACAGAAAAGCACTATTTGCCCAAGTTGCTTCAGTACTTGATAGCCGCAATTGCTCTATCCACGATGCTCACGTAACTGTGACACGCGATGGATACGTATTCGATAGCATGCTCATACTCGAAAATGACGGCACTCGATTGTCTTCAGAATCTCGTATTGCCTCATTAGAAAAAGCCGTTTCAGAGCAACTAGAAAAGCCGGGGCGTTCTCATGAGAATAAACGTAAGCTTCCCCGACAGATGAAACAATTGAATGTCCCGACTAAGGTGCGCTTCTTTACGTTGAACGAGGAAGCAACATTAGTTGAATTAGAAGCACTAGACGCGCCGGGCATATTAGCTAAAATTGGACATGCGTTCGTTGATACCAACGTAACGCTAAAACTCGCGAAGATTGCGACCATTGGCGAAAGAGCCGAAGATATTTTTATCGTCAGTAATGATGCTGGCGTAGCATTAACCCAAGAACAACAAGTAAGCTTGAAAAAGCGTATTTTGTTTAAACTAGACCAACTTGAAGATATCACAATACCATGAATGAATTGAAAGCCATCATTGAAGAAGCGTTTGATAACCGCGACAACATATCCCCTTCTGCCGCCCCCGAAGACGTAAAAAAAGCGGTTGCTTCTGCAATTGATTTACTCAATACGGGCAAAGCGCGAGTAGCAGAAAAAATTGCCGGTGAATGGGTGGTTCATCAATGGTTGAAAAAAGCAGTACTTCTTTTTTTCCGTTTACATAACAACGACATCATAGACGGTGCAGAGAGCAAGTTTTACGATAAAGTTCCGTTAAAATATACAGATTATACTGCTGCGAAGTTTGCAGAAGAAGGCGCGCGTATCGTTCCGCCAGCGGCGGTTCGTACCGGAACATTTATTGGCAAAAATGCTGTCATTATGCCGTCGTACGTTAACATCGGTGCATTTGTCGATGAAGGAACTATGGTAGATACATGGGCGACGGTAGGCTCTTGCGCGCAAATCGGTAAAAACGTTCACCTTTCTGGCGGCGTGGGGATTGGCGGTGTACTAGAACCCCTTCAAGCTAACCCAACCATCATCGAAGACAACTGTTTTATTGGTGCTCGCTCAGAAATCGTTGAAGGCGTCATTGTCGAAGAGGGTGCGGTAATTTCTATGGGCGTTTACATAGGCCAAAGCACGCGTATTTACGACAGAGAAACAGGCGAAGTGCATTATGGTCGCGTGCCAGCTGGCTCTGTTGTTGTATCTGGAAATCTACCAAGCGCTGATGGTAAGTACAGTCTATATGCAGCGATAATCGTGAAAAAAGTTGACGCAAAGACACGTGCGAAAGTAGGCATAAACGCGCTTTTACGAGGCGCTGAATAATCGTAATGTATGTCGTTAGGGCGCAATGTTGCGCCCTAACTTATTTGCTTTAAAAAATAGCTTAGCTAACCAGCTTATCTTTAATACTGTTTACCCACTCCACTACATCTTTTTCTGGCTCAAGGGTTTCCATCGCATCAACAGCAAGCATCTCGGCCACGGCATTTCCCTGTAATTCCTGTAACAACGTATAAAACTGCTTACCTGCACCACAAAAGCTCTCGCCGTAACTACTATCTCCTAGCGCAGCCACTGCGAAAGGCTTGCCATTTAATTGTGGCGCCTCATCTTTTAAGTCTGAAAAAGCAAACTCTACGTTAGGTGGCACATCGCCTTGACCGGTTGTAGAAGTGATGACTAAGATGGCATCAGCATCAGTGAAATCATTCACGGAAGGATCGCTTTCCAATTCACAATCAATCCCTTGCTCAGCCAAGTTTTCTTCTACTTGTTCTGCAACGTGCTGTGCGTTGCCATAAACGGTGCCCGCGATTATTTTTAATGTACCCATTTTTTTTCTTTACCTTCTTAACTATCTATTTTGTAACGCTGCCACTCGTCTACTACTCTGTTCATTTCTTCATGCATAGTAGCAGACACTGAAAGCCACTGCTTTGTAACAGGGTGCATAAAACTCATACCTGTACAACTTAAGGCCAAATTCTTAAAACCAAAGTGTTCTTGAAGGAATTTATTCTGTTTTCCATCTCCGTGAGTGGTGTCACCTAAAATAGGGTGGCGAATATGAACCATGTGCCGCCTAAGCTGATGCTTTCTTCCTGTCGATGGCTGAAGTTTTATAAGAGAAAACCTCGCAGACTGATACTTACCTACCGCAAAAGGTAACTCATAATGCATTTTAGCAGCATAAACAGTGGTAGCTTGCTGCGCAGGCTGTTGAGGCCGCTTATGCTTATCAGCAATTTTGTCATAGCGATATTTAAGTGCGTAGTCGATAAGCCCGGTATTGCTCACATAACCTCTTACTAATGCATGATATTCTTTCTTTACTTGCTTCAACATCATTTGCTCACCAAGTAATGCAGCAACTTTAGAGGAAAAACTAAACACTAGCACACCTGAAGTAGGCCTATCTAAGCGATGCGCAGGATACACATATTGCCCCAATTGGTCACGAAGCGTTTGAACTGCAAACGTGGTTTCATGCCTATCAATAGGACTTCGATGTACCAACAGGCCGGGGGGTTTATTTATCGCAACGATGTGTTCATCCTGATAGAGCACTTCCAGTGGTACACTTGCACTGTTCTGCACCGCGTTTATCGCATCATCATGCGGTTCAAACTTCATTGACTTGCTCCATTGATAGCGCATCTAACTTTCTTATGATCGTTATGATCGGCTGTGGGCAGGGCGACAAATACACCTCGGCGGCTGGCGCTATTTCCATGCAAGGTAAGTGCGCATTATTGGTAATGAGCGTTTCCATTTTGGGAATAAAAATAAATGCCAGCCAACTTTCAAACCCCATTGTGTCTGCGGCAAAAGGGGTTGTGCTTAGAAATGCAGCCTCGGCAGGTCGAGTACTGGGCCATAAACAATGTGCTTTCAGCGCCTGTGACAATGCATCAATAAGTATGCGGTAATATTCATGTATAGGCATAAGAAAGGTCAACAACACCGAGAAAGGCGGCGAGTATAGCAAAATCATCGTTAATATCTAATAGCATGAACATGGTTTGGCTCAACCAGAAGTGAACATTTATGATAAACTCTCGCCGTTGTTATAAGAGCACAGGATAAGATAAATGGGCGCGAGCAGTATCAATTCAATAAGTGAATTTCTTCTTCAGGCAGGAACGGAATATCGCATATTTGATATGGGACGACGATTGACTCCTATTGAAACACAAGCTTTTTTGAACATTGAAAACGGCACAGTACCCGCACCCTACCCAAGGCAGCAGCATGGATGGTTTGGCATCGTATTCTGGAACAAAAACGCATCTGAGCAATACTACATATGGTTTGTTAAACTGCCCTTAGATGAAAGAGGTCTAGTCGTTCTCGCTTCTCGCAACCACTTTTTAGAAATCATTGTTGATGCGTTGGGTCAGTCTATCGCTGACGAAGGCAAACAACATCAATCATTACCCGACAATCCGTATTCTTTTGTTCCCGGGCAAGCTTTGCTAGCGCAGTTTAATGCATTGGTAAAAATAACCTTAACTCAACCGTTGTCCGACCATATTTGTCATGTTGAAGCCTACCTTCAAGCACCTCAAGTCGCTGACTGGCAGGCCTTACCGCTTCAAGCTGTTACCGACTTTGCTTTCAGTTTACCTCAAAGCAATAAACGAGAAAAACTCGAACAAGCGCTAGTAGCTAACATTTCTCTTTTTGCTACACCGTTTCTTCATACGCTGATGGAAAGCTGTGAAAATTGTGAAATAAGCGAACAGCTTGAAGAGGTATTTTCAAATTGGATGTTGCAAGACGATGAAGTAAACATTGCTGCTTTACGAAGCTTATCCTGCGCGCAAAAACATGACGTTGTTTATCGAAACCTCGCTACGCTTCTTGAAAGTAAAAAAGCAGACAAAGTGGATATTCTCAGCGTAATAGCGGCTCGCCACTTCACCCAGCTTGATGCCAACCTTCTCATGCTGTTTTTCGAAGCCTGTGCCCGTGTAGATGCGTCTGACTTGCATCAGGGAGCACTGTTTTCAGGGTTCTTTTCAGACCTGGTACAGATACCTACATTACGAAATGATGTACTGGCCGTTCTGCGCAACCCCGAACGCTCGGACACCCTATCAAAAGCAATCGGCCTACTGTTTTCTACTATGCGAGGTCGATCATGACGTTACTTGAACTTGTTACGTGGCTGAGTATTGGTTTTGTAAGCTATCAGTTTTGGCGTATAAGAGGCATTTCAGAGTACGTAAATGTTTACCTACAGCAATACTGTGAGACCAATCAGTTACAGCTATTAAGTATTGCGCGCAACAAGACGCGTCTATCATTCAAATATGCAAAACCTGACTGGCTCAGTAGCTATTATTTCGAATTCTCTAGCGATGGCAAAAATAGATATACGGGAGAGGTACAATTAATAGGTTCGCGAGTGTTAGCGACAACCTTACCGCCCTATAAAATTTAACAGTCAATAGGCATCGCTAAGGCATATTAAAATCGACATAAAAAAAAGGTAGCATTTCTGCTACCTTTTTTCGGAATTTTGAGCATCCCTCTCTGCGATCCATTGCGGCTAAAATCGTCCAGATTAAAATCCCTATACGCCCCTTTCCTTCTTTTCTCGCGCCATCCTGTGCGAGCCACACATCCATGCGTAGATCCCTTTCCTTTTATCCTTTAATAACTATACATCCTATCGTACAGCGTTCCTCTTCCTGAGGCTGTCCATCCAGCTTTCACCGGTGTCCCTTTCCTTTATTCCTTTTAACATTGCATATCCTATGCAACTGCTTACATCCTTGTATGCTCCGTTACTTCCTTAGCATCCTGCTATACGCATCCTTACGTAGTATCCTGTTACGTCCTTTTGTGAAATCCTTTCACCATAACAGTCCATTTAATCCTTTGGCTTCCTTGAACATCCTGTTAATAACTTTCCGTAGTGTTGTCCTTTGTCCATTCGCTCACACATCATGTGTAAGAATCTCATCCTTAAGTTGTCCTAGGATATTCCCTTGTCATCCTGACTCGTCGTGTTTCCCTGTGACGTATGTATATTATGCCTCTTAAATATTACTGCCATACTGAATTACAAACATTTAAGGCGTATTTTTTACAACTTTTGTCTAAAAAATAAAAAACTGTTAAAAATCATACACTTTATACTTTAGTATAAATAAAGACGTCATAAAAAAAGACGATATACGTACACATTTGTAGGAAATGTCTTACAAGACTTTAAGCATATTGGATGTGAATTAAGCAAATGCTTTGAAGGGTAACGCAAGAATAAACGCGTATTAACGTTCTAGCGATGGTAATTTGTATAAAGAATAAGCGCGGCATAACAGCCGCGCCAATTTTTACTACTTCGTTGGATTAACGAGGTACTTCTCACCCGTCTTCTTCGCGTTGTATTTCGCAATAGTTTCAGGGTTTAATGCTTCTACTAAGCTAATCTCATTACTAAAATGAGAAGCAAACGTGGTGTCAATTTCATCGGCTACTTGCTTGTGTAATGCTAAAACACGTTCTACGGGCAAGCTGCCAAGGAAACGCATAAGTAGCCACCCGCCAATACCCCATGTCATGCCATAGGCGCGGTTAAGTACGGTAGGTGAGATGTCTAATCCACCATAGATGTATACTTGTTTGTTATCTTCTGAGCCGTAGGTGTTGAAGCCTTTAGCATCTTTACTGCCCACCATTTCCATCGCTGTCAGTATATCGCTTACTAACGTACCACCACCGGTTGCATCAAATGCTAGTGTTGCTCCGGTTTCTTTAATAGCGTTATACAAATCTTTCTTAAAGCTAGGCTGTGATGAATCACAAACATACTTAGCACCAATATCTACAAGTAATTGCGCTTGCTCGGGTTTACGTACGATATTAACTAAGTCGATACCTTCGGCAATACAAATTTTGTTTAACATTTGCCCTAAGCTTGATGCTGCTGCAGTATGAACCAAGGCTTTATGCCCTTCACGCTTCATCGTTTCTACCATGCCCAGCGCAGTCAATGGGTTGACGAACGATGAGGCAGCCTGTTTAGCCGTGGTTCCCTCATTATGGACGATACAAGCTTGCATTGGCACGCAGCAATATTCGCTGTAAGTTGCACCACTTAACACGCCTACGGTTTTACCCATTAGGCTTTGTGCTTTACTACCGGCGGCAACCACTACACCTGCACCTTCGTTTCCGATAGGCAAGGTCATGTCCAATCGAGATGCAATACGCGGCAAGATTGCTTCTGCTACTGGCGCAGTAAGCGTATTCTTTGATGCATCAAATTGTGCTTCAGCCAAATTGGCAGGCCCGAACATTGGCCACATATCTGAAGGGTTTATAGGTGCCGCTTCTATGCGCACGACGACTTCATGGGGTTTTGGTTCTGGAACACTGTTCTCTTGTAAGCTAACCGACAATTCACCCTGTGAACTTATTTTTGTAAACAACTGTTTAGACATTGACATATTGGCCTTCCAATAAGTTAAAAAGTATTTTTAGTGTACCAGTCTCATCGCGCTCATTAATTTAAATTAGTGATAGCGATCTATTGACTGAATGATGGCAAAACAAGAAGATACCAATCCATCTCAGCAAAGTTTTGATAAGACTTTCTTTCTAATTAAAAGATATAGAGATTGAGTAAGTGCTTACGAACTCATTTTTTGACACTGATCGTTTTCAGAACGAGCCACTCGCCTCATCCTGATACGGTTAACTGTGCGCAATAGACGACATTTAAGCCGCGAGCATTAGCGCTTGATTGCAAGAGAAACGCGTGTAGAAAGTTAACTGCACATTGCTATTGCCGTTCTCTAAACATCACTTCACCTTTGACATGCGATAGAGTAAGCCCACCTACCACTTGATACTCATCGTCACCAAAAAAGCGTTTATGCTTGTCTACAGTAACAAAAACAGCAACGCCTTCACTGCTGCTGTCTTCTTCTACAACACTATCAATAGCACCTAGTAGCACATGACCTAGACCTAAATGTTGATGATCAGGGTGTACCGCAATAAAACTTAGCATGTGAAAGTTATTGGCAGGAACGAGATCTCTCACTTTCTCTTCTTTTTGAAGCATTTGTTTTGTTCCAAATAACCCCGCTGTGAGTAACATTCTCAACCGCCAATGCCAATAGCGTCCCGCACCAAATGCGGCGTCAGGCGATATAAGGCAAGCCACTGCAAGCAATCGAGCGTCTTGAAACAAGCCAATCATTGGCTGCTCAGCAGTCCAAAAGGCATTGAGCTCTTCTCTTATAGCCGAGCGAAGCCGGCTTTCATACCCTTCTTTTTCAGCCTGAAAAATATCAGCAAACAAAGGGTCATCGACATAGGCATTAAACAAAATAGACGCTGCAACGTTTAAATCGTCAATAGAAAGGTGAACGGCTTTTACCGTACTTTGGGGGGAATTAGGTGTCGGTGTAGTTGTAGATGCAGCTGTATTTACTGTCATGCCATTCTCCTGCAGTGTGCACTATGCGTTACGTTAGCGCTAAGCGTTTTGTTCACACTACAAGAAAAATGGCAATATGTTAAGAAAATGTAAAATTAGTTCATCAACGCGTAGGCACTGTCACCCCAACCAACGAGTTGGCTGTTTTTGAATACAAGCGGCGTACACTCATCTTTGGTGGTAATCCCATCACCCATTGTCTTCTGTGTACGGTAGAATAAAACGCGATAAGTACCATCTTGTTTTTCAAACAATTCGTTAAAATCTGCAACGCCCATCTTTCGTAAAACAGACTCATACGTCATTCCTGACTCCAACGCTGCAATATGTTGTCTGTTGTTGTACTCACGATCTTCCCAATCAGCACTGTAATGGCTATCACTACCGCCGCCTACCGATACCACACATCCGCTGAGTAGTGCACTTGACGCTAATGCGATTGAAAGCATAACCTTTTTCATAATGTATTCCTTGTTCAAATATTTCTTATTTTGTTTGAGTGCGTACGCTTACGTATCAAATTTAACGCCAAAACGTAACCTTATGTTTTTATTGGATTTAGTATAATCCCGCATTGTGAAATTAACCAAAATATTAAAAATAACGCTTACTATTGGTAAAT
>Ga0102948_1000913_pt1 | contig 11724 bp, 9 predicted proteins | sample SalPonA_A_H2O_MG_FD_78211 | JGI IMG/M metagenome (GOLD analysis project Ga0102948, IMG submission 78211) | Water microbial communities from South San Francisco under conditions of wetland restoration - Salt Pond MetaG R2A_A_H2O_MG | ecosystem: Environmental > Aquatic > Non-marine Saline and... | reverse complement strand
GCGCAGATTTTCCATGTGTAGACTCTTTGCTTGTGTAGACTCTATTGCTTGTGCATATATCGTGTTAATGAATATATCGTCTCATACCGTGTCATTTAACATCACGTGATTTTTTATCCCTAATTTTCTACTTTTTGTGTTTGCTTGACCTTAGACACTGCTGTTGGGAGCTTTTGTGTGCAGTTAGTTGTTGATCTCTTACCCAAAGTGCTTGCTACGACGCCGCATGGTGTGGATGCCTCAGGCAGGGCATCGGATATTTACTGCGATGATGTTGTGGTGGTGATTGACGTGTTGCGCAGTTGTACTATGGCGGCGCTGTTGTTTGAGCATGGTTTGGATGCTTTGTATGTGTCTAAAAGTGTGCGCAGCTTGCGCAAGTTTGCCAAAGCTCGAGCTGTTCAAGATCGTGCGCCACTGTTACTCGGTGAACGCGACGGCATCCCGCCGGAGGGGTTTAATTATGGCAATGTCCTCACTGAGGTGATGGGTGTAGACGTGCGCGGCAAAACGGCGTTACTACTTGCTGAAAACATGCCAGTAGCGCTCACACAGGTGCGTGGTGCAGCACATGTATTACTCGGTTCGCTCTACAACGCGGAAGCGGTGATGCGTCAAGCGGCAGCCTTAGCACGTGAGCGCATTCATTTGGTGTGCAGTGGGTTTCATGGTGATGAAGACCTCGATGACACCTTGGCAGCAGGGTATTTGGCGGCGTTGCTCGAGCACTATATCTATCCTTCTTTTAACAGCACAGGTTCTGAGGGGCTTGAAGGTAGCACGTTGACGCTAGGCGGCACAGCGGCTATGGCAATGACGTTGCTCAAAGCGTTTCCCGATCCGCTAGACGCCCTGTGGCATGCTCGAGCGGGTCAAGTGTTGCGTCGTAATGACCACGCTAGCGATATTGCCCTTGCTAGTGACATGTCTCAAGCGGATGCAGTACCGCGTTTGCGTCAAGTTATCATTGAACAGCCCGCTGATTTGTATCACTTTGAGGTGGTGCGCTAGCCGTGCCAGCCGTGCCAAACGTGTCAAGCGTGCCGACACAGCCAGTACTTGGTTATGAGGTGGCCGTCTGTACCCTCGAGCAAGCCGTGATGTGGTGCATAGAAACGATTCAAGCTACTACTCGTGAACGTACGCACCACACCAGCCAATTACCTACGTCTAAATTAGTCGTCACCCTAAACCCCGAAATTGTCGTGCGCGCCCGCGAGGATGACGCCCTCGAGCAAGCCATTCATAGTGCCGAACTGATTACTGCCGATGGTGTCGGTATTATCTGGGCAGCCAAACAAGCCGGCGTATCTTTGCCAGAACGGGTGTCTGGCGTTGACATGATGTTCTCCCTATTGGCGACTGAATTAGTGACTGAACTAGCGACTGACGCGCCCCTCAAGGTGTTTTTGCTGGGCGGAAAACCAGGAGTAGCAGCTCGAGCGGCTGATGTTGCTCGCGCTCGTTATGGTGTCGAGGTGGTGGGGGTGCATCATGGCTATTTCGATAAACATGATCCCCAAGATGTGCTCGAGCAAGTCGCTAGCAGTGGTGCTGAGGTGTTGTTCGCTGGTCTGGGTGAAGGTCAAGAAGTCTTTTTACACCAGCACCGTGAGCAATTGGCTGTACCCGTCATGATGGGTGTGGGTGGGTCGTTAGATGTTTTGGCAGGTGAAGTGTACCGCGCACCGCAGTGGACGCGCCAACTGGGGGTGGAATGGGCGTGGCGCGTGGGTGGCGATCCCAAACGATGGCACCGCATCCCGCGTTTGTGGTCGTTTGTGCAGTTGGTGCGTGCGCGTGCTCGAGACTCTCGAGGCTAACGTGCTGCGCGTGATGGGTGTTTGGTTTTCACCGAATATTGACACAGGCGTGTAAATGTACGTGTTGCTGGTAAACCGTGCGGGTAGACCGTGCGGGTAAACGGTGTGGGTAAACGGTGTGGGGTGTTGTCACTCACGTGTACTGCTCGGATATATACCTGCCTGAACGCTGTCTGTGTATGGTCTGTGTATGTTTGGGGCTTCGTGTAATCGTAGTAAAATATGCTTAGTCTAAAATATGCTTGATTTAAAAAAATGTGTGTAATCGCAGTAAAAAGATGACAGCCTCAGACTCACTTTGTAAAGTGGTTGGTTCATGGCTAAGGCAAAAGATGTATTAGCGAGGCGTTGATGTTGTTAGCTCGAGTCTAACGAAAAACAACACTGTTCAAAACGCGTTTGGAAACCAGAATATACCCGCAACATATCTTCCCAAAACTGCTGGAGAAGCCTATGAGTCAATCACCAAATCCATCAAACCCATCACCAAATCCATCGTCAAACCCTTCATCAAATTCTTCAGTGAACCAGTCAATGGCTCAACCACGTATTTTGTTTGCGACAGTCGCAGCAGGTGGTGCGCATGTCAGCACAGCGACTGCGATGGCAGAAGCCATTGAAGCGTATTATCCGGGCGAATTTGTGTGTGATGTACGCGAGATCATGCGTGACTATGGTTTCGCTGAAGACGATGAACGCCACAAAGACTTTTGGCGTTGGGCGCTCGAGAAACCCTGGCGTGCTCGTTTGGGACAGCAGGTACTCGATCAATACCCGTGGACAACCAACTTGGTACACAAAGTCATGTTGCGTAAGTTTGCTAGCGTGGCCGCTGAACGCCTCAGCCAAGATCCACCGGCGCTCGTTGTGGTCAATCATCCGTGGTTGTGTGTGGCGCTCACCATGAGCCAACGGCGTTACGGTTTGCACGTGCCTGTCGTAACCTTTCAAACGTCAACGTTCGATACTAGCTCGCTGTGGGCAGAACCTCACTGCGAACGCATTGTGTTAGGGGGCAAGCGGGCGCAGGACAAGCTGGTGGCAATGGGCGTGCCAGCAGACAAAATTGACCTGGTGGGCTATCCAATTCGGCAAGCGGTGTTGCAAGCCAAGGATAAGCAGGAAGCTCGAGCTGCGTTGCACTTGCGTGAGCGTTTTACCTGTTTGTTGGTACTCGGGGGTGAAGGCGTCGGGGGCGACCCGGACGGGGTGATTGCGGCATTGGAAGCGCTCGAGCTACCACTAGATATCGTGGTGATGTGCGGTCGCAACGACACCCTCAAAGAACGTTTACAAGCACGCAACGCACCCCATGTGCACGCGGTGGGTTATACCGACCAAATGGCAGATTACTTGGCTGCTAGCGACGTGGTCATTGGCAAAACAGGGGCGACTGCTGTCTTTGAAGCCTTGGCAGTGGGGCGTCCGGTGCTTGCACCTCACCGTTCTGGTGGTATCGAAACGTTTATGATTGACGTACTTGCGCAGCATCAACTCGGAGGCAGTGCGCCTGCGCCTGCAGAGCTACAAGCACAAGTGCGTGCTTATTACCATGACCCTTCTCAGCTACAGGCTGTTTATGAGCGTACTCGAGCCATTGACTTTACTGGTCTTACCCGCCGCTTGACCGATTACCTCGTTCACTACGCGCGCACGGGTGCGCCTGCAACACGTTTGTGTGGTGATGGCCTCACCCTTTAAGTGTGTGGTGATGGCCTCACCCTGTAAGTCGCTTGTTAAGTCGTCTCGCTGTGCAGTTACTCGGTAGGTTGCTTTTGATTTGTTGCGTGATGTTGCGACGGATGCTGTAAGTCCTCTGGTAAGTGACCATTTTGTAAGGGACATTCTGGTAAGTGACCATTTGGTAAGGGACATTCTGTTAAGTGACCATTTGTTAAGTGGCATTCTGGTAAGGGACATTCTGTTGTGGTGAGTCACTGTGGTGAGTCGTTCCGTCAATGACGTTATTCGTTATATTTTATGAAGCCATTACGCATAGACCATCACGCATAAGCCATCTTCCTGTCCTATTTATTTTTTAAGAATGAATATGAGCAAGAACTAACTAAGGATGAAGGCAAGCAAAGCCTGTAATACCGTGTTTAGTCGGAATCCGCATCAATCACGTTTGAGTATAAGTAATACCTCAGCAACCCTGTAGCGTCAAATTGGAATAAGGACAACGTATGATTTCATCAAAACGTTTTTGGCAAATGCTCAGCTTGTCTGTGTTGTTGAGTGGTGCGGCACTTGCTTGGCTATTGCCTAGTGCGTTTACGCTTGAAAGCTGGCAACGGTTGGCGCACGTGCCCTTGTGGGGGTTTGCGTTGCTGCTTGCCATGCTGAGTTTGCGCTGGGTGTGTGGTGGTGCGCGTACAGCCGTGCTTACCCGCCTCACGGGGGCGCAGTTATCAGTGAGTCAAGGGGTGCGCTGTCACATGATGGGGACGTTCAGTTCAGTGATTACCCCAGCAGGTGGCGGCAACGCACTGGGGATGACTTGGTTGTTGCATCACTATGGGGTGGCATTGCCACAAGCGGTGCTAGTGAATGTCCTCGTGACGGTCACGGACATGAGCTTTTTTGCGTGGAGTGTGCCACTGGCTGTGTTGTGGCTTGCCCATCAGGGGGTGCAACTGCCGATTGACAACACCTCGTGGTGGGTGGCGGGTTTTGCGGTAGTGGCGTTTTCAGCTAGTTTGCTATTGTCATTTCGCTTGCACTGGGTGACGGCGGTGGTGCGTTGGGGTGTGCACTGGCGCGGTTTGCTACGTTGGCGGCGGGTGGCGCGTTGGCGCAAAGGGGTGCTGGCGTTTTTGGAACAGCTCGAGCAAGCCTCGGCGTTGTTTGCCCGCACACCACGCTGGGTGCACCTGCAGTTACATGTGATTAGTGCTCTTTTTTGGACGGTGCGGTTTGCGGTGTTTAATGCAGCAGCAATAGCTGTGGGGTTAGCTGCGGGGCAGCTCGAGCTACTTGCTGCTCACGATGCCATTCACGCGCTGGCATTTTTGATGCCTACACCCGGGGCAAGTGGCTATGTAGAAGCTGCTTTTGGTTGGTTGCTCAAAGGGTTAGCCGACCCCGAACGCCTTGCCGCGACGGTTATCTTGTGGCGTTTGGTGGATTACTACGTGTACTTTTTGCTTGGCCCTTTTATCGGTTCGTCAGTGCTGAGCAGCATTGCGACACGTCAAGCGACACGTCAAGCAACACCCCCATCTGACGTGTGATAGGGGAGTGTTGGGCGTGAGCGTGTGGAACTAAAAAACCACGTCGTATTGGCTCGAGCCAGGGCATCGTGTAGCTGAACATCATGTTTTGTGGCTATTTATCAGTGACGCTATCAGTCATGTGATCAACTATGCTGTCTATGTTGCTGGTTGCTGGCTGTTGTGCCGTTTCAAAACGCTGCATCTGATAAATCGCACCGCTAGTAGCGAGCAGCACCGTCAAACCACTCAGTGCGCCTCGCAAGGGTAACGTGACAGGGGCTTCAAACAACAGCAAATCAAACGGGCTGCCCAAGTATCCCCACCAAAACGCAGGCAGTGACACAGCAGCAAGTGCGCCAGCAAGCGTGCTCACCAAAATAAGCAAGGGTGTCGCCAACACCGTAAACGCAATGCCACAGGCGAGTGCCAGCAGTGCAACCGATAACCACGCCGTACCAAACAACAGGTTGCCCAGCCAAAACCCTAGTGTTGTACCAAGGGTAAACACGGTGATACCAAAAAGCCACCAACTCGCCAGCACAAACAAACATGCCCCCACACCAGCAGAAATCAGGGCAGCGTTAGGATGCGGCGCGCTAACCCACCAGTTAGAGAGCACTTGACTGTAAAGCGCTAAGCCCCACTGATACCCTAAGACGCCTGCTGTTGCTATCAGGCTCACCCGCAACAGCGGATAGCCCACAAACAACGCAGTGACGCCCAATAAACTGGCTGCAACGACAAACACGGGGTTCATACGACTAGCTTACCCCGTGCTGTGTGTGCTGTGCCGTCAGCTTGTGTCATGGCGTGAGTGGCATTAGTAATGATGCTGTGTCCCATTTATAGTGTGTGAGCAGTAATTATGGTGTAAATAGTAGATGTGTGCAGGTCTGACTTGATACTGATACTGCACAATCAAACAATCCAATCAAAAAACTCATGTGTAATGGCAATAGTGCGTGTTGGTTATGATGCTCGGTAGTCATGATATTTGGTGACAACAACGAGATAGATGGCTTGCTTGATAGTCAACTTATTTGACAACGTGGTTGGGGATGGCTCGAGCAGTTTGCACGATGCCAGCGTCTGCGAGCGCGCGGCGGATGCCTTCAGCATCAATACCGTAGCTGCGGTGTTGTTCGGCGGGGTTGCCGTGAGGGATGGCTTCTGAGGGTAATCCTAAGCGCACTAAGGGTGTCTCGAGCTGCTTGTCTTTGAGAACTTCGGCAACGGCTGACCCCAGCCCACCTTCACGCACGTGGTCTTCGACTGTCACAATGACACCGACAGAACGTGCCAAGTCACTGAGCATGGCTTCGTCAAGGGGGCGAATAAAACGCGCATTCACCACGCCCACGTTATCAAGGTCTTGGGTGGCAGCCAGAGCATAATTCACAGTCGGGCCAATGGCGAGCACCACGGCGTCTTTACCTGCTTTGAGTTGTTCCCAACTGCCCCACGTAATGTCATCCCAGGTGTCGATGGGGGTGTTTTTAACAGGGGTGGTTTTGCCACGCGGCCAGCGGATGGCTTTGGGACCAGGGCGCTCGAGGGCAGCTTTGAGTAAGCCTTGCAGTTCGCGTGTATCTTTGGGCATCGCCACCGACATATTGGGCAAAATACGCAAGTAGCCAATGTCAAAAATACCTTGGTGCGTTGCCCCATCGCCCCCTACCAAGCCCGCGCGGTCAACGGCAAAGAGCACATCAAGATTTTCTAAACAGACATCGTGAATGACTTGGTCAAACGCCCGTTGCAAAAAGGTGCTGTAAATAGACACCACCGGCTTTTCGCCGCGCAGTGCCAAGCCTGCTGCTGTCGTGACCGATACATCTTCGGCAATACCTACATCTAAGTAGCGGTCGGGGTGTTGTTTGCTGTATTCCACCAAACCACTACCTTCGCGCATAGCAGGGGTAATGACCCACACACGGTCATCGTGGTTGGTGAGTTGGCTGATGCTGTCACCAAAAGCATGTGACCAGGTGTAACCTTTGCCGGTCTTCACGGGTTTGTCGGCGTCAAATTTGGGCGGGCCGTGCCAATAGATGGGGTCGGACTCGGCGATTTTGTAGCCTTTGCCCTTGGTGGTCACAATATGCAACATGGTGGGACCCTCGAGCGCTTTGGCGTGTCCCAAGTAATAAAGCAACTGGTCAATATCGTGCCCGTCAATAGGCCCCACATAGCGCACGCCCATAGCATGAAAGGGGTTGGCACTGGCAGGATCTAAAAAACGGCGTGTGGCTTGCTTGGCACGGCTGGTGAGTCCGACGAGCGGATGCCAGATGCGCTCGAGCAAGGCTTTGCCTTTGGCTTCGGCGTCTAAATACCAAGGTTGCACTTGCAGGGTGTTGAGGTAGTGATTGAGTGCGCCGACGTTTTCGCTAATGGACATTTCGTTGTCGTTGAGCACAATCGTCATGTTGGGTTTAACATGCCCAATTTGGTTGAGCGCCGCGAGCGCTAACCCCCCTGTGAGCGCGCCATCGCCAATAACGGCCACTACGTCGTAGTCGTCACCGCGTGCGTCTCTGGCGAGTGCCATACCAAACGCAGCCGCCAAACTGGTACTGGCGTGACCTACCGTCAGGGCGTCATCGGGTGATTCGCTCGAGGTTGTAAATCCCGTAAGGCCACCGGGTTTGCGGATGCTGTCGATGCGGTCTTTGCGTCCGGTGATAATTTTGTGACCGTATGTTTGATGACCTACGTCCCAGACTAAGCGGTCGTGGTTGCTCTCATAGAGTTTATGTAGCGCAACGGTCAGTTCAACCGCGCCTAAGCTCGAGGCCAAGTGTCCGCCGCCAAGGGAGCACACCCGGATGATTTCACTGCGCAGTTCGTCAGCGAGTTGAGAGAGTTCATCTCTCGAGAGGGCAGTGACATCCGCCGAAGCGTTGACACGCGCTAACACTGAAGGGCTGTTTTTGTCGCTATTCATACTTAACCTCTCATGACCCATGTGCTATTTACCTACAGGTGTTGTTGACCCACATGTTGTTGACCCACACGTGTTGTTGGCTCGCACGTGTTGTTAATCTACACGTGTTGTTAACCTAGACGCAAGTCGTTGCTAGCGTCATGCACCGAAGTCGGTATTGCAAAATCGTTATTACGAAATCGTCAGCACATTGCCATAACTTATAGCCACAAGCTACAAGTACATTTTGCAAGCAAACACATAGCGTAGTGTACCGAGCAAAGGTGTTTTTTCTCTGTATGTTTGACGCGATTTTTTGTCCTATAACCTTCAGAATGTCTTTATCCTTTAGGGAACTGAGATAAAACCAGTGATTGTTATGGGTGAGTAGTGCCGTTTCTGTAGGAAGTGATTTTGTAGTGGGTGACGGGCATTAGCTACACGCTGAAGCCCTGACTGTGGGGGTAATCCAAATAACGTGCAATCTCAACACGTATACACCTCATGACTGAGAAACCTATGTTGTTGCGTGCTGGGTTGCGTGCTGGGTTGCTTGTCGGGTTGCGTGCTGGGGTTGTGACTTGGTTCAGGTTGGTGTGCTTGGGGCTGTCTGTACGCGGTCATGCTTGTTAGAATGCACACGTTTGAAAGTAAGTCGGCACGAGAAGCAACATTTGACAACGAATCAATCCTGTGTGCTGTATGGCCTTTACCAAGTGACTTATGCCGTACAACCTTTACCGAGCGACTTATGCCGTATGTCCTAAAATGTATACCCTAATTGTGAAGATGTGAGCTTGCCCTCGCTGAGAAGGAGTTTTCATGCCTCGAGAATTTTCCAAGGCTGACCATATTGACCGCGTGTGGCGCGACCACGAAGACGCCATCCGTGATTTTCTGGCGCGTGTCAGCGCCTACCAACAGCTGAGCTATGACATTGCGTATGTTCTTGAAACCCGTCTTGCTGACGCTGATATTGAAACTGCTCGAGTGACCAATCACGTGCAGTCACTTGATGCGTTTGTGCAAAACCTCGCCAAAGACCGCTACCGACCCCAAGACATCCCGAGCAGCCGCGCTCATGTCAACGTGGTGTTTTTGTATCGCAGTGATAAAAGCGCCATTGCTGACATTATTGAAGATAACTTTGAGGTGGTTAGTCAGGTCGATAAGCTCGAGCAACAAGACGACGATGCTTTTGGCTACAACGCCCTTCACTACGTGCTAAAACTGCCCGAAGCCGCTGCTGGCGCGCATTATCTGGATACTCGAGATTTAGAGTGTGAAGTGTGTGTGCGCACCGTTTTGCAAGACGCGTGGGCAACTGTAGATAATCACATGGTTTACAAACACGAAGCTGCCATTCCCAAAGCGTTGCGCCGCAAGTTGAATACCTTTGCGGCACTGTTTGAAAACGCTGATGACCAGCTCGACCAAATTCGCCGTGAGCGCGCCCAATACAAAGACGATGTTGCCAGTGAACGGGCTGAGAACGCCAGTGACGGTCAAGCTTTTTTAAGCAACGAGCTTAACCTCGATACGTTTGTGGCGTTTTTGGGATGGCGTTTTCCTGATCAGACCATCACCGACATCGAAGACTCGGTGTTTTATGCCGATCATATGCGCACACTGTTGCAAGCCTTAACTACTAGTGGCTACACCACGCTTAAAGAATTGCATGGGTTGCTCGAGCAAACCGACAAAGCCCGTCAAGCCATGAGTGAACACTTAGCTGCTGATCCCATCGACATTGTGGCGCAAAGTCTGGCGCTGCGCGAGCGGCACTTTCGTGAAAATCACTTGTCGAGTGAAGAACAAGAAATCATCAACCGCTACGCTAATTATGTGGAGCAGGGATAGACAAACGTTCACTACGGTTCACTACATTACGGTGATTGGCTCGAGGCACATTGTTGAGAAGTGCCATGTCAAGACGTTGTTAAATGGCTTTGTTGAAAGACGTTGTTGATAAGCATTGTTGATAAATATTGTTGAAAGGCTTTGTTGATAAGCACTATTGAGGTTGATAAGTGCTATTGAGCAGCATTGTTTACGCGCTGACTTCATACATGTAGCATCTTCATGATTGATATCTACACAGTTGAAGGTGATTGATGAAGGCGATTGATACCGATGCAAGCTCGATGCCAATCTGCAACTGTAGAAACGCAATGTGAACTTACCAATTAATAGTGTGAACTTGCGAACTAATAATATATCGACGACGTGTGCTTTGCGCGTCAAATCGTTTGACTGAAAGGCAATTATGAGTACGGGTGAGGGTTTTCAGTTTGATATTTTGCAAACGCGTGGCAGGGCGCGGCGTGGGCGGTTACATACTCCGCATGGGGTCATTGAAACGCCGGGTTTTGTGGCTGTTGGCACTCAAGCGACTGTCAAAAGCCTCACTGCTGAAGACCTCGAGGCGATTGGTACGCAAGTCATTTTTGCCAACACTTACCACCTGTATTTGCGCCCTGGGGCAGATATCGTGGCGGACTTGGGGGGCTTGCACCGTTTTATGCATTTTGATAAACCCATCATGACCGACTCGGGTGGGTTTCAGGTGTTTTCGCTGGGGGCAAGTATCGAACATGGCGTCGGCAAAATTGCCAATATCTTCCCGGGAGAAACCCCTAGTACATCTGCTAATACATCTGCTAATACATCTTCGCGCAAGCAAGTTAGCCAGCGGGCGGGTGGCGGTACGTCACTGGTGCAGGTGAGCGAAGACCAAGTGCGCTTTAAGTCACACATTGACGGGTCAATGCACGTGTTCACGCCAGAAATCTCTATAGGTATTCAACGGCAACTGGGTGCAGACATGATTTTGGCGTTTGATGAATGCACCTCACCTTTGCACGACGAAACCTACACCGCGCAAAGTGCTGAGCGCACGCACCGTTGGGCGCAGCGTTGTCTGGCGGCGTTTCATAGTCACCAGCCGCAACATGGTTATCCGCAGATGCTGTACGGCATTATTCAGGGGGGTGCGTTTGAACGGGTGCGCCGCGAAAGCGCCAAAACGATTGCCGAGATGGGGTTTTCGGCGTTAGCCATCGGCGGTAACTTAGGCAAAACCAAAGCGGATATGCACCGTGTTATTGACTGGAGTGTGGAAGAGATTCCAGCAGCCCCGCCCCGTCACTTATTGGGCATTGGCGATGTGGTCGATATCTTTGAAGCGGTAGAACGCGGGTGTGATACCTTTGATTGCGTTAGCCCGACGCGCAACGCCCGTAACGCCGGTATTTTGCGGCGCTTCGATGATGACGGCACACCCTTAGCCAAGTTTCGCGTGAACATTCGCAATGCTCGTTTTGCCAGAGATGAACGCCCACTTGACCCAGCGTGTCGCTGCTACACCTGTCAGCATTATTCGAGGGCTTACCTGCGGCATCTGTTTAAAGCCCATGAGATTTTGGCGCAGCGCTTAGCGAGCATTCACAACTTGCACTTTATGGCACAGTTGTGTGCTGATATTCGTGAAGCACTAGAACAAGATACCTTTGCAGAACTCAAACAGGCGTGGCTCGAGCCAACCCAACCTGCCAATCACTAACCCGCATTAACGCGCCAATGACCAGCCCAATCATATGGATTCTAACTGAATAACGTCCTATGGATCTTCGTTCCTGTCTGTCTGCATCCATAGCTTTTCCTAGGTGCTCTGTCAATACAAGCGCTCCATCAATACAAGCGCTCCATCAATACAAGCGCTCCATCAACACAGGTGCTTTGCTAACACAGGCGCTCTGCT
>Ga0102948_1000911_pt1 | contig 11736 bp, 9 predicted proteins | sample SalPonA_A_H2O_MG_FD_78211 | JGI IMG/M metagenome (GOLD analysis project Ga0102948, IMG submission 78211) | Water microbial communities from South San Francisco under conditions of wetland restoration - Salt Pond MetaG R2A_A_H2O_MG | ecosystem: Environmental > Aquatic > Non-marine Saline and... | reverse complement strand
TCTTTGAACTTAATTTCCAAAGTTTCTCTATTATATCTAGTACCTTTGCATTCATCACATTGAATATAAACATCTGGTAAAAAATGCATCTCATAGGTTATTACACCATCACCCTCACAAGCTTCACATCGACCGCCTCTAACGTTAAAAGAAAATCTACCTGGTTTGTATCCCCGAGTTTTAGATTCTGGTAAAGCTGTAAACCAATCTCTTATTGGTCCAAAAGCCCCCGTATAGGTTGCTGGGTTGGATCTGGGTGTTCTTCCAATAGGTGATTGATCTATATCAATAATTTTATCTATAAGCTCAGTACCCTTAAATCCCTTGAAAGGTTTGGGTATTTTTCGAGATTTATTATTATTCAAGGTTAAATTAAGAGCGTTATAAAGTGTTTGTAGTACAAGAGTAGATTTTCCACTTCCAGAAACTCCTGTGACACAAGTTAAACTTCCTAGAGGTATTTTTAAATTTACATTTTGTAAATTATTTCCAGTTGCACCAGAAATTTCTAAAAATCTACCATTTTTAGCCAATCTTCTTTTTTGAGGAACATTGATTTTAAATTTGTGAGATAAATATTTACCAGTAATACTATCTTTGCTATTAATTATATCTTTTATAGTTCCTTCAGCCACAACTTGTCCACCTTTGCTTCCTGCTTCCGGACCTAGATCAATTATATGGTCAGCATTTTCCATGGTTTCAGTATCATGCTCAACTACGATAACTGTATTTCCTAAATCCCTTAATCTTTTTAAAGCACTAATTAGTTTAACATTATCTTTTTGATGTAAACCAATTGAAGGTTCATCTAAAACATATAAAACTCCAGTTAAACCTGAACCAATTTGAGAAGCTAATCTAATTCTTTGAGCTTCACCACCTGAAAGAGTTCCTGACTCTCTCGAAAGGGTAAGATAATCCAGGCCTACATTTAATAAAAAATTTAATCTTTCATTTATTTCTTTTAAGATATGTTCTGCTATTTTTAATTGTCTTGGGTCCAAAGATTTGTTTAAACTTTTAAACCACTCTGAGGCATCTAAAATAGATTTTTCTGTAACTTCACTTATATGTAATCCGTCAATTTTAACACAAAGCGCTTCATCTTTAAGTCTGTGTCCATTACATCTTTCACATTTAGTATCTGATTGGTATTGAGCTATTTCCTCTCTTTTCCAATCACTATCAGTTTCAAGATATCTTCTTTCTAAATTATTTATTACTCCTTCAAATGTTTTTTTATGTGAATATTTTTCATACCCATCATCATAGTTAAATTTAATTTCTTCATCATCAGATCCGTAAAGAATAATATCTTTAATTTTTTTAGGTAATTTGTTCCATTTTTCATCTAAAGAAAAATTATAATGTTTAGCAATAGAAGCTAAAGTTTGTGCGTAATAAAGTGTGGTCGTTTTTGCCCATGGTTCAATAGCTCCATCTGCTATGCTTTTTTTTTCATTTGGTACCACTAAGTTCGGATCAACATTTAATTTAACACCTATTCCTTCACATTCTTCACATGCACCAAATGGACTATTAAAAGAAAATAATCTAGGTTCTATTTCTTCAATTGTAAAACCACTTTCAGGACATGCAAATTTTGTAGAAAAAATTAATTTCTCAGTTTTTCTAAATTTAGCTGGTAAAGTTTCATCTTCGTATTCAACAAAAACTAATCCATTAGCTAAATTTACGGCAGACTCTATACTTTCAGCTAATCTATTTCCTAAAGAGGAATTTAAAACAATTCTGTCTACTAAAACTGAAATATCATGATTTACTTTTTTGTTTAGTTCGGGGACTTTATCAATTTCATAAACAACATCATCTATTTTAATCTTTCTAAAACCACGTTTTTTATATCCTAAAATGTCTTTCTTATATTCTCCTTTTCGACCTCTAACCACAGGAGCATAAAGATAGATCGTAGCTTTTTTTGGTAATTCTTTAATCTTGTCAACTATTTGAGTGATCGTTTGAGAGGTGATTGGTTTACCTGTAAATGGAGAGTAGGGTATGCCTGCTCTTGCGTATAATACTCTCATGTAATCATAAATTTCAGTTACTGTTGCAACGGTAGATCTTGGATTCTTTGAAGTATTTTTTTGTTCAATTGAAATAGCAGGACTTAATCCTTCTATTAAATCAACATTTGGCTTTTTCATTTTATCTAAAAATTGTCTAGCGTAAGCAGAAAGACTTTCGACATATCGTCTTTGACCTTCAGCATAAATTGTATCAAATGCTAATGATGATTTTCCAGACCCAGATAGACCCGTTATGACGACAAATTTGTCCTTAGGAACTTCTAAAGAAATATTCTTTAAATTATGTTCTTTAGCACCCTTGATAACTATCTTTTTGATCATAATTCTAGTTGCTTTGAATTAATAAAATTAATATTCAGAGTAAATTGTGATATAAATATAAATTAATTAAATAACAAATAATAAATATTATGGCTGGAAGTTTAAATAAAGTATTATTAATTGGTCGTTTAGGCGCAGACCCTGAAATTAAACAAATGGTAAACGGCAAAAGTGTAGCTAGATTAAGTCTTGCAACAAGTCAAACATGGAAAGATAAAAATACAGGTGAAAAAAAAGAAAAAACAGAATGGCACCGAATAGTTGTATTTAATGATGGACTTGTAAATGTTGTGCAACAGTATTTAAAAAAAGGTGCTCAAATTTATGTTGAGGGCCAACTTACGACTAGAAAATGGAAAGATGAACAATCTGGCCAAGATAAATATTCTACTGAAATTGTAATCCAAGGATATAATTCTTCACTTACTATGTTGGGTGGCGGAAGTACTGGTGGTGGAATTCAAAATGACACTACTCAATCATCTAATAATATCGAAGACTCTTCTCAAGTTTCTAGTGATATGGATGATGAAATTCCATTTTAATTTCTATGCAGAAATCTGAAGTACCTAAAGAGAATAAGATAAAATTAATTTCGATGCATGACGAGATGAGCTCGTCATATTTATCTTATGCAATGAGTGTTATCGTAAGTAGAGCACTTCCTGACATTAGAGATGGTTTAAAGCCTGTTCATAGAAGAATTTTGTTTGCTATGTATAAAGGTGGCTATGATTGGTCAAAACAATTTAGAAAATCTGCAAGAATTGTTGGGGATGTTATTGGTAAATATCACCCTCATGGTGATCAATCTGTCTATGATGCATTAGTTAGAATGGTACAAGATTTTTCCATGAGTTTACCTTTAGTTGAAGGTCAAGGAAACTTTGGATCAATAGATGGGGACCCTGCAGCTGCAATGAGATATACAGAAACTAGATTATCTAAAGTTTCTCAATATTTAATTGATGATATAGAAAAAAATACCGTTTCTTACAAAAGTAATTACGATGAAACAGAAAAAGAGCCCTCAGTTTTACCTGCGCAATTTCCAAATCTTCTAGTTAATGGTGCTGGTGGTATTGCGGTAGGTATGGCCACGAGTATACCCCCTCACAATCTTGGTGAGATTATAGATGGAACACTAGCTCTAATAGAAGATAAAGATATTAAAATTAAAGATTTAATGAAGCATATACCAGGTCCAGATTTTCCAACTGGTGGAGTGATAATTGGTAAAGATATAATTAAACAAGGTTATAATCACGGGAGAGGTTCATTTAAAATTAGAGGTGAAATATCAGTAGAGAGCTCAAAAAGTGGTAGAGACAGATTAGTAATTACTTCAATTCCATATCAGGTGAATAAATCAATATTAAATGAAAGAATAGCTCAATTAGTTAGAGAAAAGAAAATAGAGGGAATTAAAGATATTAGAGATGAGTCTAATAGAGAGGGTATCAGAGTAGCTATTGATTTAAGAAATGGTGTTGAACCTGAAACTATTAAAAGACAGTTATATAAAAATACTCAAATCGAGAGTTCATTTGGATTTAATACATTGGCAATTGTTGATGGCAAACCCAAAACATGTAACTTAAAAGAATTTTTATCAAATTTTTTAACTTTCAGAGAAGATGTTGTAATTAAAAAAACAAAATTTGATCTTCAAAAAGCAGAAGAGAGAGCACATATTTTAATAGGTCTATCTGTATCAGTTGAAAATTTAGATAAAATTATAAAGATAATTAGATCTTCAAAAACTCCTGATGATGCAAAAAAATCAATAATGGGTACAAAATGGAAGATTGATAAATCAAAAAAAATTATTTCATTAATTGAAGATAAGAGTGCAAAAGGTCTCTATTCATTAAGCGAACCTCAGGTAGTAGCTATTTTAGAATTAAGACTTCAAAAATTAACTGCTTTAGGTATCAATGAAATTGAAGTCGAAATTAAAAAATTAGCTGAATTAATATCTAAATATAAGAAGATTATTTCTTCTAAAAAAGAACTTTTAAAAGTGATCAGTGATGAATTAAAAAATATCAAAGAAAAATTTGCAGTTCCAAGACGAACAAAAATAATTGATGCAGTACTTAATTATGACATTGAAGAAACAATTCAAAAAGAGTCTGTAATTATTACGGTTACTCTTCAGGGTTATATTAAAAGAGGATCCCTAGATAATGTTAAACAGCAAAAAAGAGGTGGAAAAGGTAAGACGGGTATTACTACAAGAGATGAAGATTCTGTTGTACAAACTTTGTCTGTCGATACACACACTTCGGTGCTATTTTTTTCAACAGAAGGTTTAGTCTACAAAGTGAAAGCTTGGAAAATACCTGAGGGATCATCTTCTTCTAAAGGAAAATCACTCTTTAACATTTTACCACTTAAAAATCATCAATCTATAAGTTCAATTATGCCTTTTCCAGAAAGTGAAGAGAATTCTAAAAATTATCAAATTATTTTTGCTACTTCACAAGGTAAAATTAGAAAAAATAGCCTTGAAGATTTTACTTCCATTAATGCATCAGGAAAAATTGCAATGAAACTAGATTCTAATGATAAAATTATTGGTGTTAAAATTTGTAAAGATGATCAAGATATAATGTTAAGTACAAAATTTGGCAAATGTATAAGATTTGAGTCAAAAAAATTAAGAGTATTTAAAGGTAGATCTTCAAAAGGTATAAGAGGAATAGTTTTGGCACCAAACGATGAAATTGTATCTCTATCAATCATGGATGGAGATAAGTCTAAATTAAATGCTAAAGAAAAGTTTATTTTATCCATCTCTCAAAATGGTTATGGTAAAAAAACTCCACATATAGATTATAGAGTTACCAATAGAGGCGGAAAAGGAATTATAGGAATTATTAACTCTCCAAGAAATGGTAATGTTGCTTCATCTTTCCCAGTTTTTGATGGAGATGAAATACTAATATCAACAAACAAAGGTAGAGTTATAAGAGTGGCTGTTAAAGAAATAAGAACAGCTGGTAGAAATACTCAAGGTGTTAGAATTATTAAATTATCAGGTGAAGAAAAGGTTGTTTCTGCTATAAAAATTGTTGATAATTTCATTTAATGAATAAAGTTGCAATTTACCCAGGCACCTTTGACCCGATTACCTATGGTCATATCGATGTAATCAAAAAAGGATTAAAATTATTTGATAAAATAATAGTAGCTGTTTCTGATGTTGAAAATAAAAATTATTTATTTAATGCTGTAGAACGTATTCAAATAGTTAAAAAAGCAATTTTTTCAGATTTAAAATTAAATAAAAAAAAAGTTACAGTAATTTCTTTTAATACTTTGACTACTGATGTTTGTAAAAAATATAAATCAAACATTATTTTAAGAGGATTAAGAGCTGTTTCCGATTTTGAATATGAATTTCAATTAGCAGGTATGAATAGAAAGTTAAATAACAATATAGAAACACTCTTTTTAATGTCAGATGTTGAAAACCAGATAATTTCATCAAGATTTGTAAAAGAAATAGTTAAATTAAAAGGAGATATCAAAAAATTTACTACAAAAAGTACAATAAAATCTTTAAAAGAAAAATATGAATAAATTACTAATAAAATTTTTTGTTTTTTTATTTCTAACAACCAACCTATCAATAGCAGAGGAGAATATAATGATTTTAAAATTAAAAGACGGCGATGTAAAAATAGAACTATTTCCTGATGTAGCTCCAAATCATGTAAAAAGAATCAAAGAATTAGCTGATAGTGGTAAGTATGATAACGTAGTTTTTCATAGAGTTATCGATGGCTTTATGGCTCAAACAGGTGATGTTAAATTTGGTAATTCTGAGTCAGGTAATTTTGATCTAAGAAGAGCTGGTATGGGAGGTTCTGATTTACCTGATCTAAAACAAGAATTTAGTAGTGTTCCACACGATCGAGGAACTTTATCAATGGCAAGATCACAAGATCCAGATAGTGCTAACAGTCAGTTTTTTATTTGTTTTAAACCAGCACCTTTTTTAGATCGTCAATATACAGTTTTCGGTAAAGTTATCGAAGGTATGGAGTTTGTTGATAAAATCAAAAGAGGTGATGATAGTAATAATGGTGCAGTAACAGACCCTGATAAGATTATTAGTTTTAAATCACTTTAATCTTTAAATGGCATTAAAAGATTTTGCCTTTAAACTTTTAAAAAAAGATAAATCTGCACGATTAGGCATAATTGAAACTCATCGTGGAAATATCTCAACTCCTGCATTTATGCCAGTTGGAACTCAAGCTACCGTGAAAGCTTGTACCATTGATGACATAAAAAAAACTGGTTCTCAAATTATTCTATCTAATACCTATCATTTAATGATTAGACCTGGTGTTGAAAGAATTATATCAGCAGGTGGTTTACATCAGTTTATGAATTGTGATCTACCTATTTTAACGGACTCTGGTGGTTTTCAGGTAATGTCACTTTCAAAACTTAATAAGATAGATAGAGAAAAAGGAGCTATTTTTAATTCTCATGTAGATGGAAAAAAATTTTATTTAAGTCCTGAAGAAAGTATTAGAATTCAGCTTGGTTTAAATTCTGACATTGTAATGATTATGGATGAATGTCCAAAAAAAACCACTGACTATGATGTTATTAAAAAATCTATGGACTTATCTTTATATTGGGCAGAAAGATCAAAAAAAGCTTTTGGAATTAATCCTCAAAAAGCTTTATTTGGAATAATTCAAGGAGGTCTTTTTAATGATTTAAGAATTAGTTCATTAAAAGGATTGGAGAATATTGGCTTTGATGGTTATGCTTTAGGTGGACTAGCTGTAGGTGAAACTCAACAAGAAATGTTTGATGTATTGGATAATATTAAAGATTACTTACCAATAAATAAACCTCATTATCTAATGGGTGTTGGAACTCCATCAGATATTCTAGGAGCTGTCAAAAGAGGTATAGATATGTTTGACTGTGTATTACCTACAAGATCTGGAAGAACAGGATTAGCCTTTACTTGGGAGGGTAGAATCAATATTAAAAATAACAAATATCAAACTGATAACTCTCCTTTAGATCCAAACTGTAACAATCTTAATTTAAATAAGTACTCTAAAAATTATCTAAATCATTTATTTAATACAAATGAAATTTTAGCCTCTATGCTATTAACTCTTCATAATATTAATTTTTATCAAGAATTAATGAGTTCAATACGTGATCATATAAAAAATGGGACTTTCAACGAATTTCATGACAAATACGTCGCTATACTTTAAAATAACATTTGTATTATCTAAAATTGGTATTTGAATTATTGAAATAATTCTGTATACAACAAATTCATTCTATTGAATGTTTTGTGGGCCGTTAGCTCAGTTGGTAGAGCAATTCCCTTTTAAGGAATGGGTCGATGGTTCGAGTCCATCACGGCTCACCAATTTTAATCTTAAGTTATTGAAATTGGTGGATAATCAAGAATAATTTCATTCATCCACTCATTAATATTTTTAATTCTAGTATCAGAAGAGGGATGCGTGCTCATAAATTCAGCTGGTTCTTTGCCTTTATTGAATTCTTTCATTCTTTGCCAAATTTTTTCAGTTTCTCTTATATCGTATCCTGATAATGAGGAAAAAATCATACCAAGATAATCAGCTTCACTTTCTTGTTTTCGATTAAAGGGATTCATTATGCCTAATTGCGACAACAAACCAACAGTGTTCATTCCTGTTGTTCTATTGATTTGTGAAAGTTTTCCTCCACTAAAGATATCAATGAGTTGAGTGCCTGTATTTAATAGTACTCCACGACTTGCTCTTTCAACAGAATGTTTTGCTACGGCATGCGCTATTTCATGACCCATTACTGCAGCTAATCCATTAGTATTTTTTGTTACATCTAGCATTCCAGTATAGACAGCTATTTTGCCCCCAGGCATACACCAAGCATTTCTAACTTTTTTATTATCTATTAAAATATATTCCCAAGCAAAATTTGCTGTTGGATCATTAAGTTTAGCTCGGTAAAAATACTCACCAATAGCATTTTCCATTTTACTGCCAATTTCTTTAATTTCTTCCAAGGCTTTTAAATCATCACTCATTTTTTCTTTTTCTTTAACTTTTTCATAAATCTGAGCAGCTTGAGCATTTAAATTTGCTTCAGGTATAATCTTTAATTGTTTTCTATCGGTAATTGGTGCTGAAGAACAAGATGGCAAGATAATGCTACAACAACCGCAGCCCACATATGATAAAAATTTTCTTCTATTCATTATAATTTAAAAATGATAATATATTGTTTTTGTATGAATCTTAATAACAAAATTCTATTAGTACTTTTTATAATTGCAATTTCTTTCGTAATTTATTCAAGTTTTAATTAATTAGATGGCAAAAAAACGTTCTTTATCACTTACATTAAGAAATTATTTCATCACTGGTGTAGTGGTGCTTATTCCAATCGGTTTTACGCTTTACTTAAGTAAAATTTTAATTGGAATTTCATCAAAAATTATTCCTGAAAATATTAATCCTAACAGTTATCTACCGTTTAAAATTCCAGGTATTGAAATAATTATCTCAATAATTTTAATAACAATTGTTGGTGGTATTTCTTTATCGTTTTTAGGCAAAAGAATATTAAAATTAATTGACGATTTATTTAAAAGAATACCATTCTTAAGAACAGTTTATTCTGCCATAGTCCAAATGACAGAAACTTTCTCCAAAAAAGGGGGAAATAAGAAAAGTGTAGTTTTGGTTGAGTACCCAAGAAAAGGTGTTTGGGCTGTAGGGTTTGCAACTAAAGAAAATAATGGCGAAATGTCTGATAAAGTTAATAAAAAACTTCTAAATGTATTTGTGCCAACTACACCCAATCCTACTAGTGGTTTTCTTTTAATGTTTCCCGTAGAAGAAGTAATTTATTTAAATATGTCTTTTGAGGAAGCTTCAAAATTTATCGTATCCGCAGGAACTTCAACTAAAAATTAAGCGATATCATTAATTATATCGGCTTGATCATATAATTTCATCAATGTTTTAAATTTGCTTATATCTTCATTATTATTTTCTATACGTCTCATTTCTTTTTCGGCTAAAAGAAATAAATCAGCATTTTGAACTGGATCAGCAAGTCTAAAATTTTTAATACCACTTTGTTTAAAACCAAGAATATCACCAAAACCTCTGAGTTTCATATCTTCTTCAGAAATAATAAATCCGTCTGTTGAACTTTTTAAAATATTGAGTCTTTTTTTTGCATTTTCACTTAAATTTGATTTAAACATTAATATACAGGTTGATTGTTTTTGACCTCTACCAACTCTTCCACGTAATTGATGCAATTGAGATAATCCAAATTTATTAGCATTCTCAATAATAATTACATTTGCATTAGGAAAATCAATGCCAACTTCAATAATAGTAGTGGAAACTAAAATTTTAAATTCATTTTTTAAAAATCTATTTAAAATTTTATCTTTTTCATCAATATCAGTTTTGCCATGTAGTAACGCTGCTTGATTTGGAAAAATCTTATTTAAAAATTCAAATTTTTTTACAGCAGAGGTGTGGTCTACTTTTTTTGATTCTTCAATTAATGGACAAACCCAAAAAACTTGATTTCCGTTATGAATTTCTTTTTTGATAAACCTAATTATTTCGTCAATTTTGCTTTCAGGTTTAGTATAAGTAATAACTTCTTTTCTAGCTTTGGGTTTTTCTTTTATTATGGAGATATCCATATCTCCATAAATAGTCATAGTTAAAGTTCTTGGAATTGGAGTAGCTGACATTAATAAAACATCACAATTATCACCCCCTTTATCCGAAAGCATTTTTCTTTGATTAACTCCAAATTTATGTTGTTCATCTATAATGATTAAACCTAAATTTTTAAATAAAATTTTTTTTTGAAAAATTGCATGTGTACCAAAAATGATATCAATTTTATTTTCGCTTAATTTTGTAACGATATTCTTTTTAATTTTTGGTTCTGACTTACTGGATAATAATTCTATATTGATTTTATGTGTAAATAGATTTTTAGCTAAATTATAATGCTGTCTTGCTAAAATTTCAGTAGGGGCCATTACAGCAACTTGAAAACCTGAATTAACAGTATTTAGTGCCGCAAGTAATGCTACAATGGTTTTACCACTACCAACATCACCCTGAAGTAATCGAAACATTTTAGTAGATGATCTTAAATCAGTATTAATTTCTTCAAGAGTTTTGTTTTGATCATTAGTTAAATTAAATTGTAATTTATTAATAATTTGTTTTTGAGAGTCTAAATTAAATATTTTATTTTTTTTTTTGATTTTTTTTATTTTTTTTCTAATTTCAGAATTAACTAAAAATGTTGAAAATATTTCATCAAACGCTAATCGCTCGTAATAATCAGTTTTACTTTTGCCTACATTTTCTGGTTTATGAAGCTCAATTATTGCATTGTTCCAATTAATCCCATTAAATCTTTTTAAAATTAAATTGCTATGCCATTCATTTAATGTTGGAAGGTTTTTAATTATTTGATTGATTATATTATTATAAATTTTTTCACTAATTCCCTCTGTTAATGAATATTTATTATGTTTTGTTTTTATTATACTGGAGTCTTCAGATACATAAGTGGGGTTAGTAATTTGATATCTATTTCTAAAATAACCAATCTTACCACTTAATGTTATTTCCTTTCCTAGCGGTAATATTTTTTTTATATAACCTTCATAACCATTAAAAAAAATGCAATCAATGTCACCTGTATCGTCTTTACAGGTTACTTTATTGGGTAAATTTCTTATTCGAGGAAAAGAGTATTTATTAGGAACTATTGTTACAGTCTGAATTTCTCCTATTTTTAAATCCTTAATTTTTGATGATTGAGATCTATCTATGAAAGACTTAGGTAAACGCCATAATAAATCAAATATTGTATTTATTTTCTTTTTTTTTAATAAACTAGAGGTTTTTTTACAAACGCCCTTTAATAAAGTTAGATCCGAAAGTAGATAATTAGAGGTATTTTTATTAACCATGTTCATCTAATATATTCTAATAATGAATGACGATATAGATAATTTAAAAAAAAAAATTTTATACAGGTCCTCATATAGAGGAACCAAGGAAATGGATAAACTTTTAGGAAGTTTTACCAGATTACATATTGATCACCTAAATCCTAAACAACTTATAGAGTTGGAAAATTTTTTGAATATTGATGATGATAATCTTTATAAATATTATAAGGGTTTAAATACTGAAATTAATTTTGAAAATAATCATATAAATCTGTTATTTAAAAATTTTGTTTTTGAAGAAAAATAGTGGCGGAGAGACTGGGATTCGAACCCAGGAAAGAGTTGCCCCTT
>Ga0102948_1000903_pt1 | contig 11811 bp, 14 predicted proteins | sample SalPonA_A_H2O_MG_FD_78211 | JGI IMG/M metagenome (GOLD analysis project Ga0102948, IMG submission 78211) | Water microbial communities from South San Francisco under conditions of wetland restoration - Salt Pond MetaG R2A_A_H2O_MG | ecosystem: Environmental > Aquatic > Non-marine Saline and... | reverse complement strand
CGGCTGGGTGGCCTCCGCGGGCTCATGCCCTGGACCTTCGGAGCGGCCGCCCTGGCAGCTTTCTCCAATGCGGGATTCCCGCCCATGCTGGGCTTCATCGCCAAGGAATATTTCTACAAAGCAAAAATCGGCGAACCGGAGTTTCTTCTCCTGCTTGCACTGACCGTCCTGACCAATGCCTGCCTCTTTGCGGTGGCCTGGCTGGTCGGCTTCCGCCCCTTCATTGGCGCGCGCAAAGACACCCCGAAGCCGCCCCACGATCCGCCCTGGTCCATGCGCATCGGGCCGATCGCACTTGCACTGACGGGCCTCACCTTCGGGTTGAACCCGGGCATGATCGACCAGGCCCTGATCGCTCCGGCCAAAAGCGCGGTTATGGGCTCAGCCTTCGACGTCGATCTGAAACTCTACTCCGGCATCAATCTGGCCCTTATCCTCAGCGTGGTAACGGTAATTCTGGGTGTCCTCCTCATCCGGCTCTACACGTGGTGGCGGAACTTGCATCTGCCCCTGCCGATCGCAGAAAACGTTTTTGAAAAGACTCTGGCCGGCATCCTCGACTTCGCTTCCAAGCTGACCGCAGTCACTCAAAACGGACTCTTACACCGCTACATCGCCACCATCACCGTTGCAGTGACCGCGTTTTTCGCAGTCACGATTTTCCGTGCTGATCTGGACCTCGGACTGGGCCGCATCGCGGGGGCCCACATCCATGAGTGGATTCTGGTGCTGGCGATCGCGGCGAGTGCCCTCGTCACGACGCAGGCCAAATCGCGGATCGTCGCCCTCCTGTGCGCGGGCGGCGCCGGACTTGGGATTGCTCTGGTCTTCGCCTTTTACAGCGCGCCGGATCTGGCACTCACGCAGCTGCTGATCGAAACCCTGACCGTCGTCCTCTTCGCCCTCGCCTTCCACCGCCTGCCGGCTTTTCAAAGCTATTCCTCGAAGGTGCGCCGCTGCCGCGATGCCCTGATCGCCGGAGCTTTTGGCGTGGTTATGATGGTGGTGACGCTCGTCGCTTCCAATACGCAGGCGCCGATGCACGTCTCCAACTTCTTTCGCGAGAACAGCCTACCGGAGGGCCGCGGGCAAAACGTGGTCAACGTGATTCTGGTCGACTTCCGGGCGCTCGACACTTTCGGCGAGATCGTCGTCCTGGGCGTGGGTGTGCTCGCCATCTTCGCCATGCTTCGATTTACCGCAAAAGCCAAACCTGAGCAAAATGAAAGCTAACCCGCGCTCCCAAATTTTCCAGATCACGGTGGATTGGCTGCAACCGCTGCTGCTGATCTTTTCGCTCTTCCTTCTCTTGCGCGGTCATAATGCACCGGGTGGTGGATTCAGTGGCGGTTTGGTCGCGGGGTCTGCCTTCATTCTGGCCGCGCTGGCCCGCGGCTCCGACTATGCCCGCGCGCAGATGCCCTGCTCGGCCTACACGCTCGTGACCCTGGGCCTAAGCCTCGGCCTGATCGCCGCCCTGCTGCCGCTGGTTTTCGGCCTGCCGGTCTTCACCGGCCTCTGGTTCGAGCCGAAGGTCCCGGTCATCGGCACGGTCGGCTCCTTCCTCATTTTTGATACCGGAGTCTACCTACTCGTGATGGGCTTTGTGATTGGAGTTCTGCTTAATCTGGCCCGCGACGCACACAACCACCAGCCGGAGAAAAATCTCGATGCGGACGAGGCGCAGGGAGGAGATCCTGCACCAGCGGAAGCTCAGGGGGGCGCGGCCACACCATCATGAACGTTCTTCTTTCCATCGTTACCGGCATCCTCTTCGCGACTGGCCTCTACCTCATGATGCGCCGCTCGCTGACCAGGCTGCTGCTCGGACTTCTTCTCCTCGCCAATGCCGCCAATTTGCTGATTTTTGTCTCGGCCAATCCAGTCAAAGGACGATCCCCTCTGGTTGCCGAAGGAGCCACCGCTCTCGAGGCCGCGGCAGCCGACCCTCTGCCGCAGGCCCTTATTCTGACCGCAATTGTGATCGGTTTCGGCGTGCTTTCCTTTGCCGTCATCCTTTTTAGCCGCGTGTTCATTAATACACAGTCCGACGACTCCGAAAAACTGACCCAAACCGAAGCATGAGTCATTGGATTCCACTCGTTCTGGTCGCCCCGCTCATCACGGGCATTCTGGCGCTGATCCTTCCCGACCGAGGGCGCCTGCGCCCTACCGTCGGCCTGCTAGGCTCGCTGGTGCTCTTGGGCGCCTCGATTGGCCTTGTTGGCGCCGTCGCCGACGGCACCGTGCTTTACTACCATTTCGGGGACTGGCCACCCCCCTTCGCCATCTCCTATGCTGCAGACGGACTGGCTGCCCTCATGATTCTGGTCTCGGCGCTGGTTAGTCTGGGAACCGCCGTCTTCGCATTCGCCGACATCGACCGGGCGAGCTCCAAGGCGGGCTACCACGGCTTCGTCCACATCATGGTCTTTGGGGTCTGTGCGGCCTTTCTGACGGCCGACATTTTCCACCTATTTGTCGCATTTGAGATTCTTCTGATCGCCTCGTTCGCTCTCGCTGTCATCGGGAATCAGGAGCGCCAGTTCGAGGGCGGGCTTAAATACGTCGCGATCAATCTTTTCGCCTCCCTGCTTTTTCTCTCCGGGGTCGGCATCCTCTATGGTATGCTGGGCACCCTTAATATGGCTGACCTCGCCGTGCTGGCCGCAGCACACGAGGATCCGGCCAAGCTCACTCTGGCGGGCGTCCTGCTCTGCGCGGCTTTTTCGATCAAGGCAGGACTCTTCCCGCTCTACTTCTGGCTCCCGGCCAGCTACCACGTCCCGGCATCAGCGGTATCCGCCATTTTCGCGGGTCTTTTGACCAAGGTCGGCGTCTATGCCCTCTTCCGGGTCATCCCGCTGGTCTTCTCGGCCGACTGGGCCTACTTCCAGGCGTGGCTCCTTCCAGTAGCCAACTTCACCATGGTGCTCGGGGTCTTCGGCGCCGTGGTGCAAAAGGATCTGCGGCGCCTGCTTTCGTTCCACATTATCAGCCAGATCGGCTATATCATTCTGGGGCTCGCCCTTTTCACCCCGCTCGCACTCGCCGGTGCCGTCCTCTACCTGATTCACAATATCATCGTTAAGACCAACCTCTTTTATATCGCGGGCTTCATTCAGCGGCTTAAGGGCACCGGTAATCTGAAATATCTGGGTGGGCTGTATAAAGAGCGCCCCTTCCTCGCCATCCTTTTTCTCCTCTCCGCACTTTCACTCGGGGGCCTACCGCCGCTATCGGGTTTCTGGGCCAAATACATGGTCGTGCGCGCCGCCCTGGAGGCAGACGCACCGTTTTCGGCTGCGGTCGCCCTCTTCACCGGGCTTTTTACACTTTTCTGCATGATGAAGGTCTGGGCCGAGGTTTTCTGGAAGAAGCCGCCGGAGGCCGAGAGTGGATCGCACGCTGCGGATAAAGACTCCTCGCCCCCGCCGGTCGCCGCTCTTCCTGTCGGGAGCCATTGGGCCATGCTCCTGACGATTATTGGCTTCAACCTTGCGGCACTTGCGGTCGGACTTTACCCCGAGCCGCTCATTGAATTCGCCTACATGGCTGCCGAGCAACTGATCGAGCCGGCCGCCTACATCGAACAAGTCCTCGGCAAACTCCCATGAACTGGTTCCTCGCACACCTTCTACTGACTTTCCTCTGGGCGGCTCTTCTCGGGAGCTACGATCTGGCCACTGTCGCTTCCGGCTTCGTGGTGGGCTTTCTCATGCTGGCCCTCACTCTGCGTGCCGCGACCGCAGCTTACCGCAAACGTGTCCTATCGGTCTTCCGCTTTATCCTCTTCTATTTAAAGGAGATCCTTTTCAGCAATCTGCGCATCGCCGGGGACCTGCTCCGGAGTAAGCCCGCGCTGCAACCGGGAATCGTCGCCGTCCGTGTCGATGCGCTGAGCAAGCGGAGCGCGGTCATCGTGGCCAACCTCATCACCATGACCCCGGGCACCCTGAGCCTCGACCTCTCGCCGGACGGCAAGTTTCTCTACGTGCACTGCCTCTACCTCGGCGATCCGGACACGACACGCCGCTCGATGGAGCGCGAATACGTTGGCGCGGTCGCCGCCTTCCAACAAAAAATCTAGCCGCCCCCTCCTCGAATCATGTTCACCCTCTTCGAAATCATCATACTCTCGATTCTCGGGCTTGCCTTTGCTCTGAGTGTGGTGCGTCTGCTTCGCGGCCCCTCCGTGCCCGACCGCATCCTTGCCCTCGACGTGCTCAGCATGGTGGCGCTCGGCATCCTCGGCCTCTACGCCTCGGCCACAGGAGACCCCGCCCCGCTCGATGTAGCTATCGGCATCGCCATCATCGCCTTCCTCGCTACCGCCGGCCTCGCCCACTACTATCTCACCTCCAACCAGACGCCGGGCGGAACGGGCGATCCGGATACGAACTAAATCACTACCCATCCTTTTTCCATGGCCTGGTTCACTCAATTTCTCCTTCTCCTCGGCTCCATATCCATGCTTTTGGCTGCAATAGGTCTCCTGCGCTTTCCCGACTTTTTCACCCGCGCGCATGCCGGCACCAAAGCCGCCAGCCTCGGCGCCGGCTTGATCCTCCTCGCCGCCGTGCTGCCTCTCAGCGGTCAGGACATCGCCGTTCGCGTCTGGCTCACCATCTTTTTCGTCTTTCTCACCGTTCCGGTCGCCGGCCACCTGCTCGGCCGCGCCGCCTACCTGAAAGGCCTGCCGCAGTGGCCGGGCAAAAACCACGACGAGTGGAACCCGCCGGCTGAGAAAGAAAATGAGTCTTCCAGCTGATTGACTGCCGCGAGACCCGGCTCCTGGCCCACAGCCTACAATTGATCCTCGTCGGGCGGGATCTCACCGCTTTCCTTGAGCTGGTCGACCAGAGAGCGGTCCCAGAGCTTCACCCCGCGCCGATAGGCCGATTCGGCGAGCGTTTGTGCCGCGACCGGAGTCGTCGCGTAGAAGAAGAGGATAACCGCCAGCGAGGTAAGCCCGGCCCGCAGCGTTCCAAAATAAAGGGCCGCCGCCAGCAGAAGGAGGAGCGCTCCGAAGGCCCCGGCTTTGGTCGCCGCGTGCATCCGCATATAGAAATCCGGCATACGAAGCACCCCAAGCGCCGCAATCAGCGCGAATCCGGAGCCCAACACGATCAGAATGGAGATGATAATCGTCATTTCATGTTTCCTTTCTCCAGATAGCGCGCGAAGGCTACCGTCCCGAGATAGCTGACCACGGCCAAAGCGAAGGCCGAGTCCAGAAAGATGGCCTGCTGGAAGCCGATCGCAATTACCACAAGGAAGCAAAGGCAGATGCCGCCAATGAGATCCAGAGCGACCACCCGGTCGAAGGCGTTTTCCGCCCGTGCGATCCGCCAGAGCGCGACCGACAGCGATGCCAGTAAAAAGCAAAGCGCGATGCCAAGGGCGATAACGAGTATCAGAGGCTTGTCTTCAGAAAACACGTTTTATCCTTTCTCCATAATCGCGGGCCAAATCAGCCCCCATGGATTCGGCATCCTTGTCCATATACATGGCATGGATGTAGAGGTAGCGCCGGTCCTTCGAGACGTAGACCCCGAGCGTTCCGGGCGTCATCGTGACCAGGTTGGCCATGGCCGCGAGTTGCCGCTCTCCCAGATCACTCACATCAACCGGCAGAACTCCGGGCTTCATCCGGTGCTTGGGCGTCAAGACGTCGTGCGCGATCCGCACGTTCGAGATCACAATCTCCTTCAGGTAAAATACCAAAAACTCCAATAGTCTTAAAATACGCATCGCTACAGATCTCCGGTCGAAAGCTCTTTTTTGTCGTAGGGTCCGATTACATTTTGCCTCTCGGGGAAAAGCACCGCTTTCTGGTAGCCCCCCGGGTCAATAAGCTGGGCCGCCGCCCGCTCGGTATATTCGAAGAGTGGATTGCCAAAGAGCCCGATCACGGCGGTTGCCAAAACCATGACCACCACCGGAGGCACCATCCAGAAAAGGTCGCGTTTCACTTTTTCCGGCTCACGCACCGGCGACATATCTTCCGCATCCTTAGGCGCCGCTTTCCAAAATGCCTCACCCCAGATCTTCGTCATCGAATACAGTGTCAGCACTCCGACCAGAAGAGCGGCCACGACCACCCACCACAGCGAAGCCTCGATCGCCGCAGCCACGACCCCGAGCTTCGCCCAGAATCCGGAGAGCGGCGGAATGCCTCCGAGCGAAAATGCCGGAATGAAGAAAAGCACGGCCAGCCAGGGCGCTGTTTTCACGAGGCCGCCGACCTTGGCCAGATCGTCCGTTCCCCGCATCCGCACCACGATCCCGCTGATAAGAAACAGGTTCGTCTTCACGATAATGTGGTGCACCAGATAGAAAATGCCCGAGGCCAGTGCCAGCGGCGTCATGATAGCCAGCGCGACCGTCATGTAGCCGATCTGGCTGATGATGTGGAAGGAAAGGATCCGCCGCATCTCGAAGTGCGAGGCCGCACCCAAAACCCCGGTCACCATGGTTAGGATCGAGAGCACAATGAGCAGCAGCTGAAAGTGGCTGAAAAGCGACTCGAAGAGAAGCGTGTGAAAGCGGAACAGCGCATACACCCCGACCTTGGTCAGCAACCCGGCGAAGATCGCCGAAACCGCTGGGGGCGGCGTGTGATAGGAGGAGGGCAGCCAGAAGAAAAATGGGAAAAGGGCCGCCTTTACCCCGAATGCGACAAAAAGCAGCATGGCCGCCGGCAACACTTGGGTCCCGTCGTCGCCCGCCGCACCGACCTTGGCCGCGATGTCCGCCATATTCAAGGTTCCGGTCTTTCCGTAAATCAGGCCCGCACCGACGAGGAAAAACATCGAGGCCACCAGATTCAGGCTCACATACTTTAAACCACCCTCGAGCTCGTTCTTTTTGCCCCCGATCGACATAAGCACGAACGAAGCGATCAACATGACCTCGAACCACACATACAGATTGAAAAGATCCCCCGTCAGGAAGGCACCGTTGACCCCGAAAAGCAGGACAAGATAGAGCGGGAAAAAGTAGCGCTTGAGCCGCTGATCATCGATTTCGCCCACGGCATAATACGCCACCGCTACCCCCATAAAGGAGGACACCGCGACCATGATCGCCGCAAACCGGTCGGCCACCAGCGTGATTCCAAACGGTGCCGCCCACCCACCGGACTGCAGGACAACGTAGCCGATCTCATCCGCCAGCTGAACCAGAACGAGCGACGCGATAAAGGTGAGCCCCGAGAAGAACACGCCTCCGATCTGCTGCGCCCGAATCGACTGCGCACCGATCAACAGGCAGACCGCTCCGATGATCGGTATCAGCAGGGGGAGAAGTATCGCGTAGGCATACATGGCGGGAGTCCGGCGGTCCGTCTGTTATTTCTCCGTGTTATCAAAAGCGTTGATGTCGTCGCTTCCCACTGCCTCATGGGCCCGAAAAACGAGGGTGAGTAAATACGCGGTCAAACCGAGGCCGATCACGATCGCCGTCAGCACCATGGCCTGCGGCAGCGGATCGGCAAAGGGCGCCTCCGGCACCTTGGCACCCGGCGCCACCATCGGGGGGCGGCCGGGTGTTAGACCTCCACTTAGAAAGACGAGCAGGTTGGCTCCGGTCGAGAGCAGGCTTACGCCGATCACGATACGCACCACACTCCGCCGCAGAAGACAATAGACCCCGCAGGAGAAGAGCACACCGATCAATAGTGCCATTTTAAAATCCATTAAGCGCCCTCCTCCTCTTCCTGTTTCTCATTCTCACTCCGGTGGTCGGTCTGCGCCAGATAGTCGAGGCTAAAGACCGAGTGCAGCACGAAGCCCACCACCACGATGAAGACACCGACGTCGAAAATCAGCGGCGTGCCGATGTGCATATCTCCGAGCAGCGGCAGCGTAAAGCCGGGCAACCACTGATCGACAAAATAGGAATGCTTGTCGCTGAATAAACCGGGCAGGCCGGAAAGCACGGCCACCCCCAGCCCGATTCCGAGGACCGTCACCGGACGCAGGTAGAGCCGGCGGCGGGCGGCATCCATCCCGTCGCCAAGACCAACCAGAATGAAGGCGGCCGCACAGAGCAAGCCCCCGATAAAGCCGCCACCGGGCAGGTTGTGCCCCCGGTAGAGCACGATCAGAGAGAGCACAATCAACCAGGGGAATAAGATCCGCCCGGACTGCGATAATACAAACCACTTCATGACGCATCCCTTTCTGTTTGCGCCGCAGAGCGCTTGCGGATGCGGCTGCTGAGTAGGGCCGCGATGCCGAGCGCAGCCGCCGTCACCACCGTGATCTCGCCAAAGGTGTCGAGCGCGCGAAAATCAACCAGGATCACGTTGACCACGTTCTTTCCCTTCCCCTCCGGATAGCTCATCGCAGCGAGCTCGTTGGATATGGGCGAATCGAGCTGGAGATCGACAGCCAGCCAAGCCAAAATAGCAATGATCAGGCCGAAGACACCCGCCAGCAACGCGTCGCGCCTATACGTTCGCGATTGCGAAAAACGCCGGATCGGCGGCAGCCCGTAAATGACAAACATAAAAAGCACCACAACGAGCGCCTCGGCCATGAGCTGGGTGATCGCCAGATCAGGTGCCCCGTAGAAAGCGAAGAGCAGTGCCACCCCGAAGCCTATCGTGCCGAGCCCGCCGAGGATAGTGAAATATTTGTCCGAAATCACCACCAGGAACGTTGCCGCAATTATGATCGCCATCAGCACCGTCACCGCCGGGTTAAAATCGCCAAACTCGATTTGTCCGAGCGTTGGTGCAATTTTAAGGAGCGTCCAGGCTACGAGAAGAGAGGTCGCACCAATGATAACGAAGATATAATCATGCAGGCGCCCCGTTTGGAGCTTCTTCGTTTGCACCTTGGAGAGCCAGATCGTGGCGTTGAAAATCCGCTCATACATCGCCTCCGCTCCATAGGGCCGAATCGCAGCCAACACCCGGTCCGCGACCGCCCAGAAGCGCGCCCGGTTTAGAAAGACAAAAAATCCGCCCAGCACGGTGATGCCGCTGAGCAGAAGCGGAAGGTTCGGCTTGACCAGCTTCCAGAGCGCGAGTTCAAGGTGCACGACCTCCGCCCCCTGGATCGCGGCCAACGCTGGGGAGACCATGAATTCCGTCACCCAAAAAGGCATGATGCCAATGACGAGGCCCAGCACAGCCAACACAACGGGCCCGATCCACATCGACCAAGGCGCTTCGTGCGGCTTTTTCGGCAATGCCTCGTGGTTTGCCTTTCCGAAAAACGGGCCGATCCCGGCTTTGAGCGCGAGCCCCATCATGACTAGGTTCCCAAGCAGCGCGACAGCCAGGAAAACCATTTCCAAACCGGAAAGCTTCACCCCGGCCTTATAGATTAGCTCTTTGCCGATAAAACCGAAAAAGGGAGGCAGGCCGGACATAGAGAGCGCTGCCAAGCCCCCCGCCAACGCCGTGAGCGGCATCGCCCGGCGCAGCCCGCGCAAGAGCCGGACATCGCGCGTGCCGGTCTCGTGATCGATCGAGCCGACTACCATGAAGAGCGTCGCCTTGTAGAGCGCGTGCCCGATCAGAAAGACCACCATCGCTTTGATCGCATAGGTCGAGCCGATGCCGAGGAGCATGGTGAGGATGCCCAGCACCCCGAGTGTCGTGTAGGCGAGGATGGATTTTACATCCTTCTGAAAAAGCCCGAGAAACATGGCCAGCAGCAGCGTCAGACCGCCGAAGATGGCCAGCATATATTCCCAAAGCCCGCTTCCGCTCAGCGCAGGGTTGATGCGCGCCATCAGAAAAATGCCGGCCTTGACCATGGTCGCGGAGTGCAGAAACGCGCTGACGGGTGTCGGCCCGGCCATGGCATTGGGCAACCAAAAATGGAAGGGCACCTGCGCGCTCTTGGTAAACGCCCCGGTCAGCACCAAAAGCACGATCGCAGTATAAAAGGGGCTGGCCTGCACGAGCGCACCGAGGCCATTGATCTCGCTGATTTTCCAAGTGCCCGCCACTAGGGCGAGCAGGATGAAGCCGGCCAGCATGCCCATCGCCCCGAGCCCGGTTACCAACAGTGCCTGCAGCGCCTTCCAGCGCGATTCCTTGGCCTCATGGTTGAAGCCAATCAAAAGGTAGGAGGTAATGCTGGTCAGCTCCCAGAAAACAAACAGCAGCAGCAGGTTATCCGCCAACACCAGTCCGAGCATCGCCCCCATGAATAAGAGCAAATATAAAAAGAACCGGCCGAGGTAAGCATGCCCGTGCATGTAGCCCTGAGTGTAAAGAATGATAAAACCGCCGATCCCCGTTACAAGCACCGCCATCATGAAGGAGAGCCCGTCGAGGCGGAAGTCGATCGAGGCACCCAGCGCCTCGAACCAAACGAGGGAATATTCGATGCCCGCTCCTTCATTGATCAAACCGGCCTGCGAGAGAAGCAAACCACAAGCGGCAAACGGCGCCAGGCACAAAAGATAGCCCGCCCGATCCCCCAACGCACGGCGCAGAGTGGGCGCGACGAACCCGGCGAGGAAGATAATCGCCGGACAGAGTATGAGCAACTCAGGCATCGATTCGGGTCAGTCGTTTTACAGGTAGTTTAGGTAGAAGAGCGCGTAGCATCTATGTCCTCACCGTGGGATCAAGCCTATGGATGGCCTTTTTTTCAGTTTCCCCGCGAATGAGCGTCGATTCGCCCAAGCCTTTCGAGAAACAGCTCACTCACAGGCCGCGGCACCGCAGGCGAAAAAGGCACCGTCGCTCGCCCTACTCAGACTCACCGGCCCGCTGCACCGGAACGCCCTCCGCGCTGCGGTTTCGCCGAAACTGGAACCGGTTTAGCTCGCGCAGCGACAACTCACCGGCCAGGTCGCGGTAGCTGCGTCTATCCTGGAGCATCATGTCATAGAGCTGCCGATCCGCGACAATCTGCGCCTTCTTGTCCAGCTGAATACCCGCCCGCTTGTGCAGGTCCGCCATGCGATCATTCCAGCGCGACATCTCAAAGTCTACTGTCTCCCGCTCCAGCACTTTTACCTCAAAGCGTTCCTTTTTCTCTTTCGCATCTACACTGATCGGCGCGCGCTTCGAACCGAGCGGTGAGAAATGCTTATCCCATTCCTTTATCGGGAATTTCTTATTTTGCAGATCCGAAGTCTCCGGCTGCTTCCAGATCTTTTTCTCGACCTTCTTCTCCTCCACCCGATCGGCCTTCTGCCCAAAAAGCTGAAGAATGCGGTTTTGCGCCTGGGAAGGAGAGCTAAACAAAAACACCATCGCGGCGACACAGAAAAATGACCGGAACGAACGCATCCGAGGAAAATAGGGGGAAATCCGCTTTCATTTCAACCAAGTTTCTCTCCGATCGAACCGAATTCGCAAACCTGCTTCCGATCGGGACTTGGTGTCAGCTCCACCCGAAACGGAGAAGCGCCCACATAAGCTCCGCCCGCCAGAGTTCTCGTTCATTATTCTTGTCTCGACTTTTTTGAATCAAAACGGGCTTGAAAATATTTCGGGATGCAAAAATCCTGCAGCCTCCTAAAATCCCTCTCCAAGGGCCAAACCTCACAAAGGAAAAGAACGATGAACTGGTATCTACAGGCGCTTAAGAACTATTTCAACTTCGCCGGACGGGCGAGACGGAAGGAATACTGGTATTTCACCCTGTTTAATTTAATCATCGCTTTCGTCCTCGGCATTATTGATGGCGTTATCGGCAGTTTTAGTCCGGAAGCGAGCATCGGGCTCCTTGGAGGCCTCTATACATTGGCTGTTCTGATACCGGGGCTTGCTGTTTCCGTCCGTCGTCTCCACGACACCGACCGCAGCGGCTGGTGGCTGTTGATCAGCCTGAT
>Ga0102948_1000902_pt1 | contig 11812 bp, 9 predicted proteins | sample SalPonA_A_H2O_MG_FD_78211 | JGI IMG/M metagenome (GOLD analysis project Ga0102948, IMG submission 78211) | Water microbial communities from South San Francisco under conditions of wetland restoration - Salt Pond MetaG R2A_A_H2O_MG | ecosystem: Environmental > Aquatic > Non-marine Saline and... | reverse complement strand
AGTAATAAGAATGTAAGAACGCAAATCTATAACGGATATGCTGAACAGGTTGCCGGTCTTTATGACGGGATGTTCCCAAATGATGGCCGAAAATTATTTCACTGATTACTTTTTATTTCACCAATTACCTTTGGCGCGGATGACGGCACTTTAGCTGTTAAGCCGCGCCAAAACCGATTTTACAATCGCGGGCATTTCAACAAGCGGGGTAAAGCCGTCTTGCGGAAGCTGGTCGCGCATTGGAGCAATATGCCCCGCTGCCATCATCGCATCATGAAACGCGCCAATCCGACCGGTCTCGCTTTGCCATTCGGCAATCAGAACTGGCAGGCCGGTGATTGTCGCCTCAGAAATCATATTGACCGAATCAGATGTAACAATCACCGCATCAACGAGCCCCAAAATTCCCGGATAGGGATTGTTTTCGGCCTGATCCATGACTGCATAGGGCAATGACCCAAGCGCGGCAGTAAGCTGGGTCACAAGATTAGCAGGTGTGCGCCGTGATGGGATGAGCGCAAGGCTAGCCCCTGTTTTGGTGGCAAAATCGGCAAGCCGTTTTGCCATGTCCTTTGCCATCATCGCCGAAACCCCATAGCGCCGGTTGGTTCCGCCAAGCAGCACCGCCACGCGCGGCGCGGGAAGGGCGCGCCATTTCTCATTAAGCTGACTTGCCGCATCGGTGATTTTCGGCATATCAAGACGGTTCAACGATGCTAGGCTTGTCACAACATTTGCGCCGCGTGCCGGATCATGTTTGGGCACGATCAAAATATCAAAATAATGCGGCGGCAAGCGCGGATCTTGAATATGGATTGTACGGGTGCCAACCGCATATGCCTTTGAAAGTCGGTTAAGCGCAATCGACGTTCCCGCCATGCGCCGACCACAAGTGATGATAATTGCCGGTTTGTCCTTGTTTAGCCGACCCCCAATTGACCCAAGCCATGGTGATAACAATGCCTTTGGCAGGAAAGGAACAAGCCGCGGCAAATGCCGAAGCCACCAAGACGGTTTGATGACGATATCGGCAAGGCTGGTCTGGTTTGTTATGTCGGTGGCGATCAACGCCTCGCCAAGCGCAATTGCCTGCAGCCGCATGCCTGCCGTGCCATCGCTAATCACCCAAATCTGGGGTTTTTTACCATTGGTTTCGGCGGTTTTGCCCGATGGTGGCAAAGGGGTGGATGTGGGCAAGGCGATGTCTCCATCTTGGTCGGGTTGATAACTATAAGTAACTTGAGCGCGGTCTTCAGGCAATAATATTACGCAATATCGCTTGTCGAATGATGCGTGGCGCGTCTATTATGCAGGTCGTAACGTAACGCTTTATCACTGCTGGCGCTGTATTTATGGCTGAAAAAATCAAACTGGACTCGGTTGATCGGCAAATTTTGCATGATTTGCAAGATCATGGACGCATGACGAATGTCGATCTTGCCAAAAATGCCGGTATTTCGGCACCGCCATGCCTTCGGCGGGTTCGCGCGCTGGAAGATGCGGGTATTATCAAAGGCTATCATGCCGACATTGATTCGGACGCGCTTGGCTATAGCGTTCAGGTATTTGCCTTTGTTGGTCTGACCAGCCAGGCCGAAACCGATTTGCAGGATTTTGAAACGCTGGTATCGACATGGCCGCAAGTGCGCGAATGCCATATGCTGATGGGCGAAACCGATTTTCTATTGAAAATCGTTGCGCATGATTGGGATGATTTCCAGAAATTCCTGACCAGCCATCTGACACCAGCAAAAAATGTCAGCCATGTGAAAACCGCCTTGTCGATCCGGTCGGCAAAACAGCTTGTTGGCGTGCCAATCAGCCAAACCTAGAGACTGCCAAACCTAGCAACCGCCAAACCTAGCAACCGCCAAGCCTAGTTCGGTTTTGCTCAAGCTTGGTTGATTTTCCTAAACCTTGGTGATGTCAAACAAGGCGATTGACAATATCTCATAAGACCGCACGCCGCCCGGGGTTTGCACCTCAACCGAGTCACCAACGCTTTTGCCAATGACGGCCCGCGCAATAGGTGATGATGTTGAAATCATGCGTTTGGAAATATCGGTCTCGTAAGGCCCGACAATATGATAAAGCGCTTCTTCGTCGGTTTCTTCGTCAACAACACCAACGCTTGTGCCGAATGTCACTTTTTCGCCATTTAACTTATCGGCATCGATAACTTCGGCGCGGCTTGTCACATCTTCAAGCTCGGAAATACGCCCTTCGATGAATGATTGTTTTTCACGCGCAGCGTGATATTCGGCGTTTTCCGACAGATCACCATGTTCGCGGGCAACGGCAATGGCATTAATCACTGCCTGACGCTCGGTGCCTTTGAGATGCGCAAGCTCTTCTTTAATGACATCCAGCCCCTGTGGGGTGAAAGGTATTTTTTCCATCGTTTTACAAATCCATTTACGCGAGCCGCAACGCGGCGTTACCCAATAGTATTACCGTAGGTTAACGGTTAACGCTTAATATCTGCAAGATAATCCTGCAAGGTGCGAACACCAAGCTGTCCTTGACGAAGGGCGCGAATGGCTTCAGCCGCGGCGCGGCTTCCGGAAACTGTTGTGTAATAGGGGATTTTATTGGTGAGGGCATTATGCCGAAGCGAGAAGGAATCCTTGATAGCCCCAGCACCCTTGGCGGTGTTGAAAACAAGCTGAATTTCGCCAGACAGCATCGCATCAACAGCATGCGGCCTGCCTTCCATCACCTTATTGATCCGTGTTGCCGGAACCCCTGCCGCGTTCAAAGCATCGGTAGTACCGCCGGTTGCCAGAATCTTAAAGCCGTCTTCGACAAGGTTTTGGCAAATTTCGACAAAGGCTTGTTTGTCTTCATCCTTGACCGAAATAAAGACAGTGCCTGATAGCGGCAAATCAACACCGGCCCCTTGCTGACTTTTGGCAAATGCCGCGCCAAAGCTGCGGTCAATGCCCATGACCTCGCCCGTTGATTTCATTTCAGGGCCAAGGAACACATCAACACCGGGGAAGCGGGCAAATGGGAAAACCGCTTCTTTCACCGCGACATGCGGCAAATCAAGATCCTTGAGATTAAAGCTTGCCAGCTTTTCACCAGCCATCACGCGTGAGGCGATTTTGGCAAGCGGAACGCCGGTGGTTTTCGCCACAAACGGCACCGTGCGGCTGCCGCGCGGATTCACCTCAAGAAGATAGATCTTATCTTCGCGGATGGCGAATTGGATATTCATCAAACCGACAACATTCAAAGCAAAGGCAAGCGCGGAGGTTTGGCGGCGGATTTCAGCAAGAATTTCGTCAGACAAATGCTGTGGCGGTAACGAACAAGCCGAATCGCCGGAATGAATACCAGCTTCTTCGATATGTTCCATGATGCCACCAATATAGACATCAGTACCATCGCATAGCGCATCGACATCAACTTCGATGGCATTATTGAGAAAACGGTCAATCAAGACAGGGTTGGTTCCCGATACAACAATGGCATCACGCATATAGCGTTCAAGATCGGTGATCTGGTGAACGACTTCCATCGCCCGCCCACCAAGAACATAGGATGGCCGGATGACAACCGGCAGGCCAATACGGTCAACAATTGCGCGGGCTTCTTCAGCCGAATGGGCGATGCCATTTTCGGGCTGCAACAGGTCCAGCTTTTGCAATAGTTTTTGAAAACGTTCACGGTCTTCGGCAAGGTCGATTGCATCCGGGCTGGTGCCAAGGATGGGGATCCCCTCGGATTCTAAAGCGGCGGCGATTTTTAGCGGTGTTTGCCCACCAAGCTGGACGATCACACCGCGCAAATCGCCATTTTCGGCCTCGCGCTTGATAACCGAAATCACATCTTCGTCGGTCAAAGGCTCAAAATACAGCCGGTCGGACGTGTCATAATCGGTTGAAACCGTTTCCGGGTTACAATTGATCATGATGGTTTCATAGCCTGCCTCGGACAGCGCATAGCAAGCATGAACACAGCAATAGTCAAATTCGATTCCCTGACCAATCCGGTTTGGCCCGCCGCCAAGGATGACAATTTTTTTTCGGTCGCTTGGGTCAGATTCGCATTCGGCCTGATCGGTGACTTCATAGGTTGAATACATATAGGCGGTATCAGATGCAAATTCGGCAGCGCAAGTATCAATCCGCTTATAGACAGGTTTGACCCCTGCGGTTACGCGCATCGCCCGAACCGTGGCATCATCAAGATTGGCAAGTTCGGCAAGGCGGCTATCGGCAAAGCCAAGTGATTTCAGATGGCGAAGCGATACCGCATCATCGGGCAAACCATTATCAATGACGGCGTTTTCAGCCTCAATGATGGCTGCAATCCGCTCCAGAAACCAGATATCCCAGCTTGTTGCGCTATGCACTTCGGCAATTGACATGCCGCTTCGCAATGCCATCGCAATGCGTAAAATCCGGTTTGGAACCAGCTCGCCAAGCCAGCCGCGAAGCGGGTCTTCGCCAAGCGCGCTATCAGGTGCCGGCATATCGACATTATTCAAACCGGTTAGGCCAATTTCCATCGAGCGAAGCGCTTTTTGCAGACTTTCTTCAAATGACCGGCCAACCGCCATGGCCTCGCCAACTGACTTCATCGAGGTCGAAAGATTCTGTTCGGCACCGGCAAATTTTTCAAAGGTAAAGCGCGGGATTTTGGTCACAACATAGTCAATGGTTGGCTCAAAACTGGCCGGGGTGACGCCGGTAATGTCATTGACCAGCTCGTCAAGCCGATACCCAACCGCCAATTTGGCAGCAACTTTGGCAATCGGAAAACCGGTTGCTTTTGAGGCAAGCGCTGACGAACGGCTGACGCGCGGGTTCATCTCGATCACAATGACACGGCCGGTGTTCGGGCAAACGGCAAATTGCACATTTGACCCGCCAGTATCGACGCCAATTTCACGAAGCACCGCCAATGACGCATCACGAAGTACTTGATATTCCTTGTCGGTCAGGGTCAGCGCAGGGGCAACGGTAACCGAATCGCCGGTATGGACACCCATCGGATCAATATTTTCGATTGAACAGATGATGATGCAATTATCGGTCGTGTCGCGCACAACCTCCATCTCAAATTCTTTCCAGCCAAGAAGCGATTCTTCGATCAGCACTTCTGACACTGGCGACAGGCGAAGACCATTGCTAACGATGGTTTCAAATTCGGCGCGGTTATAAGCAATACCGCCACCTTCACCACCAAGGGTGAAAGATGGGCGAATAATCGCTGGCAAACCAACTTTATCAAGGGCAGCCAGCGCATCGGCGAAATTATTGACCGTGCTGGCGCGGGCGCATTCAAGCCCGATCCGTTCCATCGCCAGACGGAATAATTCGCGGTCTTCGGCCATTTCGATTGAGGCAGTTCGGGCGCCAATCATTTCAACGCCGTATTTTTCCAAAGTGCCGTCATTATAAAGCGAAAGCGCGGTATTCAGCGCGGTTTGGCCGCCCATTGTCGGCAACAGCGCATCGGGGCGCTCGGCTTCGATGATTTTGGCAACGGTGCCCGGGGTGATTGGCTCGATATAGGTGGCATCGGCCATGTCCGGATCAGTCATGATCGTTGCTGGATTGGAATTGACCAGAATGATGCGATAGCCATCGGCCTTCAGTGCCTTACAGGCCTGTGCGCCAGAATAGTCGAATTCGCAGGCCTGCCCGATAATAATGGGGCCGGCGCCGATAATGAGAATAGATTTAATATCGTTGCGGCGCGGCATATCTTAAGCTTTCGTTTTTTCCATCAGGTCGATAAATCGTTCAAACAGATACCGCGAATCATGTGGTCCGGGTGATGATTCGGGGTGATATTGAACACAAAAGGCAGGTTTGCTGGTATGGCGCAGCCCTTCGACCGATTGATCGAACAGCGAGATATGCGACACTTCCAATTCGGCAGGCAGGCTGTCCGGATCGACCACAAACCCATGATTCTGGCTGGTGATCTCGATCTTGCCAGTGGCAAGGTCTTTGACCGGATGATTGGCACCGCGATGGCCACGGTCCATTTTGTGGGTTTTGGCACCAAGCGCCAGGGCCATAAGCTGATGACCAATACAAATGCCAAAAACCGGCATATTTTGATCAATCAGCTTGGCAATCTGCGGGCCAGCATAAGCGGCGGTTGCAGCTGGATCACCCGGGCCATTTGATAAAAACACCCCGTCCGGTTGCAAAGCCATAATTTCGTCAGCTGTGGCGTTAGCTGGCACAACATGAACCGCACAGCCGGCGTCTTCAAGGCTACGCAAAATATTGTGTTTGCAGCCAAAATCCATGGCCACAACTTTATATTTGGATGGGGTTTCAAGATGGGCTGATTTGTCCATCTGCCAGCTTCCCTGATGCCAATCATGTGGATTGTCACAGGTGACATCAACTGCAAGATCCATGTTTTTCAGGCCAGGCCATGCGACGGCCTGTGCCTTTAGCGCGTCAACATCAATGTTGCCATCAGGCGCGTAACATAAAGCGCCGCGCGGTGCGCCAAGATCGCGGATGCGGCGGGTTAGCGCGCGCGTGTCAATGCCGCTGATCCCGGGCAGATTATGTGTTTTCAGCCAGCTATCAAGATCGCTTGTTGCCCGCCAGCTTGCCGGATTGGTGACGGCTTGCCGAACGATCAATCCCAAGGCGGATGGCGTAATGGTCTCGAAATCCTGATCATTAGCGCCAACGTTGCCAATATGCGGAAAGGTGAAGGTGATGATCTGTCCGGCATAGGAAGGATCGGTCAGAATTTCCTGATAGCCAGTCATCGATGTGTTGAAACATATTTCGCCAACATTGGTGGTGGCGGCACCGAATCCATAGCCGGTGAAGACAGATCCATCTTCAAGAACGAGGGCTGCTGTCGGGTTATCCCGATTGGCGCGAAGCGCAGCAAAATACTGGCCAGACTTGATTTTCTGCCCCATTTGATCCCATATCCTGTTATAAGAAACCCGCTAGCAAACCAACGTTCGCCAAACGGCTGTTGTATTACCCGAGCAGACGCCATTGGTCAAGCCAAAGCAGGAGGGCTTGCGGCATTTGCTTTAGTCGCGTAAAAGCGCGACGTTTGATTGGGGCGATACCTCGATTGGTTTCATAAAGGATTACATTCTCATGCGCGAAAATATTGCAGCAGCAATGAAGCAGGCATTAAAGGATAAAGATCAGGCAGCACTAGGCACGATGCGGCTTATCATGGCTGCCCTGAAAGATCGTGACATCGCTGCAAGAGGCAATGGCAATCCTGATGGTATCAGCGATGATGATATCCTTGGCCTGTTACAGACAATGATCAAGCAACGCACCGAATCAGCAAAAATGTATAATGATGGTGGGCGTCCCGAACTGGCCGCCGCTGAAGAAGCCGAAATTGCCATCATCAAAGAATTTTTGCCAGCCCAGCTAAGTGATGATGAAATGAGCGCGGCAATTGCCGCTGCCATCGAACAGACAGGCGCAGCATCGGTCAAGGATATGGGACAGGTCATGGGCTTTTTGAAAAGCAATTACGCTGGCCAGATGGATTTTTCGGCTGCCAGTCAGGCGGTCAAGACAGCCCTGATGGGAAAAGGCTGATTGGTCTTTTGACCCTGCCGAAGATTCTCGTTATTCGTTGCGGTATTCGGTACAGTTTTGCGGCATTCTGATCATGCTTGCCTGCTGCCATATTAATCGGCCTTGCCCAAATTTGGTGGTTTTGTCGCCCGGGTTTATGTTATCGGTAACCCATGGTTGCTGGTGAACAGTGACCCCATCACTGAACCCCTTTTGCTGACCAACCAAGCGGAGCTTTGAATTATGGCGGTGCCGCCCGAATTTATCGAAGATCTTCGCCAACGCGTGCCGCTGTCTGATGTTGTCGGGCGGCGGGTGAAATTGATCCGCAAAGGCCGCCGTCATAGCGGTCTATGCCCGTTCCATGCCGAAAAAACCCCGTCTTTTTCCGTTGTTGACGATGATGGATTTTATCATTGTTTTGGGTGTGGCGTTCATGGCGACGCGATTTCGTTTCTTCGTGAAATGGATGGTTTGGAATTTATGGAAGCGGTTGAACGTCTTGCCGAAATGGCCGGATTGGCCGTACCGCGCACCGTGCCGCAAGACCCGGCCGCATCACGTCAGCGCAAGGCCGCGCTTGATATTCTGGAAGAAACGACCTTGTTTTTCGAAGCCGCATTGCGGCGTGATGATGGCCGCGATGCAACCCGCTATTTAAAGCAGCGCGGGCTTGATTCGGCGATCGTGAAAACCTACCGGATCGGCTATTCGCCGCGGATGGGGCTGCGAGCCGCGTTAAAGGATAAGGGCTTTTCCGATGAGGATATGCTTGCCGCCGGTGTCATCCGCAAATCGGATCGTGATGGCAGTCTTTATGATTATTTTCGTGATCGCGTCATGTTTCCGATCGAAAACAGACAAGGCAAGGTGATTGCTTTTGGCGCACGGGCGCTTGGGGATGCCCAGCCAAAATATTTGAATTCGGGCGAGGGGCCGACTTTTTCGAAAAAAGCCGTTCTTTATGGCTGGGTTCAGGCGCGTGAAGGGCTTCGCCGGAACCTGCCGCTTGTCGTTGCTGAAGGCTATATGGATGTGATTGCCATTCATCACAGTGGCGCTGCCGCGGCAGTGGCACCGCTTGGCACCGCCTTGACGCCCGAACAGATTGCGCTGTTATGGAAATTGCATGATGAACCGGTTTTGTGTTTTGACGGCGATGCTGCCGGACAGCGGGCGCAAACGCGCGCGCTCGAACGGATTTTGCCGCTTCTCGAGCCCGGACGATCGGCACGGTTGGCGGTGCTTCCCGAAGGCAAGGACCCAGACGATTTGATTGCGGCAAGCGGGCCTGAGGGGTTTCGCAAAGTGATTGGCACGGCGCGGTCACTTATCGATAGCCTATGGGAACAGGTTCAGGCCGAATTCGACATTCGCCAGCCCGAGGCGCGGGCGCAATTCTGGCAGGCGGTTCGCGGCCATGTTCGCAGCATTGGCAATAATCAGGTGCGGAGCGCCTATGGTGATGAAATCGAAAGCCGAATCGCCGCAATGCGTAATCAAATTCGCGGCATATCGTCAATGGTGGCACCGCGGCGTGCGTCTCGACCGCAAACAGGGCTGATTAATCGGCATCGTGCGGTTGTGGCATTATTATTGGCGCATCCATCCTTGGTTTCTGCCAATTTTGAGGCCTTGTCGATGCTCGATTCGGGGGATCAATCACTCGAAAGCCTGAAAAAAGCACTTATTGACGCGGTAATCCGCGATCCAGACCTTGACGCAGAAGCGATAAACTATCATCTAAAAGGATTGAATTTAGATGATGTATTGGCGGCAGTGACGGGGGATGACATGAAAGCCAGACTGCCATTTAATCCGCGCCAATTGTCAAATGACAAAGCCGCGATACATCTAGATGAATTACTTCAACTTGTCGGCGGTAAGTCCGGATTGTTTTCGCAGGCCGGCACCCCAAAAAATAGATAATACCGGGCCTTTGCCCACAGGCTCTGCCGAAATGGCAGGCAAATGACATTTGATGCAACAACACCGGATCAAGCGCATCTGGTTGCGTGCACAGCCGGACAGGGATATGAGCAACAAAATGGCCAGTAAAGCAAAAAAACAAGCCGAACCTGATCAGAACACGCCAGAAGCAGCCGAAGCGGCCAGCCTCGACGCAGCCCAGCAAACCATCAAAACCTTGATGAAGCTTGGCAAGGAACGCGGCTTTGTTACGCATGACGAGTTGAACGCGGCGCTTCCTGCCGAAGATTACACATCCGAACAGATTGATGATGTGATGTCATCGCTAAGCGAGATGGGCGTTTCGGTTGTTGATAGCGCCGAAAGCGATGGTGATGATGACGCAGCCGAAGAAGGCCGCGCCGCCGGCAATCTGTCGGATAGTGATGTTTCGGGTACCGATGATCCGGTGCGGATGTATCTTCGTGAAATGGGCAGTGTCGAGCTGTTGTCGCGCGAGGGCGAAATCGCCATTGCCAAACGGATTGAAGCTGGCCGTGAAATGATGATTGGTGGCATTTGTGAATCGCCATTGACTATTCGCGCCCTGATGCATTGGCGCGACCAGATCGCCGATGGCGTTGTCCCGCTTCGCGATATTATCGATCTTGAAGCCACCTACGCCAAAATCAATGGCAACCCGTTGATCGACCAGAATACCGTCAACCCGCTTGGCGATGATATCCCGGATGATGATCTTGAGGATGATGAAGACGAAGAAGAAATTGAAGATGAAGAAGAAGACGAAGAAGACGAAGATGATGAAAGCGGCGATAGCGATACCGATACATCAACCCGTGATTCGCATAATGACAATGATGAAAATGATGATCTGAACCTATCGCTTGCCGCGCTGGAAGATGCCGTTCGTGATGATGTGATGGCGCTTCTTGACGATGTTGGCACAACCTACAAGGCCTTTGTCAAAAGTCAGGATCGTCGCCTTGCCCGCATGGCCAAGGAACAGCCGCTTGTCGCAAAAAGCGAAACCACGCATTTCGAAATTAAGGTTAAGCTGTGTGAATTGATGGAAGGGGTGATTTTCAACCCGAACCGGATTGAAGCCTTGAGCGAGCAGGTCTTTACCCTTAACCGGCATGTTACCCAGATTGAAGGTCGCCTGATGCGCCTTGCCACCGATAATGGCGTGACCCGCGTTCAGATGATTGACGCATGGAACGGCCGCGAGGTTTGTGAAGATTGGCCCGGCACCGGCTATAACACCAAGGCCTGGAAAAAGCTGTTGGCCAATAGTGCCGATGAAATTGCCGAACTGCGCGACAAGATCAAGCTTGTCGTCGATGATATTGGTCTGTCGGTTCCCGAATTTCGTGAAGTGATCCAAACCATCCAGCGTGGCCAGCGCGAAGCAGCGCGCGCCAAACGCGAAATGGTCGAAGCCAATTTGCGGCTGGTGATTTCGATTGCCAAGAAATACACCAATCGCGGCCTGCAATTCCTCGATCTTATTCAAGAGGGCAATATCGGCCTGATGAAGGCGGTTGATAAATTTGAATATCGGCGCGGCTATAAATTTTCGACCTATGCAACATGGTGGATTAGACAGGCCATCACGCGCTCGATTGCCGATCAGGCACGCACGATCCGGATTCCGGTTCATATGATCGAAACAATCAATAAGCTGGTTCGCACTTCGCGCCAGATGCTGCATGAAATTGGCCGCGAGCCAACGCCTGAAGAGCTTGCTGAAAAGCTGTCAATGCCGATTGATAAAGTGCGCAAGGTTTTGAAGATTGCCAAAGAGCCAATCAGCCTTGAAACCCCAATTGGCGACGAAGAAGACAGCCATCTTGGTGATTTCATCTAAGATAAAAATGCCGTGCAGCCGCTTGACGCCGCCATCCATGCTAATTTGCGCGAAACCACAACGCGGGTTCTGGCCAGCCTCACAGCGCGTGAAGAACGCGTCTTGCGCATGCGGTTTGGCATTGGCATGAATACTGATCACACGCTGGAAGAAGTGGGTCAGCAATTTAGCGTGACGCGCGAACGTATCCGGCAAATTGAGGCCAAGGCGCTTCGCAAGCTAAAGCATCCGTCACGGTCGCGTAAATTGCGTAGCTTTCTCGAAAGCTAGGTTGATACGGCATGCCCTTATGGGGCGCGCCGTGAAAATATCTGTTGCGGGAAAAAGGGGCTGGCGCTTGCGCTTGTCATAACCCGCTAAAGGGTGGGGCCTGTAGTTCAATTGGTTAGAACCCACGGCTCATAACCGTGTTGTTGCAGGTTCGAGTCCTGCCGGGCCCACCAACCCTTGCTTCTAAGCCTCCAGCCATTGT
>Ga0102948_1000901_pt1 | contig 11813 bp, 7 predicted proteins | sample SalPonA_A_H2O_MG_FD_78211 | JGI IMG/M metagenome (GOLD analysis project Ga0102948, IMG submission 78211) | Water microbial communities from South San Francisco under conditions of wetland restoration - Salt Pond MetaG R2A_A_H2O_MG | ecosystem: Environmental > Aquatic > Non-marine Saline and... | reverse complement strand
TTCTGAAATTTAAATATCCCGTCTTCACCAACGCTCGCATACAAGCATCCACCAATGGGTATCCGGTTTTTCCATCACGCCAAGCAACAAATCGTCGTTCGCTTTCTGGGCCGTCAACGAACGGAAAGTGCGCATAAGCACGGTTGACCGGCGCGAATTCCATAGTATGTTCGCTTTCGAATTTTTGAATGAAGTGACAATGCCAGTGAAGACGCGAGGTGAGGGCAGACAGTGCGCGCGACCAGTGGCCTTTGTACTTTTCGTCGCTTTGCTTTTTCTGTATTTTTTGCTGCTGTGTGTATTGAAACACCTGCTTTATAGAAATGTTTCCCCACGCTAAGTAGGGACTAAGTCGCGTGCAATGGGTTCTGGCAGCCAAGGGCTTCGAAATGGATAAATGATACGCGGCCCCTCGTTCATTAAAGAAGTGACGCATCACGTGCCATGCTCGTCGCTCACCGCCGTGTTGCATCAGCGTATTATTATTTATGGTTTGTGGTGAATAGTATTCATTAAAAGAGGGATCGTTAGCCCAATTAACCCACGCTATTTGCTCAATAGGCGGGTCGTACGTAGGAGAAGAAAAGCGTTCCTCCCACATATTCTGCCACTGTTTACGATGAGGCAGCCCTCGTACCACGCCGCCGTACGGAGCTTCAATCCAGTTTATTCCGCGCTCAATGCACCACTGCTGAACACGAATATCACGCTCATAGGTAACCGATAGGCCAATCTCTTCATAGCTCCTTATTGTTGTAAACGTAAAATGCCGACCTAGCAATTTTAAGGCTTCAATCATTTCCATGTTTAATTCGAGTACACGGTGGTCGCTTGGCAATTGCGCGTTGATACAATTAATGCTTTGTGAAATAAAGCGCAAATGACGTTTGCTGGTGTGAGAGTCAGCAAGCACAGATGGCTCCCAGCAATAAAGCAGGATAACGTGCTCTTTGTTTTGCCAGGCATCAAAAAGGGGCTTGTGATCTCGTAAACGAAGGTCACGCTTTAGCCAAACTATTGTGGCCTCTCTCTTTACCCTAGCCATTTGCGACGAAATAGCCCCTCAGGATCGTAAGTGTGTGTTTGTTTTTGAAGGTTAAATTGACGATGACCACGAGGATCGCTTCCCACTCCCGCAAGATATTGCCAGTTTCCCCAATTGCTGCCCACATCATAATCGAGTAAAGCATGTTCAAAATATGCAGCGCCGTAACGCCAATCTTGTCTCAACTCATGTACGAAACAACTCGCCACAAGTTGCCTGCCTCGGTTTGACATATACCCGGTTTCACTCAACTGCTTCATACAGGCGTCGACTATAGGATACCCGGTCTCGCCTTTACACCACGCGTCGAACTGTTCTGGGTCATGCGTTGTATTGGGGGTAATTTGCTGGGTGCCCGAAAAACAAAACCACTGGCTACCGTGTTTAATTTGTAGCCAGTGAAAAAACTCTCGCCAAAGCAACTCGAAAAAGATCCAGTACGTAGATTCGTTTTCTACGATGTCTCGCTCAAATCGCTTTACTTCTTGCATTACGGCCCGCGGTGATAGGTTTCCGTTAGCCAACCAAGGTGAAAGTTTGGTGCTATCTTCCCAACAATCCAGTGCATTTCGCGTTTCTTTATAGGACGCGGCAGCCTTGGCTTCAAATAGATAGTACTCAAGATGAGATAGTGCGACCAGCTCCCCACCTATGTGAGCGGTTTTATTAGCGGTGTGGTTACTTTCCATCTCTACTCGACTTGTGTTTTCAAATCGAAGTTGGTTGCAACATGTTGGCTTATGCAAAAGAGGGTAGTGCGCTAAGGCTGGCTCACACGGCACAACCTGCGAATACTTTTCCACTTTCCTTCTAAACGGGCTGAAAACACCCTGCATCTCTGATATTTCAAACGGCAAATCATCTTCGTTAAAAAGTGTACATGCTTCGCCCTCTACAACACTAATGTTTGGGCAAGCTTCTTTTACTTGCTGAAGTTGCGCCCTTTCATCAAACCCACCGAAGAGGTTAATGCCTAAGTGCGTGTAATTTTCTTCTTGAAGAAGCGCGGTAATGATGTCAGCAGGACGACCTTTAAACGTAAATAAAGATTGGTGATGACGTTGTAGCTGTGTATCTAGGTCTTCAAGAGATTGACATAAAAAGGCAAGCCTTTTGTCGCTTAATCTGTTTAGTCCAAATGTTGTGGCGGCAAAAAGATTGTCGTCAACGATATACACCATTGTAAGTTCATCAACCTCCTCTGCAAGCAATCTTAACCCGACATTATCGTGTAGTCGCTGGTCATGTCTAAACCAAAAAAGGCCGCGCTTGATATTTGGTGTGTCACCTACGGTATGGGCGTGTTCGGTCATTATCTTCTCTTGTAAATTACCACGTTGAAAAACAATCCATAACGCTAGTAACAGCGTATTGCTTACATTACGTTTGAAATATTAATAAAGACTAAAAGTTAAGGAAATAGTGTGACAGTTCCCGTAAGCATAATGTGGTTTAGACAAGACTTAAGAGTTAAAGACAACCCCGCGTTAAATGCTGCCTGTGACATGGGTAAAGTGATACCAATCTATATTGTGGACGAAACTGCGCCCAATGGCCGTGCGCTTGGCGGTGCAAGCAACTGGTGGTTGCACCACTCGCTATCGTCTCTCAACGAAAGACTTAACGGGCACTTGCAGGTATTCAAAGGCGACCCCAAACTTATCATTCCTGAATTATTAGCCAGCTTTGAAGCTCAAGGGATATTTTGGAATCGGTGTTATGAGCCTTGGCAAATAAACCGCGATAAAGCCCTTAAAGAAGATTTGAAAGCCGATGACTACATGGTGCATAGCTGTAACGGTAGTTTATTGTGGGAGCCCATGAATGTACTGAAAAAAGACGGTACACCATACCGTGTGTTTACACCGTACTACAGAAAAGGTTGCCTTAACGTTGAGGCCCCACGATACCCTAAAGCACCGCCAGCTCGCATCACATACGGCGATGTACCCGACAAGGGTTGTGGTATCGACGCACTGTCGTTGCTGCCCACTATAAAGTGGGACGCGACAATCCGCACTATGTGGACGCCAGGAGAAGAAGGCGCGGCGGACAATTTAGAGGCGTTTATCGAAAATGCAGTACTCAACTATCAAGACGGTAGAGACATCCCATCCGTAAATGGAACATCCCGGCTTTCACCACATTTACATTTTGGAGAAGTTTCTCCAAACCAAGTGTGGTACTCCATTAAAAATAAATTTGGTGATAGCGAACAAAAAGGCATTGATACCTATTTAAGTGAACTTGGTTGGCGAGAGTTTAGTTACTATTTGCTTTATCATTTTCCTACGTTGCCGTCTAAAAACTTCAATACAAAATTTGATAAGTTTCCATGGCGCAGCGATGCAAAAGCACTCGGGGCATGGCAAAAGGGGCAAACCGGCATCCCTATTGTAGACGCGGGTATGCGAGAGTTATGGCAAACTGGTTATATGCACAATCGTGTGCGCATGATTGTTGGTTCTTTTCTTGTTAAAAACCTATTGATCAGTTGGCATGAAGGGGAACGGTGGTTCTGGGACTGTTTATTAGATGCCGACCTAGCAAGCAACACGGCTAGTTGGCAGTGGGTTGCTGGTTCTGGCGCCGATGCATCTCCTTATTTCCGTATTTTCAACCCAGTATTACAGGGCGAGAAATTTGATAAAAAAGGCAATTATGTACGTAAATATTGCCCTGAACTTAACAACCTCCCAGACAAGTACATTCATAAACCTTGGGAAACACCGCCCGTTATTGCAAAAGATGCCGGCATTGTGTTCGGTGATGATTACCCTAAACCCATCGTTGATTTAAAAGCGTCACGCCAACGAGCTCTAGACGCTTTCCAGCAGATAAAAGAGTAATACATGGCATCATTGATACTTGTTCTAGGTGACCAGTTAACCGAAACATTACCAGCAATACGTAATGCGTCTATCCGTGACGACACCGTGTTAATGGCCGAAGTAAAAGAAGAAGCAACGTACGTAAAGCATCATAAAAAGAAAATTGCGTTTTTGTTTAGTGCAATGCGCCACTTTGCGCAGTCGCTTCGCGAAAAGCACTATAATGTGACGTATGTAGAATATGACGACGATAACAACCAGGGGAATTTACTTGCCCAAGTAAAACACACCCTAGCGTCTCATGCTTTTGATAACGTGATTGTTACATTCCCTGGTGAGCATCGTTTATTGAAAAGCATGCAACAGTGGGAACATGTATTAGGCTTGCCCGTTATTATTGAAGAAGACGACCGCTTTCTTTCTACACCCCGAGATTTCGCCCAATGGGCCGAGGGGAAAAAGCAGCTTAGAATGGAGTTTTTTTACCGTGAAATGCGCCGTAAACATGCCATTTTATTGGATGGTAAAGACCCTATTGGAGGAAAGTGGAACTACGATGCACAGAACAGAGAGTCAATGTCTGCGCATCAAGATATACCAGCGAAAACCAGCTTTAAGCCAGATGATGTTACCCAATCCGTGCTCGCTTTAGTAAAACGTCACTTCGACAATCACTTTGGTTCGTTGGATAATTTTGACTTTGCTGTGACACGAGATGAAGCCCTCACGGTACTCAACACCTTTATTGAAGAACGTTTGCCTCATTTCGGTCAGTATCAGGATGCCATGGTAGAGGGAAAACCGTGGTTGTATCATGCTCATATCGGGTTTTATTTAAACTGCGGTCTTCTTACACCTAAAGAAGCGATAACCGCAGCCGAACAGGCCTATCACTCTGGTACCGCACCACTTAACTCTGTAGAAGGTTTTATTCGCCAAATACTTGGCTGGCGAGAGTATGTCCGAGGCTTCTACTGGCACTTCATGCCGGGGTTAAAAACGGATAATTACTTTAATAATGATCGCAAGTTGCCAGATTTTTATTGGCATGGCAGAACTAATATGAACTGTATGCGACAGTGTATTAAAGAAACCCACGACAATGCGTATGCACACCATATTCAGCGGCTTATGGTAATAGGTAACTTTAGTTTGCTCACCGAGCTCAGCCCAGAGGATGTCCAAGCATGGTATCTTCTTGTTTATGCGGATGCTTATGAATGGGTAGAACTACCCAATGTAGCTGGGATGATTTTATATAGTGACGGTGGGAATCTAGCGAGTAAACCTTATGTGTCTAGTGGCAGTTACATTAACAAGATGTCGAACTACTGCAAAAATTGCGGGTATCAGGTGTCGAAAAAAACGGGCCCAAAAGCATGTCCGTTCAATTACCTCTATTGGCATTTTATCGACAAAAATAAAGAGAAGCTAAGTAATAACCCTCGAATGGCAATGATGTACAAAACCTACAGCCGAATGAAAGAAGAAAATATAGAGGCGATGAAACAAGACGCAGCAATATTTTTAACAAAGCTAACGAAAAATGAAGAAGTCTGAGTTACCAGAAAAAGTTTGTCCAGTGTGCAATAGACCATTTACATGGCGTAAGAAGTGGGAAAAAAACTGGGAATCTGTGAAATATTGCTCAAAACGATGCGCCGGAAACCGTAATAAATAACGTAATTGCACTTAGGAGTATATAGCAATATGGAAGCACCAATATCAGTCGATAAATTACGTTTTCTATTATTTCGATTCAAAGAGAAACTGTGGGTTCGGCCACTTACATTGTGCATACTTTCGATATGCGCGGTATTCGTCGCTAAATTAGCAGACCTTTCTTTTTTATCTCAGCATCTGCCAAGTGTAGAGCAAGGGTCGGTCGATTCACTTCTTTCTATAATGGCCTCGAGTATGTTGGTCATTGCCACGTTCTCAGCGGGAACCATGGTGAATGCCTATGCTTCAGCGAGTCAATCCTCAACGCCGAGAAGCTTAAGCCTTATTATTTCTGACGATGTGTCACAAAATGCATTGTCTACATTTGTTGGCGCCTTCATTTACAGTGTGGTAGCACTCACCGTTTCAGAGAATCATTTTTTCAGCGAGGCAGGGGTCTTCGTACTATTTGTTATGACCGGCTTTGTGTTCAGTGTTGTCATCGTTACCTTCGTAAAGTGGGTAGACAGCGTTGCGCGTTTGGGCAGAGTGGGGTCGACAATATTGAAAGTAGAAGCCGCGACGAAGCGAGCAATTGATCATAGAATAGACACACCATACCTTGGGGGGGTGGGAAGCCACATGATAAAAGAGCAGGGGGCTTATCCTATTTCTACCGACAAGGTAGGTTATATTCAATTGGTTGATATGTCCTTGCTACAAAACTGGGCTAAACGGAACAAAGCGTTTGTTAATGTGATGAAGCTGCCCGGTCAGTTTGTCACACCCAACGAGCCGATAGCGTTAGTCAGTAAAGATGTTGGTGATGAAGTTGAAAGCCTTCTTTGTACGTTTAAGATACACAAAGCGCGTTCCTTTGAGGCTGATCCACGTTTCGGCTTAATCGTTATGGCTGAAATAGCGTCTAAAGCGTTATCTACCTCAATTAACGACCCAGGCACCGCCATTGCTGTAATTACGAGCTTTACGCGATTGTTACGTCAATGGGAAAAACGTGAAGAAACACGAGTCGCCAATAATAAAAGTGGTGTTGCAAAACCCAAGTATGACCGGGTTTCAGTGCCTGCGTTAGATACTGAGAGTATGTATGACGACGCATTTACGTCGGTAATGCGAGATGGTGCCGCTGTGCTTGAGGTAAACATAAAGCTACTGAAAAGTCTCGCGATCCTTCGTAATACTGAGAACGAAACACAGCAGCAAATAGCGAATAAGTTTGCGGAAAAAGTACTGACACGTGCAATAGCATCACTTAAATTTGACGATGATAAAGCCCGAATAACTGAGCTTTATGAAGGGCTTTATGAACAACGATAACAAGCGCAACACAAACATAATTCAAACATGACATCACCGTTATACAAGTACTATGATGACTGTTCTAGTCATTAATTTAAGTACGTCAATTCGACGTTGAATCATCAAGTTTTGTTCATCAAAAAGCCATCTGAGGATGATCTCTATAAGTCGTACATAAAGTTTCGTACTGGACCAGTACTTAATTAAATCCTGCCTGAAGCGAATGATTAAAGATACATTGTTTCAATGTTAAGGCTCTAAAAATAATCGAAGTCCGCGTCTTATAAATATAAAATCGATTCAGGTAGCTATAATCGACCACACAATAGCGAAATACGAAATCGTACTGTACGTGAATGAAATTAAAGTATCAGGGGTATAACTCGCCAGATTTCACGTAGAGAGCGATACCATTTAATACCGCATATTCAAACTATACTCACTAATCCAAATCAACAATACGTCGTTTTGTGGTGCATTACGTTATGACGCGAACAGGTCCGAAGGACCGAGAGCGAAAGACGTTGGTAAGCCATCACGCACAGCAAACCAAACGAAAAGGCTAGTATCAACCGCCCCAATCACTCATATACTGGATTGCGCATAATGTATATTATGTTAAATAGAGTATTTTATTTATAACAATCTTTAAAGGTGATGCATTTAATATTTAGCCTTTATTTCTTATCTCATGTAATTTAAGAATCCAAGATTATATTTAATATATAGTAATTATATTAAGATGTTATTAATTTGGTTTTTAAATTAAATAGAAACTAGTTTAATTAAATTTGAAGTACAGAGCATACAAGCAATGCCAATGGTAACGCGGGGTTGCTCTGATAACCTCTTAATGAAAGCTTGAAGTGTTATATATGTTTAAATTGAGTTATAAAGATAATTAATAATCATATTTAAACTACATCAAATAAGTGACTAATAACAACAAGGAGATTAATTAGAGATATATTGCATTGCCTTGTAATTAGTCTAAGCCTTTTTACCCTATGTTATTTATTAGGTACTACTTTCCTCTTTAGTTTTTTCATATTCATTAGTTGTTGCTGAGTCGACAAATAGAAAGAAAAACGCTCGTGCGTGTACGTAAAATCTGAACCCGTTATGGGTATCTTTATTCGCAGAATTCACCTAGCGCTACGGGGAATATTGCTGCAGTTACGGCGTTAGGTAATCGCTGTAGGGCATTCCTCGAGGCAGGCTTTGTCTTAGGTGATACCATGTTTCGCTATTCAGTCACTAACTCACCTGCTGTTTGTAGATAGTTTAGAAAGTGACTTATTTAAAACATCTTAGTGTGGTGTATATATAAACAGTATTAGGTGTGATAGCATGCATTTATACTTTTTGAAACGAAGCGCGGTGCTTTGTGACCGAGAGTTACTTATATCTCGTCGTGGTTAGTAATTATTTATGATGAACATCACGCATGATAATTACAGTTATCATGCGTGATGGCTTGCCTACCAGGCATATAGATCTTGATAAGCTAGCCACGAATGCAACAACATACACCGGTTCATTTTAACTACTACTATTTCGACTATTACTAGCGACCTTCACCAATGTCTAATCGTGCTAACCACTACTTATCTAAAGAGGAACATGCACGGGGTGCACTTCCTCATGAAGAAGTATTAGCGCATCGCGAAGACCGTAATCATGATCACATTGCACGATACTTCCGAGATATTTTTAGTAAGTTACCACACAACACCCAGCGTGCTTATTTAAGTGATTTAAACGAGTTTATGATGTTTTGCTCATCTCATGGGTTGAATGGTGTTGTTGATGATTTTGAGCAAAACGAAAGCTGTATTAAGGCATATGTAACAGAATTGTGTAAGAGTCCCCTCGCCTATAGAACGATAAAACGCAGGCTGTCGGCGTTAAGCAAACTTCTTTGTATTGCAAAGTATCCAAACCCAATCGTTCGTTCTGCATATCTTCGCGACTTCATTCGGCTCTCCTTAATCGAAAATAAAAAATATAGCTTCTCTTACAATCAGGCGGTACCGCTTACCATTGAATTGCTTGAAACGATTAATAACCGCGTTATTCCTGACTCTTTGTTAGAGCTTCGCGATTTAGCAATCATTAACATCATGTTTGATGCGTTACTTCGTGCTGATGAAGTAATAAGGGTGTGTGTCGAACATATTGATCGAAAGAACGTGTCATTACTTGTTTTGTCATCTAAGAACGACCAATCTGGAAAGGGCCAATACCGGTATATTTCAGCCAGCACCCTCTCAATGCTCGATGAATACGTGCAAGAAGCTAACCTTTGTCCAAATTCACATATTCAGCGAAATGCACAAGACCCACGTCGCTTAACGCGTGGGATTTTGTTTCGTAGAGTATCGAATAAAGGGCACGCGCTGCTTCCTTTTGACGAAAATCTTCCGTTTAATCGAGCCCCCCTGCTTAATTACTCAAGTATTTACCGCGTGTGGCAGCGTATGGCATCGCTTGCAGGAATTACTGAGAATATAACTCCGCACAGCGGACGCGTTGGTGGTGCAGTATCTTTGGCTGAGGATGGCGCAACACTTCCAGAGTTACAGTTAGCTGGCGGTTGGCTATCTCCTGAAATGCCGGGGCATTATACGCAACAAGCGAACGTTAAACGTGGTGGTATGGCAAAGCTTTCCGAAAAATTCAAACGATAACAGCGTGTAAAAAGGCCAGTTTACAATATTTATGACGATTTACGTAAGTGTCTGATTCATATTTAATTACAGGTGGATTCAGCGGTTACGCATAACCTACCATGCAGTTCGATACTATCAGGATTTAATGTTTCTCATGAAAAAACTGGCATATCATTACAGATATCAGCACAGTCTTTAAACAGCCGTGAAAGTGGCAGCCATGCGGCCGCCCTATCGTGTTACGGTAGCATTATACCTTAACGGCAAGTACATCAGTTTTTACTCCGTGTAACACCGCATTTGCGGTTGAGCCTAACAGTAATCTCAATCCACTTTGCCCATGTGTTCCAATAACAATCAAATCCGCATTTAACTTTTCAGCCATGTGGTGAATTTCATCTGCTGGTGAGCCGATTTCAACATTGACGTGCGAGTACGGGATATCGTGTGTGGCTGCTATGTCTTTCAGCGTGCGCATTGCAGACTCTCGCACATCGTCTGAAAAGTCGCGCTCCAAAAAGAAACCGTATGGCTCCATCGTAGTTTGTGGATAAGCAACATAGAGTAAATGTACTTTATGGCTATTACCCGAGACGGCGATCGCGCGCTCTACTACTTGTGTATAATCTGAGTACACGTCAACAGGGACTAACACGGTATTATAATTTTGCATGGCTGCAACTCCTTAATGCTTTCATAGTAAGTATAGTGCGAACGTTATTTATCTTAGTTGACCTAAATCAACCCAACGAGTACAAAAACATCCATAATCTTAAGGTGTGTTTTATAAACTGAGGAATATTTATGATAAGAAGCATCTTATTAATGGCTTCACTTACTGCGCTAGTGGGATGTGATTTGGGCGCCAACTCGCCTCGCGGATTCAGTTTACCTGAGGGAAATATAGAAAATGGTAAACAAGTTTTCGTGAACTATCGGTGTGTTGATTGCCACAGCATCGCTGATATTGACGTTGGAGACGAGCACCGATATATAACCGCCAGACCTATTCCTATTGGCGGCAGTAGTCCTCGAATTAAAACCTACGGTGAGCTAGTGACGAGTGTTATCAACCCATCTCATAAAATTTCTGGTCGACAACCTGCAAGCGTAACTAGCAAAAATGGTCAGTCTCTGATGAGGAATGTAAACGACGAGCTAAGCGTTACTGAACTTATTGACCTCGTCGCTTACCTTCAAAGTAACTACAAACTGGTTCCTTATAGAACGTCAGAATATCGTTTGTATCAGTTAAGAGTGCCCGGCGATAACGAAAACTAAGAGACCGATTTGGTTTCTTTTTCAATATTCGCCAATTGGCTGCATGGCATAAAGCTATCTGAATTTGCTTCTTCTATATGAAGTTTAAACGCTTCAGGAATGTTGTTAGTCAAAAAGCTCCCTGTTTTTACCAGTGGAAACACCTCGTCATAACGCATGATGTGCGCCTGATCTACACGTCTAAAAATGTGTGTTCGATTTAATTCAAAGGTCGACGCGTGCCCGGTTGAGGAAAGGATATCCATTAGCGCATGTACCGTTTTTTTATGAAAGCGATACAAGCGTTCTGATTTATCGGCAACGTCGACACCCTTAGCCAATTTAGGATCTTGTGTTGCGACCCCTGTCGGGCATCGGTTTGTATTGCAAGACAGTGACTGTACACACCCTAAAGCTAGCATCATTCCTCTAGCGCTATTGCAGATATCAGCACCTAAACTTAAGTTTTTAGCAAGTTGAAATGCGGATATTATCTTACCTGACGCGATAATTTTCACTTTGTCTCTAAGGTCAAACCCAGTCAGACAATCATCGACAAACGCCAAACCTTCTCTTAAAGGAAACCCGATTGAGTTCGTGTATTCTAAAGGTGCAGCACCGGTTCCCCCTTCACCACCGTCAATGGTAATAAAGTCGGGTGTAACGTTGGTTTCGTTCATGGCCAAACACATCGCGACAAATTCACTTTTTCTGCCGAGCGCAAGCTTGATGCCTATTGGTTTTCCTTCACTCAAGGTTCGTAACGTTTCAATAAATGAAATCAACCCCTTTGGGGTAGAAAATGTGCTGTGCCTTGGGGGAGAATCAACCTGCGTACCGGGCTCCACTCCTCTGATTTTTGCAATTTCAGGCGTATTTTTATAAGCCGGTAGTATACCACCATGACCAGGCTTAGCGCCCTGGCTTAGTTTAATCTCTATCATTTTTACTTGAGGTAATCTGGCCTTTTCTGCAAACGTTGCCTCGTCGAACTTGCCGTCTTTAGTTCGGCAGCCAAAGTAG
>Ga0102948_1000900_pt1 | contig 11816 bp, 9 predicted proteins | sample SalPonA_A_H2O_MG_FD_78211 | JGI IMG/M metagenome (GOLD analysis project Ga0102948, IMG submission 78211) | Water microbial communities from South San Francisco under conditions of wetland restoration - Salt Pond MetaG R2A_A_H2O_MG | ecosystem: Environmental > Aquatic > Non-marine Saline and... | reverse complement strand
TGATAACCATGAGTCCGTTGCAAGGCTAGCTTTGGTGATACCCATAAGCTCTGGTCTTCCTTCAGCAGGAGCTTTTCCTTCTTTGACTAATGCTTGATTAGTCTTTCTAAATAATGTTGAATCGACAAGTTCGTTTGGTAAGTAGTCAGAATCATTCGCACTCACAATTCTCACTCTTCTTAACATTTGTCTTACTATCATTTCAACATGCTTGTCGTGAACTTCAACTCCTTGATCACGATAAGTTTTTTGTACTTCATCTACTAGATATTCTTGACATGCTCGCACGCCATTGATTTCTAAAACTTCTTTGGGAGCTTTTGGTCCAGTTGTTAGTGCTTGGCCAGCTTCGACCTTGTCACCTTGGTTGACTATCAAAGTTTGTCTTCTTAGAACTTCTACCTCTATATCTTCTTTTTCGTTTTGTATGGTTAATACTCTTGTTCCTTCAGGGGTGGTGTCTACAGATTTGACTTTTCCTTTTATTGATGAAAGTACTGACTTACCTTTAGGATTTCTAGCTTCGAATAGCTCAACAATCCTTGGAAGTCCTGAAGTAATATCCAAACCTACGACCCCTCCTGTGTGGAAAGTTCTCATTGTAAGTTGAGTTCCAGGTTCACCGATAGACTGTGCTGAAATAATACCAACAGCTTCTCCAACTTCTACTGGCTTGCCTGTAGCTAAGCTGAATCCGTAGCAAAGTGGATCCATTGATTCAGGATCTTGTGAGTTAAATGGTGAAAGAATGTTTACACTTTCTGCTCCAGACTTTGAAATTGCATCCAAAGCTTCTGCGTCAATATGAGTACCTTTACTTAATTTCTGACCTTCTCCAAATTCAACAACTTTCTTATCTTTTTTAACATCTTCAGCCAAGACTCTTCCAAATAGTTTTGAATGAAGGTATCTGCTAACTTTACCATCAGCTTCAATAACAGTTTTTTTTGTTCCTCTCCAGTCAATATTTTCATCACCCTGGTCTTTAACAACTATACCTGCTGCAACGTCAACTAATCTTCTTGTGAGGTATCCAGAGTCAGCAGTTCTTAATGCAGTATCTGCAAGACCTTTTCTTGCACCGTGAGTTGATATGAAATACTCAAGTACTGACATCCCCTCTCTGAAGTTACTCTTGATTGGTCTCTCGATAATATCACCTTTTGGATTAGCTACTAAGCCCCTCATTCCTGCAAGTTGTCGTACCTGCATCATGTTTCCTCTAGCACCTGATTTAACCATCATGTCAACAGGGTTAAATTCATCAGCTTCTAACTCAGCACTCATTGCGTACTGAACTTGATCTGTGGCTTCAGTCCAGATTTCAATTATTTTTAGCTTTCTCTCATTTTCAGTGATTACATCATCATTAAAGAGTTTCTCTACCTTCTCTGCTTCACTCTCATATTTTTCTAATATTTGATTTTTACTTGGAGGAGTTTTTACATCAGTCATGGCTACACTCAATCCAGATTTTGCACCATATTTGAATCCTACATCTTTCATAGCGTCTAAAAATTCTCTTAATTCTGCTTTGTTGTATCTCTCGATGACTTCAGAAATAATTTTTTTCATTTCATTTTTTCTAACTTTAGCTTGAATATATGGAAAGTCTTTAGGAAGTACTGAGTTAAAGTAAACTCTTCCGAGTGTTGTGTTTATCAATGCATTTCCATCAACAGGGGTTTCTGTTGTAAGTTCACTAAACCTATTCTTTAACTGACTATGTAGCTGTGGATCTCCAGCTAATTCTCCTACACGGATTTTTATCGGTGTTTGTAACTCAATATGGCCCGCCTCATATGCTTGCTCTGCTTCATTGGAATCGACAAACGCCATCTTTGCATTTTCTAAATCTTCATAACATTCTGTTATATAGTACAAACCAATAACCATGTCTTGACTAGGTGAAACAATTGGATGACCGCTTGCAGGTGAAAGTACATTGTTTGTAGCCAACATTAAAACTCTGGCTTCCGCCTGTGCTTCTGCAGATAAAGGTACGTGAACAGCCATTTGATCTCCATCGAAATCAGCATTAAAAGCCTCGCAGACAAGTGGATGAACTTGGATTGCTTTCCCTTCAACTAAAATAGGTTCAAAAGCCTGAATTCCTAGCCTATGCAAAGTTGGGGCTCTGTTAAGAAGTACTGGATGTTCTTCAATAACTTCAGCTAAAACATCCCATACTTGTGCTCTAGACCTTTCAACCATTCTCTTTGCAGATTTAATGTTTTGAGCTAACCCTAATTCTACAAGTCTTTTCATAACGAATGGTTTGAACAATTCTAACGCCATCATCTTGGGTAACCCACATTGTTGGAGTTGTAGGTGAGGACCAACAACTATGACTGAACGGGCTGAATAATCTACCCTTTTTCCTAATAGGTTTTGTCTAAATCTACCTTGTTTACCTTTTAGCATGTCTGAAAGAGACTTAAGTCCCCTTCCACCTGCTCCAGCAACTGCTCTTCCTCTTCTACCGTTATCAAAGAGTGCATCAACTGACTCTTGAAGCATTCTTTTTTCATTACTTATAATTATTTCTGGTGCACCAAGCTCAATTAATTTTTTTAACCTATTATTTCTATTAATGAGCCTTCTGTACAAGTCATTTAAGTCAGATGTTGCAAAACGACCACCATCTAGCTGAACCATAGGCCTAAGCTCGGGTGGTATTACTGGAATAATTTCTAAAATCATTGCCTCTGGAGGGTTCTTTCCATCTGCGAAGGGTTTAATTACTTTCATTCTTTGAATTGCTCTTTGTCTACGCTGGGCAGATTTAGAATCTAAGTCAGACTTTAATTTATCCATTTCAGCTTTTAAGTCAACTAGCTGAACAAGTTCACGCACTGCTTCGGCACCCATTCCTCCAGTAAAATACTCATCGTATTTATCAATCATTTCACGCCATAAAGTATCGTTTTCAATTAATGTTTTAGGTTTTAAAGTTTTAAGTGTTGAAAATGCTTCTTCAATAATTTTTATTTCATCATCAGACTTAGCTTTTTTTTGTTTTATTTCTTTTTCAATTTCTTTTTTTCGTAATTGAACTTCAGCTTCTGGAACTTTTCCATTCTCCATAGCTTTGAGCTCAACATTCATTTGCTTAATTCTTTTAGCTTCCCACTCTTGATGATCTTCCTCGACGATTTCACATTCTGCCACTACAGCTTCTTCAAGTTCGCTTAAGTCCTTGGTTCGTTTTTTATCATCAATTGAAACTACTAAGTAGGCTGCAAAATATATTACTTTTTCAAGCTCTTTTGGAGACATGTCCAAAAAGTAACCCAGCCTACTAGGAACACCTTTGAAATACCATATATGTGTAACTGGAGCAGCCAATTCAATATGGCCCATTCTTTCTCGTCTTACTTCTCTCCTTGTGACTTCTACTCCACATCTTTCACAAACAATACCTCTATAGCGAATTCTCTTATATCTACCACAAGAACATTCCCAATCTTTAGTTGGGCCAAAAATTCTTTCATCAAATAGGCCATCTTTTTCAGGCTTCAGTGTTCTGTAGTTAATTGTTTCTGGTTTTTTTACTTCCCCGAAAGACCAGCTTCTCATTTGATCAGATGTTGCCAGACTTATACTTAATTCATCAAATATTTTTTCCATAATCTTTATATCTCCGGTTCATCTTGCTCTGGTCTTGACATATCAATACCTAATGTTTCTGCAGTTTTAACATATTCATCACTAATTTCTTTCATTGAAATTTCTTCACCAGCAGAAAGTATCTCTACATTTAAACACAAACTTTGCATTTCCTTTAGAAGCACTTTAAATGACTCTGGAATACCTGGTTCTGGAATATTGTCACCTTTAACGATAGACTCATAGACTTTAACTCTTCCAACAGTATCATCAGACTTAATTGTGAGTAGTTCTTGTAATGCATAACTAGCTCCATATGCTTCCAAAGCCCATACTTCCATCTCACCAAATCTTTGTCCACCAAATTGTGCTTTACCTCCGAGAGGTTGCTGGGTAATCATTGAGTAAGGACCTGTTGATCTAGCATGGATTTTTTCATCAACTAAGTGAATTAATTTTAATATATATGTATATCCAACTGTGATTTTAGAGTCAAATGCTTCACCAGTTCTACCGTCATAAAGAGTAGCTTTACCATTGACATCAACCATTTGTTTACCATCTCTGTTCTCATTGACACTTTTTAATATTTCATGAATTTCGTCTTCGTTAGCACCATCAAAAACTGGAGTGCTTATTAATGTCCCGGGTTTTGCCCCTTTTGATGCAGCTGTTGTACCTTTAAACTCATTCCAACCTTGATCGGCAGCCCAACCGAGATGAGTTTCTAATATTTGTCCTAAATTCATACGACTTGGAACACCAAGTGGTGAAAGAAGAATGTCGACTGGGGTACCATCTTCCATAAAAGGCATATCTTCTATTGGATTAATTTTTGATATGACACCTTTGTTACCATGTCTTCCAGAAAGTTTGTCACCGACCTGAATTTTTCTTTGAATTGCTACATAAACTCTTACTTTTTGATTAACTCCTGGAGGTAGGTCAGCTCCGTCATCTCTTTTTAAAATTTGTACATCAATAACTTTTCCTCGCTCACCATGTGGAACCCTTAATGAAGTATCTCTTACCTCTCTTGCTTTTTCACCAAAAATTGCTCTTAAAAGTCTTTCTTCAGGAGTTAGCTCTGTTTCACCTTTTGGAGTAACTTTGCCTACTAGATAATCACCTGGAGTAACTTCAGCACCAATTCTGACGATTCCCATCTCATCTAAATCCATCAAAACCTCTTCTGCTACATTGGGAATATCTCTTGTTATTTCTTCTTCACCGAGTTTTGTATCTCTTGCTTCAACTTCGTGTTCTGCAATATGTACTGAGGTAAGGACATCTTCTTTTACAAGTCGTTCAGAAATAACAATTGAATCTTCAAAGTTATATCCATCCCAAGGCATGTAAGCAACTAGTAAGTTTTTACCTAATGCCAATTCTCCACCTTGAGTACTTGGTCCATCAGCAAGAACATCTCCCGGTTTAACTTTTAGACCAACTTTGACCAGAGGTTTTTGGTTAACTGATGTTGCTTGATTTGATCTTTTAAATTTTCTAACCTCAAATGTATGTTTCTTATTTGTAGTATCTTCTTTTACGACAATTTCATCACCACTGACACCAACTACTTCACCAGCAACTGGAGATACAAGTGCCTCACCTGAATCTCTTGCAACATTTACCTCCATACCAGTTCCAATGTATGGAGCTTCTGTTGTAATTAATGGAACAGCCTGTCTTTGCATGTTTGAGCCCATGAGCGCTCTGTTTGCGTCATCATGCTCTAAAAATGGAATCAACGCAGTTGTTACGGAGCAAATTTGCTTAGGGCTAACATCCATGAAGTCTATATCTTTATCAGAAACGAACGCAACTTCACCTTCGGTTTTTCTACACAAAACTTTTTTATTTAGAAAATTTCCGTTTTCATCAATTGGTGCATTAGCTTGAGCAATAGTGTACTCGTCTTCCTGAGCAGCAGTAAGATAAACAGCTTTGTTTGTTTTAACAACGCCATTTTCCACTTTCCAGTAAGGAGTTTCTATAAATCCAAATTTGTTTACTCTTCCGTAAGTAGCAAGTGTTCCAATGAGTCCAATGTTTGGACCTTCAGGAGTTTCAATTGGACACATTCTACCGTAATGAGATGGATGTACGTCCCTAACTTCAAAACCAGCTCTTTCCCTAGAAAGTCCACCAGGTCCTAAAGCAGAAAGTCTTCTTCTGTGTGTCAATGCAGCTATTGGATTTGGCTGGTCCATGAACTGACTTAATTGACTTGTACCAAAAAATTCTTTTAATGATGCTTGAATAGGTCTAATATTTATCAAAGACTGTGGAGTTATAGCTTCTGGTTCTTGTGTAGTCATTCTCTCTCTAACAACTCTTTCAAGCCGACTCAAACCTACTCTGACTTGGTTCTGAACAAGTTCACCAACTGTTCTAATTCTTCTGTTTCCAAAGTGATCTATGTCATCAAGCCTTACTGTTATATCTCTACCAAGATTGTTTGTAATTGATTTTTCTCCAGCATGTAAAGCAATAACATACTTTATAGAGTCAATCATGTCATCAATTCTTAACATTCCGTCGACTTCTGTTGTGTAAGACTCGGCATCTTTTTCTCCGTAGTCTCTTCCTAGTTTTTGTTCAACCTTATATCTACCAACTTTTGTTAAGTCATATCGTTTTGCTGTATAAAACATTTGCTTTACTAAGTTTCTTGCAGATTCAACTGTTGCAGGTTCTCCAGGTCTCAATTTTCTGTATAAGTCAATTAGTGCAGATTCTGGAGTTGTGTCTGGGTCACGTTCAATTGTGTTTTGAATAGATGGGTAATCTCCAAAAATGTCTATTGCATCCTCTTTGGTTTCAATTTTATATTTTCCCCATTGAGATGGGTCTACAACATAAAGTGCTCTTAAAAAAGCAGTGATGTGTTGGCGTCTTTTTCTATCAACTCTTACTCCAATTGTGTCTCTTTTATCTGTATCAAACTCTAACCAAGCTCCTCGGCCTGGAATCATTTTTCCTATAAAAATTTCTTTATCTGATGTTTTATCTATTTCTTGTGAAAAGTAAACACCGGGTGATCTTACTAGTTGGCTTACTATTACTCTTTCAGTTCCATTAATTACAAATGATCCTGTGTCAGTCATGATTGGGAAGTCACCCAAGAAAACAGTTTGTTGTTTTATTTGACCAGTTTCTCTATCTAAGAACTGTGCTCTTACATAGAGAGGTTGGGAATAAGTAGAATCTGTGATTTTACATTCTTCAAGACTCTTTAAAGGTTCCTCAAAGAAATGCTCTAAGAACTCAAGTGAAAAACGACCAGAAAAATCCTCAATAGGTGAGATTTCACTAAGTATGTCGTTTAGGCCTTCTTCTAAGAACCATTTAAATGATTCTTTTTGGATAATTAATAAATCTGGAATGTCGAGAACTTTCGGTATCTTAGCAAACGAAAGTCTAGAATTCTGAACAGCGGACAACAAGCCTCCTAAAAATTAATAACAATAACCCGAAGGATAAAGTATATAAGTACTTATTATTTAAGCAAACAAATAATGTTAAATTATTTGAGTTCTACAGTAGCACCGGCACCTTCAAGAGCTTCTTTAGCTTTATCAGCATCTTCTTTTGAAGCACCTTTAAGTATGTCAGAAGGAGCACCATCTACAAGTTCTTTGGCTTCTTTAAGACCAAGACTTGTTAGTCCTCTTACTTCTTTAATGACTTGTATTTTCTGTCCACCAGCTTCAGTGAGGACAACATCAAAAGAATCTTTTGCTTCTTCTGATCCGCCATCTCCACCTGCTGGAGCTGCTGCTACAGCTACAGGAGCTGCTGCAGTAACGTCAAATTTCTCTTCAAATGAGTCTAAGAATTCTTTCAATTCTAAAACTGACATTTCTTCAAAGACAGATAACAACTCTTCTGTTGTCATTTTTGCCATTGTTATTCCTCCTCTTTATTTACATCCTCTGATTCTTCATTGGAAGAATCAGATTCTTTCGCTTCTGAACTTAATTCTGGATTAGCTTCTTTTGTTTCTAGCAAAGCTTTAAAAGCATAACCGGATTTGTTTAATATACCTTTAAGGCCTACGGCCATCATGGTTAGAGGTGCATTGAAACCACCTGCAATTTTAGCCAAAAGGACATCTCTGGTTTCGATTGATGCAAGAATATCAATTTGGTCAATTGTTAGTGGTTCTGATTCCATTAATCCACCCTTAACAACGAAAGATTTGTTATCTTTTGAAAATTGCTTAAGAACTTTTGCAGCTTCAACGGGATCTGACTCAATTACTGTAACTCCTGTTGGTCCAGAAAAGTGTTCTAGAATTGACTCATAACCTATATTTTCGGCTGCTCTTTTTGCAAGAGACATCTTTACAACATTAAAAGTTGCGCCTGCATTTTTTAATTCTCTTCTTAGTTTTGTCTGTTGAGTAACAGTTAAACCCCTATATTCAGCTAAAACCAATGCGTTAGCCGAACTGAAGAGTTGTTCTAGTTCTTTTACTTTATCTGCTTTATCTTGTCTAACCATAAAAAAATCCTTGCAAACCAAGGACTAGGTAATTTACCTGCGATAGATATTTAAAGTTTCCCACTATCGGTCTTTGGTTTAAGTTGTATCTAAACAATATACCCTAATTGAATTTATCAGCAAATAGAATTATAAATTAATATCTACTGCTACTGATGGTCCCATAGTAGATGAGACATGGACTGATTTGATATATTCTCCTTTGGAAGAGGCAGGCTTTGCCCTTGTAATGACAGCTATAACTTCATCAAGATTAGTTTTTAAATCATCAGCAGAAAATGATACTTTTCCAATAGACAAGTGAACGTTGCCTAATTTATCATTTTTAATTTCAACTTTACCTTTTTTAAAGTCTTCAACAGCTTTAGCAACATTAGGAGTAACCGTTCCAGTTTTTGGATTTGGCATTAAGCCTTGAGGTCCAAGTATTTTTCCGAGCTGACCTACCTCAGCCATCATTTCTGGAGTTGATATAACTAAATCAACATCTAGTTTTTCTTCAGAGGCAACTTTTGTAGCTAACTCTTTGCCACCAACAATGTCTGCACCGGACTTTTCTGCTTCTGTTAACGCCTCTCCTCCTGCAAATACTGCGATTTTAATTGTCTTCCCATTTCCGTGTGGAAGAGATACTGTGGTTCTTATATTTTCTTCCGCAGCCTTAGTGTTAATCCCTAATGAAAATACAACATCTACAGATTCATCAAAATTTGCATTAGCACTATCTTTACAAATTTGAAGTGCATCTGAAACTGTTTGTTTATCAGAAGGAATATTTTTTTTGACTTCGTTATATTTTTTTCCGTATTTTTTCATTATTCTCCTTTTGGTACAAACGACTTAAGTCTCCCAAATATATTTTTTTCTACTTTTCGACTGTAACACCCATAGATCTGGCTGTACCTGCAATAATGTTTATTGCCATATCTATATCGTTGGCATTCAAATCTTCCATTTTTGCTTCAGCAATAGTCTTGAGTTGATCTCTTGTAATTGATGCAACTTTAACTTTATGAGGCTCTGCTGACCCAGAATCAAGTCCTATTGCTTTTTTAATAAGATATGAGGCTGGAGCAGTCTTAGTCTCAAATGTAAATGAATTGTCTTCAAAAATTGTAATTTCAACAGGAACAGTTTCACCTTGGCGACTAGCAGTGTCATTGTTGAATGCTTGGACAAAGTCCATTATATTCACACCATATTGACCCAGTGCTGAACCAACAGGTGGAGCAGGTGTGGCTCCTCCCCCAGGTATCTGTAGTTTTAATTTTGCTTTTACTTCTTTAGCCATTTTTATTCCTTAATTTTTAACAATATCTGTGAAACCCAACTCAACTGGTGTTTCTCGTCCAAATATATTAACTAATACTGTAACTTTTGATTGATCTAAATTTATTTCTTCAATTATTCCATTAAAATCTGCGAATGGTCCTGTAGTAACTCTTACAGTTTCTGCAACTTCGAAATCAGGTTTGAATTTTGGTGACTCTTTTTTGACTTCTACTTCTTGGTTTGTCCCAAGAATTCTTTCTATTTCTCTCCTAGACAAAGATATAGGCATTTTACCTGAACCGACAAATCCAATTATTGATGGAGTGTTTCTAATTTCATACCATGTGGTATCGTCGAGATCCATTCTAACTAATACATAACCAGGAAAAGTCTTCTTTTCAACATTGACTTTTTTCCCATTTCTAATTTCGACTACTTCATCTGTCGGGATAACTACTTCATAAACTTTATCATCAAGATGTAAGTTTTTTATGCGTGTAAGGATGTTGGTTCTAACTTTTTTTTCATGTCCAGATTGTGCATTCAAGACGAACCATTCTCCTGGAAGGTCGTATGGATGCACATTTGCATTAAAATCTTCTAAGACTTCTTCAGTCTCTTCTACTAAAATTTCGTCGTTCATATTTATCCTCCAGAAGATAACAGGCTAATCAAAGTATTTTTAAAACCAAAGTCCATTCCAAAAATTAATAACGTCATTGCAACAATCGTTACTATTGTCACAATTGTAAATGTAGATAAAGTGTCAATAGATGGCCAATTAACCCTTTTTAATTCAGTTCTTACTTCACCGAGGTAAATAGAGATTCTTTTAAATCTAGAAACTTTTTCTTCATTATTAAATTTACCGATATTTCTATCAGCTTTTTTGGCCAAACGTTCTTCACGTTCGGACATCCTTCTCATTTCTCTATTCATTTCATTCATAATTTTCCTCTTGCAGGGGCGGTGAGACTCGAACTCACAACCTCAGGTTTTGGAGACCCGCGCTCTGCCAATTAGAGCTACACCCCTAAGTTTACTCTTTATCTAACTCATTAGATGAGCGCTTTAGCCCAAAGACCAATATTACTAAAGACATTAATCCAAGTAGTGTCAATAGTATTATTTTTGTACCTTTATTAGTAGTGGTTTTTACTTTTTTATCTAATGATGACATTACTCGAGATGTAAAATCATCCGGCACCTCCACCTCAACCTGAACTTCATTTTCTAGTTCTTCTCTAAAAGCTCTATATCTTTTGCCAGCAGTTTGACATTTTAAGCAATACTGAACATGATTATCCGAATCAAATTGAAAATAAACTCCTCCAAGATAAGTTTTTATCATCTGATTTCTTTTTCTTCTACAAACAGCTTTGTATTTTAAGTCTCTATAAAATTCTTTCATGCCTCTACATCCTCCAGTATTGTTCTTAATTTTTGATGAGCTCTGTGTAGTCGTACCTTTGCTGCTGTGACACTAATGTCTAAATACTCTGCTATTTCTTTATGAGAGCGACCTTCTATGTTTTTTAATTCAACAATGATTCTTTGTTCTAAGGGAATTTGATCTAATGCTTTTCTTAATACAGAAGATAAATCAGAATTTATTGCAATTAATTCTGGATCATTTTTTTCATCAATTACTACGGGTTCTTGAGTGTCCTCAATGTTAAGTGAGTGATGTTTCTTAGCTTTTTTTCGAAGAGTCCAAGCGGTATTAACAGTTATTCGGTATATCCATGTACTAAACGTAGAATCACCTCTAAATTTATCAATAGCTTTCCAAGCTCTAATAAAAGCTTCTTGGCCTACATCGTTTGCAAGTTCTTTATTTCCAGTAAGTTTAAATGCGAGGGAGAAAACTAAATCTTGATGCCTGTGAACCAGCATTTCAAATGCTGCTTTGTCACCACCCTGTGATTTCTTGACTAACTCTGAATTAGACGTATCTTCATTGAAGTTATTAATTTTTGTTACGTTATTCATTTATATATGTAAGGATAAATGGAAATAAAGAAATTTCTACCTTTTTTCTCTGTGCAAGACGTGCTTTCTGCACGTAGAACAGTATTTATTAAACTCCATTCTGTCAGGCACGTTAGTCTTATTTTTTGTTGTAACATAGTTTTGAGCTTTACACTCAGTACAAACCATTGTTAATGGTGGTCTTTTATCTGAAGCCATTTTTTTTCCTTTCGTTTTGTAGCGGCGGGCAGACTTGAACTGCCGACCTCACGATTATGAGTCGTGCGCTCTTACCAACTGAGCTACGCCGCCATTTAGTTTTTATTGTTTTATGAGCCCTCTTCCGGATTTGAACCGGAGACCTCTTCCTTACCATGGAAGTGCTCTACCTACTGAGCTAAGAGGGCCAGTGCCGAGAGTAGGATTCGAACCTACGAAGGCATAACCGGCAGATT
>Ga0102948_1000898_pt1 | contig 11828 bp, 7 predicted proteins | sample SalPonA_A_H2O_MG_FD_78211 | JGI IMG/M metagenome (GOLD analysis project Ga0102948, IMG submission 78211) | Water microbial communities from South San Francisco under conditions of wetland restoration - Salt Pond MetaG R2A_A_H2O_MG | ecosystem: Environmental > Aquatic > Non-marine Saline and... | reverse complement strand
CAAAACAATCCAAAGAACGCGAAAGCGCACTCTCCGAAATTGTCGGTAGTTTTCGCTCTGAGATTTGAAATGCAAGATAGATGATCAGGAGCGTTTCAAGCGCAATCTCTGTTTTCTCCATAGACACCGACATACGCGGCAATACGATAACAGAGCCCAGTAAATGTGGCTGCGTGGACGCCACCTCATCGTAAGCGTGGACTGCTTACACCCTAGAGCGACAGGGGGCTGGCTCGCATGGAGATCAGGGGCGGGATGGTGGCTTAGTCAGATAGGTCCAGCGAGAGTTCTATAAATGGCCCCCTGAAAGGTCCACTAGCAAGCTTTCCAGTACCTTTATTTCATAACCTTTCGATAGGTATCGGCTCATCTGGCCGTCATATAGATGCTTCGCGGCTATAGCTGAGAGACGAGTCAGCGAGGCGGATAAGTTGAGACTCCCTTTCAACGTGCATAATTAATGAAGTCGGATTCTAATTGGTCTGACTTCATAAAATTACCAAACTTAGGATATATTCCTCTTCATCAACTTATCCGGTTTCTGCAAGGATCTGTGTCGTTCCCCTCCTGACGAGATCCCCGTCTCTGGTGAGGGATAATCGATAGGCAGCTTGAGCGGATGGAGAACAGGGTCGGGATGGTGGCTTAGTTATTGGGCTGTAGTATCTCTTCTATCATGCGCTCCTCTGCCAGAATCGCGAATCCAGCAGAAGACTTCACTGCCCACAACCTCACAGGAGAACTGGTTGTCCAAGGTTTCACGGCGACGAAGCTCAACCAGGGGTTATCGACGAACTACTCATTTCCCCGGCAAGCTAGCTGATTTATCTGGCATGGTAAGCACGCAGTACTAATCTGAAGTTACTGTCAATCAGTACTGCGATTTAAAAAACTTTAGACGGAGTTAGTTACTTGCCTACTTTTGCTATCCCTCTCTTGACGGTCGTGGTGCTGAGAGGACCGGCTCAGCAAGAAGTTGAGTCTCTAGGACGTGCGCGATTCACCAACTACACAATCGAATTCGGCACCTCTAGTGTCTGGTGCGAGTGTAAGGGGCTGCAGCTGAGACTGCAGATTGTGCTGTAACGACGGTTCAAAGGATAAAGCGTCTCGAACCGTTCATACCCCGAAGTAATAGGTTGTAACACTGTTAGCTGAGAAACCTTAGTAACATCGACTGTTATTGGTTGATATTTCTCTAGTTTTATCTAGTCTTAATAGCGATACAGATCGGTCGTGCTTCTGAATTTAAGTTCGCCAGGGTTGTTGCTGAATCAGTTAATTCGACGTAAGGATACACAGGGGCGTACATGCTGCTCGATACGATTAACACTAATTTTGTCTCATTGATCCCCCACAGTGGTATTCAATTTCTCGACTTCGGATTCAATCTTTCTGAGCATAGGTTTTCACCTTCCTACTGCAAGCGAGGCGAGGCGAACGATCTAGATATCGGTAAAACCACGCTGGACGAAGAGAGTGGATCACTCGTGGATGCGAGTGGAGAAAAAGTTAGAGAATCGGATCAGCTCAGCGTCAATCTAGCGCGAGCAATTTCGACCTATGAGAGTTGTTGGCTTCCGTTACCCATGTTGAGGGTTAAAGAGTCTGGGAAGTCTGGTAAGTTAATTCTTGATGCAGGGCCGTTGAACTGGGCAAGAGTTCGAGTTTCTGAACTTGATGAGCCTGATAAAGATGGTAATTCGCATCGAGTTACAGTCGTGGTTGACACTAATCTGCTTGAGACATATCCAAACAGACCTTACGCAGCTCCTTCGGAAGTTGACGTGACGACTGGTACTCATTTCGCGCTGGCCTCCACAATTGATGACCTGAGATACCTTGTTAAAGATCAGTGGGGGATAGCGATAATTGATGACGCTTATGACAAACATTTGCTAAAAAAGTTTGGTCCCAAACGATTTGAAGGCGCCAAACTAAATCAAGATCCGCTGGAAGCTTGGTTATTTTACGTTGGTATTGTTGATTTCCTGAACGAGATTGACCTTTTACCTAGATTATTCTTTACCGATACCGTTAGTACGCCCGCTCAGTTTACGCCAATCGATGTTGATCTGGTTGTTGATGTCGGTAATTCCAGAACTTGCGGCATCTTAATCGAGTCTGGCGATGGCGATAATATTGATCTAAACAACAGCTACTCGCTGGAAATGCGTGATTTAAGCAGTGCAGAACGGGTGTACAGCGACCCTTTCCCAAGCATGATCGAATTCCATCGAGAAACATTCGGTAACAATCGTCTTACTCAGAGAAGCCGGAACGACGCTTTTCAATGGCCAACACCTGCTCGTATCGGTTGGGAGGCAAATCGCCTATTCAATACATCGAAAAATACTGATGGGATGACCGGCATGTCGTCCCCCAAACGTTATCTGTGGGACACAAAGGAACAGAGCCATGATTGGTACTTCAATAGCTTCTGCGCTTCCGGTGACAATCCGTCGCGGATGCCCGCGATTCGTGGGCCGTTCTTTCAGCATCTTACTAACAGCGGTGACGAATGGGATCGAGATGATCCGACAGCCGCGTGTGCCACCCGCGCAACATACTCTCGTAGTTCGATGATGATGTTTTTCTTGTCTGAAGCTATCGCGCAGGCATTAATGCAGATCAATTCATTTAGTCAGCGCAGAAAAAGGGCGATGAAAGACCTTCCCCGCAAGTTGAAGCGAGTAGTTCTTACGATGCCAACAGCTATGGCACTTTCGGAGAGGAAGCTCTTTGAAAAAAGGGCAAAGCTGGCGCTGGAAACTGTCGTAAAAGTGATGAAAGTACCTGAGGAGTACATACCTACGCTCGTCTTGCAGTGGGATGAGGCTACGGGAACTCAGGCCGTATTCCTGTATAACGAAGTGAAAGTTAATTTCCGTGGCGATACCTCAGAATTTTTCGATGCCAGCATTCGGTACCCCGATCCATCTCGTTCTAATCGGTTGAGAATTGCGAGTGTCGATGTAGGTGGCGGCACCACAGATTTAATTATCACGACCTATAGCTTTGGTGAGGGTGATCTGATTACACCATCCCAAGAATTTCATGAAGGCTTCAACATAGCTGGAGATGACATTCTTCGTTTGATTATTGAACGTCATGTTATGCCTGTTTTCGAGTCTTATCTTTTACAGGCGGGTATAGAAGAACCGAGGATGCTTCTTGCCTCGCTATTCGGAGAGAGCCGCGCTAACGAGGATGAACGTGAACATCTTAAACGTCGATTATTCAGCAATCAGATATTTATCCCAATTGGTATCCGAATTATCAGTCTTTACGAGCACTATGATGCCGGGCATGCGAACTCCGCCTACAAACTGAGATTCAGCGACATCTACGATCAGGATTCTGGGCCAAGTGAAGTTGTTCTTGAGTACTTAAACACAGGTATTGCCAACCAAGGTGGAGAGCCGTTTGACTTCCAAGATATGGAGTTTCCGATTGATCTTGAGGCAGTTGATAATACCGTCACTCGCCAGATGTCAGGTTTGTTGAATGATATGTGTGAACTCATCAACCATTACTCTTGTGATTACGTTTTACTGTCTGGAAGGCCTAGCATGATGCCCGGTGTTCGCAACACGGTAATCGCGAAGCTACCCATACCGATCGATCGGGTTGTCTCAATGCACAGCTATAAAGTGGGTTCTTGGTATCCATTCCGTGACCTTAAAGGCCGACTTTCTGATCCTAAAACTACCGCCGCTGTTGGCGCGATGATTTGCGCGCTCTCGAACGGCTATTTAGTTGGATTCAGCCTGCGCAGCGACAAGCTTCGTTCTATATCTACGGCAAACTACATCGGTCGCATGGACGATACCGGTCAGATCAAAAACAAAAATCTTTGCTTCAGTGGTATCAACCTTGAACAGGCAGATCATGATCGCGGTAGTTCAAGCAGTGAGTACATCAGCGGCGAAATTACCTTTAGTGGTCCAATGTTCATTGGATTCCGGCAGATGAATGTTGAACGTTGGCCGGGTACGCTAATCTATCGCGTTGATTTCAATGACCGCTCACAAGCTGAAACTCTTAATCTCCCGTTGAAAATAACTCTCGGCCTCATCCCAGAGGAAGATGATCGGGACTGCAAAATATTCGATATCGATCTTATTGAGGATTCAGAGGGTAACGCGAAACCCAAATCGTTGGTGAAGTTCAAACTCCAAACACTCAGAAATGATCTGGGGTATTGGATGGACACTGGTGCGTTTGCGATTGAAGCTTGAGACTGACGAGGAATATTTGATGAGAGAAAAAGATAATCAGTTGTCGGCTCAATGCAAAGAGGCTTCATCGGTAGCAAGCTCATTTATAACGTGGAGTACTGAGAATGCAGATCTGGTTGGTCAAGAAGTATCAACGATACGGCGTGAGTTCAATAAGTACAATACGCAACTCCAGCGCCTGAGCCGCGCGGCTGAGCGCCCGATGGCTGTTGCTGTATTTGGACCCAGCCAGTCGGGTAAGTCCTATCTGATCTCAGCCTTAGCGCGAGACGGTGAGAAACCGCTTCAGGCTAAGATTGGTGATGAATCGATCGACTTCCTTAAAAGAATCAACCCTGAAGGCGGCAAGGAGTCGACCGGTATCGTGACTCGATTCTCGATTAATCAGAATCAGATTCCCTTGCCTCATGCACCGGTAAAGACTCGGTTACTAGATCAAGTGGATCTAATCAAAATATTGGGGAACACCTATCTGTCAGATATCGACCCAGCAGCTATCGCTGTACTTGATCAGAGCGAGATAGATGCGTTGTTGGTCGAAGCTGAACAAAAAGCACATCCCCATCCAACAGACGCGTTGGTTGAACATGATATCTACGATCTGCGTGATTACTTTACCCGCAATTTCCGAGGTGTTGCTCGAATCAGAGCGCTCAACGAGGAGTTCTGGGAACGAGCTGCTAAGTTACTTCCACGTCTTGACGCCCCCTCACGTGGACGATTGTTGAGCGTTCTCTGGGGTGAATCGGAAGGGTTTTCTAATCTGTATACCCGACTTTACTCGGCACTTCAAAAACTAAATTTCACATCGGATGCCTATTCGAGTCTCGGATCGGATAGTGTTCCTGGTGCTTTGTTGCCCCGCAGTAAGAGCGTTATCGATGTTGCTACATTGAGCGGTTTGGGAACCTCGGGAGGCGACAGAATTAGTGTTTTTTCCGGAACTGGTAGCAGTGCCGATTTGGAGAGATCTGAATACGCAGCATTGATCTCTGAGCTCGTAATTCAAATAGAAGATATACCTCATGATTATTTCAGGCATACCGATCTGCTTGATTTCCCTGGGTATCGTTCTCGCGAACAGATCAGAGATATCGATCGGTTTCTGTCCCAAGATAATGGTATTGAATCGCTTTTCCTGAGGGGCAAAGTTGCTTATTTATTTCAGCGTTATCGCGAAGAACGTGAGCTGACAAGCATGTTGCTCTGTGTGGCTGATAGCAATCAAGAAGTCAAAGCGCTTCCAGAGGTGATCGATGGCTGGATCAAAGATACCCATGGTGAGACAGCGGTAGAGCGAGCCGATAAACCAATTTCTCTTTTTTTAGTACTCACGAAGTTCGATAAGGAATTTGATCGTAAGGGGGGCGGTGGAGATACGGCTGAGGAGTATGCAGCCAAGTGGAAGACTCGCCTACATTCATCTTTATGGGACTTCTTTGGTAAGCAGCATGATTGGCCGTTTGAATGGAGCTCGAGTGGACCGTTCAACAACTCCTTTTGGATCAGAAACCCAAAATATGAGGCGCCGCATCTTTATCAGTACGATGATATGGGACGAGAGCTTGGACTTCTCAACGGTGCTCGGGATGTAGAGCGAATTGAGGGGTTGAAACAGGCGTTCCTGTCTACAAAAGATGTGTCTGCTCATTTCAAGAATCCAAAGGTTGCATGGGATTCAGCCCTTATGCCTAATGATGGTGGTATTGGATATTTGGCTGCGGAGCTAGGCAATGTATGTGACCCGGATCTCAAGTACAACCAGCTCGAGATGCAATTCAATACAATCAAACGCGATATGCTCGCTCGTATTCGGGAGTTTCACGTAGGTGATGATACTGCCGAGCTCATAAATAAACGAATAGAAAACAGTAAAAATGTAGCAAGGGCACTGCTGAAAACCAGTCAGGCGGAACGTTTCGGAAGCTTAGTCAGTCAGTTCTATGTCGCTGAACATCAGCTTCGTGAGCTATACATTCGATTGGATAAAGAGTTCTCGGACGAGGTCATTGTTGTTAACGAAGCAGATACTGAAAGTGACGATATGCTGAGTATGCTGGGTTTGGATACTGAGTCAAAACCAGCGGAGGAAGCGCCAGCAGAAGCCGTTGAGAGTATATCCCAACAGTATGCTCGTGAAGTGAAGTCGATGTGGATTACCGCTCTCCAGGACTTTATCGAAGACACCCCCGTTCTCAAATACCATCTTCTTAACGACGAGGTCGCTCACGACTTCATTCGAGAGCTAAAGGCCGGATTTGTGAGGCATGAGATCGAAGCCAAGATCACCGAGATTGTCACAAATCTGACACGTGTGAGAGTGGATATTCACAAAGCGATTGCACACCCCACTAGACTGAGTGCGAACCTAGTGAACGATTATGTGAACTATTTAGGCTTCCAAAATGTTGACGAGGGAATGGCGCCAGAACTGAATGGTCGTCCAATTTTCCAACCTAAACCATTTGATTGTGGTCCACCTTCTCTGACAGAGAAACCCGGTAATTATCAGAATGAATTCGTTGCCGATTGGTTGAAGGCCTTCATGGTACTTGCGGAACAAAATGCGCGCGCGGAAGGTGGAATGAGTGTCGATCCTGTTTCAAATCAAAAGCTAACCGACCTAATTAGTGTGCTGCAAGGATAGGTAATGAATGCAACGCTAAAAGTATGCGAGGATCTCGATCGAGAGCCAGGCTATTCCATAGTTACAGTATCAGGACTAACTGGCAATGTGGAAAGGTTGTCCTTCTCTATTTCGCGTCATGGATATGATGTTAACTACATGGGACAAGAGGGTTGGCAGGCCGCGCTCGAATGGCTAGAGCCAGAAGATGCTTGGTATGAGAATGGAAAACTCGGGTTCGTCATACCGCCTGAAATCACGTGGCAGATGGACCCTCAGGGGTATCTCTTCAAACTGAGGGTATTGCCTAACAACGACGAAATAGATATCGAATTCTTCTGGCCAGATGTTCTTCCCGCTGAGGCCGGGGGGCTGTCGGATGATGGCAATCGATTGCTAGGAACTAAAGTAAGGCCAGTAGTAGATAGTCAGTCAGTATTAGAATCTAAACCTGAATCGGTCACTCAGGTTGATACACCCGATTCTGAGCCTACACCTGTCGCCGCTGGCGATAAGGCTCCTGTACCTGATCGAATAGAGGTTTTCGACACTGCTAGTCACAAATCCTCCGGTGCAAATTCTAGTTTGATCATTGGTGGAGTTCTCTTAGTGCTTATTTTGGCCAGTATCGGGTACTGGCTTTTGAATGGTGATAGGCAAACTCATCAAAGCGCAACTACAGATATACCTTCAGAAAAACCGGCAGAGCCAGCACTGCCGATAGTCGAAGAAACTCCAGTTGTGGACCTGTCCGCGGATGCGCTGACTAGGGATAAACCCTCTGCAGAATCGGAAGCCGCAATTGTCGTTGATTCTTCTGAGGAAGTTGAACCCGTGTCGTTGGAGGTTCAACTGAACAGTGAACCGGCAATTGCACCGGTTGCACCAAAACCCTCAACAACGCCAGCAACAGCAGAGATTCCAGTTCTGACTGAACTTGTAGAGGTTGGTACAGTGCTGATTGAAGAAACTGAAGTTCAACCCATTAGTCCGGTTGTTGAACCTTTACCGCAAGGCACAGAGGATGCAATTTTAGAGGTACTTGGTGGGTCCGCAGAGCCAACAAGTGATGACCTGTTTAGATCGATCGAGCCAGCCATTCGAGAGAAGACTGGGGAATAAAAACCGCTTGGAGAATACTCAATGAACAAATCAAAACTGGTACGCGCACTCGTAGCTTCGACGTGCTTTATGGCGGCAAGCGGAGCCCTGCAAGCTGCAGATGATTTTATTGGCATGGTCACCGGCAGTAAAACCGGTACTTACATCAAAGTAGGACAAGATATTGCTGATTCAGCTCGAGCATACGGTGTTGATATTCAAGTGAAAGAATCAGGTGGTTCTTTGGATAACATCAGGAGAATGAACAGCCGAGAAAACGCAGGCTTCGGTATCGTCCAGTCGGATGTTCTGGGATATATGCAGCGGTCAAACGATCCAGCACTTGTTAAAGTCGCTGATCGACTTCGTATGGTGTTTCCTCTCTACAACGAAGAGGTCCATATCTTCGCGAATAAATCGATTCGCAGCTTAAGTGACTTAAATGGAAGGAGCGTCTCTATTGGTAAGGACGGCGGTGGTACGTGGATGACAGCTACCAACCTGTTTGGAATTGTTGGAGTAAGGCCGGCACAGATCCACAACTGGGATAACGCCAAAGCAGCTGCCGCTGTTCTGGATGGAAATTTAGACGCAATGTTTTACGTTGCTGGTAAGCCGGTTACTTTCTTTGAAAAAGTAGGGCAGCTTGCCAATAATCCCGAGTACTCTGATCGCTTTAGAAATGTCCATTTTGTTCCAGTATCGGACCCAGCTGTACTCAATGAATATGCAACCAGCTCTATTGGCCCAAGCGACTATCCCTGGATCTCAGAGAAATCCGCCGCAGTAGCTGTCAAAGCCATGATGGTCAGCTATGACTTTTCCTCTCGCAGGAACACCTACTACGCGATGCGATGTGATCAACTTGGACAGATTAGTAATGCCCTCTACGCAGATATCGATCGCTTGAGAACTGGTGGTAGTACGCCTAAATGGATGGAAGTTGATCTCAACGCAAGTATTGGTAATTGGAAGCGTGATAGTTGTTCTGCTCGTTCTTCATCCCAACCTTCGGGCCCTCGTAGCGGGTCGTCAACTGAGGATGCTCTAAAAAACGCGCTCGGGCTTTAGTCCAACGGTAACTGCCTGATGTACCTGACGACTATTGATCTGACGAAGTATACAACTTTAGGTTCGGCTGATTACCCAGCATATACGCTGTATGACAGTCTATCAGAGGTCATCAGGCATAGACTTTCCCCTTCGGTTGCCGCCATATTGGCGGAACCGATCTTTGACGATCATTCGAATGAAATTGATTACTCGGTGACCTCAGAAGGCGAAGCCCTGAGAATTGATTATCTCTCAAGTGAAGATCGTAACAGTATTCTCCAAAAGCTCTCTGATTATTCTAATGCTATAAAAGGACTTGCTGAAACCTATGTGAAAAGTGATGACCCTCAAGCCAAGCGAATCGGGCAAAACCTAAGGTACGCGATCTACGTGCCTGAGAGCGCTGATATATATTCTGTTGAAGGTGAACCGGTATTAACAGGATGGGGTCTGAAGCATCGAATGGGCGTGGCCCCGTTTGATACGAGTCAGTCCCGAACGCTCCAGATCAACCACGAGCCTGTATCTAACGTTCAGCCGCAGGTTACAAACTTGCGAAGCCAAACCACACCGAAGCCCGCAGCTCCGCGTGCTGTGTCGTATAAAGACCGAAGCGAGGGGTTCCCTTGGCGCTACCTGTTATTGGGTCTACTGGCTCTGATTCTATTATTATTACTGCTGTGGTGGTTATTTTCAGGTGACAAAAAACCTGCCACAAACAGCGGTTCTACGCGGAATACCGTTGAGGATGCAACCGGGATTGTAGCGAAGAGTTCGGCAAAGGCTGAACCAGAATCAGAACCAGCGACTACCTCAATGCCCCCGTCCACTCACACAGAGTTGGCTGACTCTGGTTCGGACGAAGGATCAGGGCAGAAGTATCCATCAGAAACTAGACCGTCTGAAAACCTACCTTCTACAAGGGATAAATTGATCGATTCGTCTGTACATCAAACTGAAGTTTTGGTGATACCTCAGTCATCAATTGAAACAGGCAATATGCGCTTCCTGTTCGGTGATTGGATATCAGTCACCGACCTTATCAGTACTGAAACCCGCGAACCACTGAAAATCTTCTACTCCTTCGATGAAAGTGGAGTTGGAAGTACCACAATCGACCGTAGCGGGCGCGCGCCCTGCACAGCTCCTGTGAAAGCCGAATTTAGGGAAGGAAGTAAACTTCAAATACAGGATCAGGCTGATGTCCGATGTTCTGATGGTGTTTACTTTCCAGCCTCAAGCGTTGTTTGTAATGTTGGCTTAGACGGTCAGGCCGTCTGCATGGGAGAGCAGGTAGATAACAAGTACCGTGTGGTTTTGAGGCGTTCCGTATCTAATCCTAAAGTGTTCAACAGCTCATCTACCGAAACATTACTCAAAGCCGCGTTGGATGAGTCGAAAGATGGCACAAGGCAGGTTGAACTCCCAAGCGATACCTTATCGATTCCCGTCGCAAACTTCCCGAGTTCGCTGCCCGCCTATGAGCGAGACTACTTCGGGAGAGGGTGGGGCGATGATGACGGTGATTGCCAGAATACCCGACAAGAAATACTAATCTCGCTCAGTACTTCGTCCGTCAGATTTACAAACGAGCGAGGATGTACTGTTCTCTCTGGAAAGTGGATATCACCATTTACCAACGAGGTTCACTACACTGCGAGGGATTTAGATATAGACCATCAAGTGCCTTTAAAGTGGGCTTGGGATCATGGAGCCTACGATTGGGACGCTGAAACCCGGTATCGCTTCGCTAATGATCCTATTAACCTCCTACCTGTTGAGGCCAGTTTGAATCGTTCAAAAGGTGCACTTGGCCTCGAGTGGTTGCCGCCAAAAAACCAATGTGCCTACATAGCGAGATTTTTGCGAATCATGAAAATGTACAATTTGCATTTTTTCCCCGTAGAGGGGCGTCAAGCGGCAGCACTTATAGAGCAATGCAAGACCCAATAGCTTCAGGAATTTATGAACGCCACAGAACTAATCTCATCATCCAAAGAAGTGCAATCAATTTGCCACTCCTGAGAGTATTATTTACGAAACTTATTTCACTAGAATCGTGGGGACCAAACTGATGCGAACAACGACTTCTTTGATACTGTTATCTGCATGTTTAGCGAACCCCGTTGTTGCTGACAACAATGATGATCAGAGAATAAAGAAGCTTGCCGAGTACTTACAGCAACTGGATCAAAGGTTAACTCGCCTCGAAGAGCAGCTGGGAGGTTCATCTTCTAGTGGTAGTGTAGAGGTTCCAACAGCCTTAGGAGCCTGGACTAATCCTGATAACTGGCGCGCATTGACCTACGGTTCTCACATGCGACAAGTACAGGCAAGATTGGGAGTCTTGCGATGCACTGCTTGGCGAATCTCCTCTTGCTGCATCGCATTGAGCACAACCGCTCGGTCAGTCCAACCCGCTTTTACTTCATCTAGTAGAGCGGTCGCAATCCAGTAAAGCGCGAGTTCCAGTTTAAAAGCTCCAGCCGCCGCGGGTTCCAAAACACATTTGGTCTGGATGCCAACATCATAAACAAACGGCACCCCGTCACGGTGTTGGTTGATATATGCTGCTTGGCTGATTGAGCCGGGTCTGAAGGGTGCTTGGATTCGAAGCTTGTTGTGTTCGGTTTTCCAGTATTCTTTAACTGTCATAACGCCCTTAGCTGTATTGAGTGGCGTATCAAGTTTTAAAGGAGATATTGTCAAAAGTGGTGTACGGCATCAGGCGGCATTCCTGTCTGACTGATCCTGTACTTGTTCACCGTCCTTGAACGGTACGTTATTGACCACCAAGGTCAGTAGAT
>Ga0102948_1000892_pt1 | contig 11860 bp, 10 predicted proteins | sample SalPonA_A_H2O_MG_FD_78211 | JGI IMG/M metagenome (GOLD analysis project Ga0102948, IMG submission 78211) | Water microbial communities from South San Francisco under conditions of wetland restoration - Salt Pond MetaG R2A_A_H2O_MG | ecosystem: Environmental > Aquatic > Non-marine Saline and... | reverse complement strand
CATCGCACGGTTCTGTGAAACAGCACGAACTTGAAGCCCTAGACGGGTGCGTTTCATCACCATCAAAAGAGTAAAGAAAACAAACAGACAGAAGAAAATGATGTACAGGCGGCTCTCAGTCAGCGCCAGCAACGGATTAATTTGGATAGAACCGGACATCCAATCGGGCGTCTCAACACTGCGGTTAAGTGGTGAAAAAATTGAACGAACGGCCTGCTGCAGTATCAGCGAAATACCAAAGGTAGCGAGAAGTGTCTCCAGAGGACGGCCGTAAAGAAAGCGAATAACACCGCGCTCTATTGCGATACCCACAAGCCCTGAGATAACAAAAGCGGCTGGGATAGCCACAAAGAGTGAGTATTCGATGTGATCGGGCATCAGCAACTGCACCACATAGGTCGTGTACGCACCAATCATAATCAGCTCACCATGAGCCATGTTGATAACGCCCATCACACCGAAAGTGATCGCCAGTCCAATTCCAGCCAGTACTAGTACTGAACCCAAGCTCAAACCGAAATAGACCGTCTCTACACCGGCATAGAATGCGGCTTCATCGCTAATTTTATCTATGGCACGATTAGCCTGCTTAAGTAGCTCAGGATCAGTGGTGACCGCGCTAAACTTTGTCAGCGCTGCAAGTCCAGCCGGCTCTAACGTCTCTGAGAGTATGTCGATCGCTTCGGCGGGCCTGCCCGCCTCTTCACTGTAAAGGTCGGCCACCGCCAAAACGATAGCAAAAGCCTCCTTAACGCTCTGGTCGGTCTCACTTGCACTTAACTCGCGCACCTGAGCCACCACTTCAGCACTCGGATCTGCAATGAGTTCCAGTGCCGCTTCACGGCGCAACCTCGGATCAGGGTCGTTTAGCGCGGCTGTAGCCAGCCAGCTACCAAAGGTGGTTCGCAAGCTGTTATTGATGCTGACGCGCTTGAAGTCGCGCTTAGATTTTATTTCGACCTTTGCGTCATCGCTTAGCCGCAGCGCTTGAGCACCGCTGGAAGCGTCTTCGACTTGGTAAAGCTGCATCTCCTTTTTGTGATAGTAGAGCTGAGAGGCGAGCATAAGTTGAATGAGTGATAGCGCTTCGGCGCGATCTTCACTCATCCAGCTTTGAATAATTTGAGCTTTTTCGTCGAACTTCGCATTAATCAGCCGCACCTCGTAAGCGTCAAACTGCGCTTCGCCCGCAGTGGCGATGGTAGAGGCGATCGAGAATAGCACCAGACTGAAAAGCCGAACGACTGAAGTGTAGATTCCACGCATGGAAAACTTCCTTACTCCTGGAGAGGAAAATAAGCGCCCGCAAACGGGCGCTAAATTGGAGCTGTTCAAAAGTGTTTAGAGGTTCTGACCCGAGCACTTTGCAGTGACCACGTTGTAGTTACCGCATGCCAGAGGCTTGCGCCAATCTGCAATCAGATCCTTAGAACCAGGTAGAAAATCAGACCAGGCGTCACCGACAACGAGACCTCGGGTTTCTGACACGACTTCGAACTGACCATCATCCTGAATCTCACCAATTAGCACCGGCTTTGAGATGTGATGGTTCGGCATCATGGTCGAAAAGCCACCGGTCAAATTTGGAACAGAGACCCCGATAATCGCTTCCTGCACGGCTTCAGGATCAGTCGTGCCCGCTTTCTCAACCGCCTTCACCCACATATTGAAGCCAATATAGTGCGCTTCCATCGGATCGTTAGTGACGCGGTCCTCATCCCCAATGAAGTTGTGCCACTTCTGAATAAAAGCGTCGTTCTCCTCGCTATCAACGCTCATGAAGTAGTTCCATGCAGCCAAATGACCAACCAGAGGTGATGTATCCATACCTGAAAGCTCCTCTTCACCAACAGAGAAAGCCACTACAGGTATATCTTCTGCACTGACACCCTGAGAACCGAGCTCTTTATAGAACGGGACGTTCGCATCACCGTTAATTGTTGAAACAACAGCAGTCTTCTTGCCTGCAGAGCCAAATTTTTTGATGTCTGCAACAATTGACTGCCAGTCCGAATGACCAAACGGTGTGTAGCTGATCATGATATCTTCGTCAGCAACGCCAGCATCTTTGAGGAAAGCCTCTAAGATCTTATTGGTGGTACGCGGGTAGACATAGTCGGTTCCCGCCAAGACCCAGCGTTCTACGCCCTGATCCATGAGATACTCGACAGCTGGAATTGCTTGCTGATTTGGCGCTGCACCTGTGTAGAAAACATTCTTAGATGACTCTTCACCCTCGTACTGCACAGGATAAAACATCACTGAGTTGAGCTCTTCGATGACGGGCAGAACTGACTTACGTGAGACGGATGTCCACGCGCCAAAAATCGCATCGACCTTCTCTTTCTCGATCAATTCACGCGCCTTCTCTGCAAAAAGAGGCCAGTTAGAGGCAGGATCCACAACTACCGCTTCCAACTGCTTGCCTAGAAGACCACCCTTCTCATTCTGATCTTCAATTAGCATCAGCATGGTGTCTTTCAAAGTGGTTTCGGAAATCGCCATGGTTCCCGACAGCGAGTGAAGAACACCCACTTTAATCGTGTCAGCAGCAATTGCGATGTTAGAAACAGATACAGCCAGAGCCAGCGCGGCAGATTTCAACATTGTAGGTTTGATCATCGGTAATTAACTCCTTTCATGTGAATTTATCCGATACCAACCCTTTGCATGGGGTGTGCCAAGAACTGACATAAACCTTAAAAAATACTTATAAAGTGTTTACTTTCAACAGTTTATAAAATTAAAAACTTTCAACACAAACCATTTGTGACACTTACGACATAAGTTTGGTCTATATTTATACGCACCACAGAGGTGCAGGATATGATATTTCGCCTCAAAAAAATGCATAGAAACACTTTTTTTTATGCACTTAAATCACAGTGATTCAGCAGATTCTTTTCTGATTCGGAAAAACTTAAGCACTCGGCTCTAATCAGGTTTGAAATTAGATCCATCTCTCAACCAACAAGTTACACGCACCGTTTTGGACAGGCTCACGAAAAATGGCATTACCTGTTTAATGAGGCCGTCAGATATTCCTAATGAGCCTTGCGGAACACATTCTGGCGCTGCTCAAGGGCCTACCAGCCTCTACCGGCTCACAGTTACAAAAAAAGGGACCTGGCATCCGAAAGAAACTTCTTGAGAGCTGAGCCTTCGTTTGCTGCCACGGAATTGTCAGAATGAGGCATTCAATATATGGTAAACAGCAACTCTGATTCAGACAGTTGGCGAGCGGAGCCTGATGAATCGAATGAAAACAGGTGTTAATCGGGTTGTCTGGCACCCAGTTTTCAAATGGCTAGATGATAACCAAATACAATCTAACCCATCATTTAGTTAAATCGCCCGATAGTGTGAAGACTCTGCTTTCTGAACACTCTTCACCATCACAGGTACGTCACGTATCAGAGGCTCCCTTCAAATCTAGACAACACACTGCACATATAAGATTAATGAATAATGGAAAGGCGAATGGAAAAAATTACTCTAGGTCGGACCCAGCTAAAAGTTACCCCGCTGTGTTTTGGTGGATCAGCACTGGGCGATATGCCCGCGACCTACGGCTACTCAGTCGATGACGAGCGTGCATTTGAGACAATTAATGCCATATTTGATAGCCCCGTTAACTTTTTAGACAGCTCCCGTATTTATGGTTTCGGCCGCTCCGAGGAACGGATCGGCGAAGTCATTTCGGCCCGTGGCGGCCTGCCGGAAGGTTTTGTCCTAGCAACTAAGCTGGATCGGGATCCCGAGACTAACCGTTTTGACGCCGACCAGGCCAAACGCTCGCTAGAGCAGAGCCTGAAAGCTCTCAATCTCGACTCCATACCCGTACTGCATCTGCACGACCCTGAGCATGCTCGCAGTCTTGACGAGATCCGTAATACCGGTGGCGCTATCGATGCGTTGATGGCGTTCAAATCTGAGGGCCTCTGCCAAGCTGTTGGCCTTGCCATGGGTCGCCTCGACATCATGCTACCGCTAGTTAAGGAGTTTGACTTCGACCTCATACTCAACCACAACCGCTATACACTGCTGAACCGCTCCGCGACTGAGTTGTTTGATTACGCCCAATCTGCCGGAATTGGCGTACTCAACGCCGCACCCTACGCTGGCGGCGTGCTCGCCAAAGGTGCTTCGGTCATGCCACAGATCGCCTATACACCGGTCGATGAGGATGGCCTTACAGGGGTACGAAAAATCGAAGAGATCTGCTCCCGCTACAACATAGCGCCGGGTGCCGTTGCCCTTCAGTTCTCTCTTCGTGATCAACGAATCGACTCAACCATCGTTGGTGTTTCTGCTGCAAGTCGAGTGCAACAGACACTTGAGTGGGCAGCGACAGAGATACCGGCCGAGCTTTGGGCCGAAGTTGCAGAGCTTGAGTTCGATACAACAGATCCTGAGGCGAATCGCGAGTATAACCCTGGCTAAGTGCGCAGGGGCGAAATTGACTGCGCGATCGGTCCACAAGTTCAGATCGCCCACAGTGTTTTGAACCAAACAAAAAGGGGCCACTGGCCCCTTTCCACACGTTATGAAAAACGACTAGTCGTCAGACTCAGGTACGATGAGGTTGAGCACGATTGCACACACCGCTGCAGGTAGCAGACCGGTGCCAAGCAACGCTTTAACCGTACTGTTCATATGCTGCATCGCCTCAGGCACCTGAAGCAGGCCAAGACCCAGAGACAGAGATACTGCAAATATCATCATGTTACGCGTGTTCCACTTCACGTCCGCAAGCATTTTCATACCCGAGGCGGCGATCATACCGAACATTACGATGACCCCTCCACCGAGAACCTCGATAGGCACCGTGGAGATGATGGCGCCTACTTTTGGCACCAGACCACAGACGATCAGGAAGATTGCGCCAATGGTTGCAACGTGGCGACTCATCACACGTGTCATGGCTATCAAACCGACGTTCTGCGAGAACGAGGTGTTAGGCAGAGCACCGGCTAAAGATGAGAGCGCTGTACCCAGGCCGTCAGCATAGGTCGCGCCTTCAATCTCTTTATCAGTCGCTTCGCGATCCGCACCGCCTTTGGTGATACCCGACACGTCCCCAACAGTTTCGATCGCAGAGATGAAGGACATCAAAGCGATACCGATGATTGCTCCGGCGCCGAACTCAATACCAAAGGGGAAGAGTTTTGGCAGTGCGAACGTGGCAGCACGGCCAACGTTGCCAAAGCTCACCATTCCCATGAAGTACGCCAGAACATAGCCAGCAATCAGCCCGATCAGAATTGAGGCTGAGCTCAGCATCCCACGCGCGTAGAATTTCAGCACCAGTGTTACGACAACAACCGTACCGGCTACACTCCAGTTCGCCAGTGAGCCAAACTCAGGTTTGCCAATAGCAGGAACACCACCCGCCGCGTACTGTATACCTACTTTCAATAACGACAAGCCAATCATTAGAATGATCAGTCCTGTCACCAAAGGCGGCAGAACAAAACGCAGACGTCCAATGAAGGGCGCTAATGCAGCCTGAAAAAGACCACCGACAAGCACACCGCCTGTGACCAGTGCCATGGCCTCTACTCCGCCACCAGCAACAATCGGTACCATGATGGGAATGAACGCGAAGCTCGTACCCTGGACGATCGGCAAACGTGCACCGACTGGGCCCGCGCCAATGGTCTGCAGCAGGGTTGTTACGCCCGCAAGGAGCATACACATCTGCATCATGTAGATCATGCTGGGGAAATCGGGCGAGTTAGAACCGAAACCGAAACCGGCTGCGCCAGCAACGATGATAGCCGGCGTTACGTTTGCGATAAACATCGCCAGGACATGCTGAATCCCCAGTGGGATAGCCACATGCATGGGCGGCGTGTAATTGGGATCCCGCATCTGATCGGGAGTCATTTGATTGCTCATTGCTACCTCCATTTGGCCTCTCTGTGCGGAGACCTTCTTATTGTTATTGGCAAAAAGGTTGCCAACATCTTTAACCTGCTGATTTACAATTATTTTTGCTATTCAGCTTGTTAGTCTGTTGTATTGATGCACTCCGAGAGTGCATCAAAATGTCATAAATGTCACTTTCTAGTGCTTAAGCCCTAACACGCAAATGTCCAAAAACCTTAGCAAGGTCAACCTCTTGTTCACCCTGAACAAGCTCAAGTCGCGCTTCGATATGATCGAGGTGCTCGGCCATCAAAGAGAGAGCGGTCTTTTTATCCCCCTGCTCAATCGCATCCAAAAGACGGCTATGCTCGTCAATTGCGCAGTTACTCCCCTGACTCGACTCATACATCGCGATAATCAAAGAGGTTTGCGACACCAGGGAACGCAGAAAATTGGCCATAGGTTCGTTATTCGCAAGCTGTGCCAGCTCCAAATGAAACTCACCTGAGAGCCGAATTGCAGTGCCTGTGTCAGCTCGCGCCGCGCTAGCGTGCTCCTCTTTAATTAGCGAGCGCAGGGTCTTAATCTCCCGCTGCAACTGTGCGCCGCGCGCGACCACACGCTCAACGAGCGCCAACTCAATAAGTCGGCGAGCATCGAGCACTTGTCGCGCTTCCTCAACGTTCGGTTTTGCAACATAAGCGCCACGGTTTGGGATCAGTTCTATAACCCCCTCATGCGTGAGTCGAACAAGAGCGCGGCGGATGATCGTGCGTGAGACACCAAAAACTTCACCCAGCCCCTCTTCGGTCAGCTTGATTCCAGGTGCAAGGCGTTGTTCCAAGATTGCATCAAAAATATGTTCGTAGATTTTCTGGTCTTGGGTAACGCTTTTGACTTTTGAGTTCACACTGAACCTCTGTTCTCAGCTGCCACGATAGGTAGAGTAGCTGTAAGGTGATATCAACAGAGGCACGTGGTAGTGCGCATCGGCGTCGGCAATCCCAAACCGGATGACCACCAAGTCCAAGAAGGCGGGGTCTGCCAGCTGTGTGCCGTTGCGACGAAAGTAATCACCGGCGGCGAAATGCAGTTCGTAGGTAGCGCAAACAAAATCATCACCGGTCAAAATTGGACTATCGACGCGTCCATCGTCGTTAGTCTTCGCCCGATTCACCTCAATCAACTGCCCATCTTCAACTCTGAAGAGAGCAAGCTCTATTCCCTCACCCGGACAGCCAGCCGCGGTGTCCAGTACATGCGTTGTAAGATATCCCGACATCATCATTCTCTTGGTCAGATTGCTCTTTTACTATGTATACCAATTTGTATACAAAAACCCAAGCAAAAAACTTCATTTTCTTGCGATACAGGACCAAAGCAGCCCTAATTTAGTCAACATAGAGGTAGATCCAATGCCAAAATCGCTGCAAAACGGAGATCTATTACTATTATCTGATGAATTTGGACTTTACAGATCAATATCATTGTATACAATCAGGTGATAAGTTTGTTCGCATACCCAACGGAGACATCTGTATGAGCGACTACCCTCGCGACCTGATCGGCTATGGTAGCAACCCTCCACACCCACACTGGCCCAACAATGCCCGTGTAGCACTCTCGTTCGTACTCAACTACGAAGAGGGAGGCGAGCGCTGTATTTTGCACGGTGACAGTGAGTCAGAGGCGTTTCTTTCAGAGATGCCGTCGGCAGTCCCTTTCCCAGGACAGCGTCACATGAGCATGGAGTCGATCTATGAATACGGCAGCCGCGCGGGTGTATGGCGTCTACTCAAACTGTTCAAACAGAAAGAGATTCCCCTGACTATTTTTGCGGTAGCTACCGCGGTGGAACGTCACCCTGATTTGGCAAGAGCCTTCGTAGAGGCAGGACATGAGATCTGCTCGCATGCCCTCAAATGGATCAGCTATCAAGATTTTGATATCGAGCAGGAACGCGCTGACATGGACAAGGCGATTGAGATACTTGAACGTGTCACCGGTAACCGACCACTGGGTTGGTACACGGGGCGTGATTCCCCCAACACTCGACAACTCGTCATGGAGGAAGGTGGATTTCTCTACGACTCTGACTCCTACGCTGACGACCTGCCTTACTGGGTGGATGGCCCAAAAGGTAAACATCTGGTGATACCCTACACCTTGGACACGAACGATATGCGATTCGCTCAGGTCCAGGGCTTTAACAATGGCGAACAGTTTTTCCAGTACCTCAAAGACAGCTTTGACACCCTCTATGAAGAGGGCGTAGAGGCACCAAAGATGCTCTCAATTGGCATGCACTGCCGCCTTCTGGGACGACCTGGGCGAATAGCTGGGCTTAAACGTTTTCTCGACTATGTGCTGCAGCATGAGGGTGTCTGGTTTGCGCGCCGTGTCGATATCGCCAAACACTGGCACGAGAATCATAAATCACAACCCTCAAGCCCAAGTGGAGAGTCTTAAGATGAGCCAATTTAATTTTGGGTCGCCAGCAGCACTGAGTCGAGATGCGTTCGTCGAAACCTTTGGAGGAGTCTACGAACACTCTCCTTGGATAGCCGAGCGTGCTTACGACACCGGCCTGAGTGCAGAACATGATGAGGTTGAGGCGCTACAAGCTTTGATGGCTGATGTTTTTCTAAGCGCCGACAAGGAGCGACAGTTGGGAGTGATTATTGCCCACCCTGATCTGGCGGGCCGCGCTGCACGCGCCGGAAAACTGACCGCTGAATCGACCCACGAACAGGCCAGCGCCGGGATCGACAGTCTCACCGAGCAAGAGTACACAGAGTTTACCGAGCTCAATGATACCTACAAGGCACGCTTCAATTTCCCATTCATCATGGCAGTGAAAGGCAGTAACAAGCACGCAATTCTGTCTGGATTCAGAGAGCGTATTCACAACAGCCCGGAGCAAGAGTTTGCTCGTGCGCTTACAGAAATTAATAAGATCGCCGGCTTCCGCCTGGCTGATATGTGAGATAGGAGTTAGCCAATGGCTACAAAGCAGTACAACCGCCTAGTTAACCTTGCCGATGCCCGTTTGGGTGCGCGTGCGATCTACGTTACTGATGACTGGTTTGCCGAAGTAAACCGCATGCTCAATCCAGAGCCACCCGTCTGGAAGGAGGGCGTCTACGATGAAGCGGGCAAGTGGATGGATGGCTGGGAATCCCGCCGCAAGCGTTTCGAGGGTTATGATTACGCAATCGTAAAACTGGGCGCGCCGGGGATGATTGAAGCGTTTGAGATCAACACCAATTTTTTCACTGGCAACTACCCTCCCTCAGCCTCTGTTGACGTCTGTTACTCCCCCGATAAAGATCCTGATGAGCAGACTCAGTGGCACGCTCTACTGCCAGCGGTGGCTTTGCAAGGCGACTCAGAGCACCTTTTTGAAGTGAGCAACGAGCAGCCGTGGAGCCACGTCCGACTGAATATATTCCCTGACGGTGGAATTGCACGATTCCGCGTCTACGGTCGTCCTTATATCGAGTGGGATAAGGTGGATACCAGCGAGAATATTGACCTGGTTTCAGCTTTGAATGGTGGTAGTGCGATCAGTTGTAACGATGAACACTTCGGTAAGATGGGCAACCTGATCAACCCCGGTCGGGGTGTGAATATGGGTGATGGATGGGAGACTGCCCGTCGCCGCACTCCCGGAAACGACTGGGTTATTCTAGCTTTGGGTTGCCCGGGCGAAGTGGACGAGATCGAGATTGACACCGCACACTTCAAAGGTAACTTCCCTGATAGCTGTGATATCCAGGCAGCCTATGTACGCGGTGGCACGGCCGATCAAATCGCCACTCAGTCTCTGTTCTGGCGCACCTTATTACCTAATCAGAAGCTCAAAGCTGATAGCATTCAGCGCTTTAAAGCCGAATCTGAATTTGGTGTGATTACTCACGTTAAGCTTAATATACACCCCGATGGCGGTGTGAGTCGTTTGCGTCTATTTGGCAAACCTAAGCTCTAATTGAGTTTAATAAAATACTCTAAGGTACTGATAATGAAATTATTAAAAATAGAGCCTTTGACGAAAGAAGCTTTTGAACCCTTCGGCCAGGTGATCGAAACCGAAGGGAGCAAACACTTTACAATCAACAATGGGTCTACCGAACGCTATCATCGTCTTGCTGAGGTTGAGTTGGCGCGAGAGACTGACACAGCGATTATCAGTATCTTTCGGGCCAACCGTCTGGAGTATCCGCTTGAGATCAAACTGCTAGAGCGTCACCCCCAAGGGAGTCAGGCCTTCGTACCGATGCAACGTCAGCAGTTTCTGATTGTCGTGGCCCCTCCAGCAGCCCAGCCAAACGCCGAAGAGATCCGCGCCTTCATCAGTGACGGTCAGCAGGGCGTCAACTACGGCATGGGAGTGTGGCACCATCCCATACTGGCACTGGAAGACGCCAGTGACTATCTCATCGTTGATCGCGCAGGTGAAGGAAACAACTGCGATGAGCACTTTTTCGCCGATGGGGATTACCCGATCCTCGATGGACGAGATTTTCTGAATAATAATTAAACCAATAACGGAAGGACCGCGAAACATGGATCCGCACTACACTGAATGGCTAAACCTTCTTGTACGCTGGGTACACATGATCGTGGGCATCGCCTGGATCGGTGCCTCGTTTTACTTTGTGTGGCTGGAGAACAACCTCAATCGCAAGAACCCAAAAGAGGGCCTCTCTGGCGATCTTTGGGCAATTCACGGCGGTGGTATCTACCATTTACAGAAGTACAAATTGGCCCCTGAAAAGATGCCAGAGCACCTGCACTGGTTTAAGTGGGAAGCCTACGCAACCTGGCTTACGGGTATCGTACTGCTAGCCGTGGTGTACTACCTAAATGCTCAACTCTATCTGCTTGCACCGGGCTCAGATCTGACACCGATGCAAGGCATAGGGATTAGTGTAGCGTCGTTGATCGCTGGCTGGTTTATATACGATTTCCTATGCAACTCGGCTCTGGGTAAGCGCCCTGCTCTGCTGGGTGTTGTGCTGTTGGCTCTTCTCGTGGTTGCCGCATGGGCCCTCTCACAGGTATTCAGCGGCCGGGCCGCTTACATTCACATCGGCGCCATCACCGGCACGATGATGGTAGGTAACGTCTTCCGCGTGATCATGCCCGGCCAACGTAAACTGGTGGCAGCCATCACAGAGGGTCGGGAGCCAGATCCCGCTGCGCCAGCCAAAGCGTTACTGCGCTCGCGCCACAATAACTACCTGACGCTGCCTGTACTGTTTATCATGATCAGCAACCATTTCCCCAGCACCTACGGTAACGAGTGGAACTGGGCAATCCTATTTGCCATTGCGATGCTGAGTGTATTGGTACGCCACTACTTCAATACCCGACATGAATCACAGAAGTGGGCTTGGACCCTACCCGCCGCCGCTCTGGGTATGCTGACCCTAGCCTACGTAACCAAACCCGTCGCGATGGATAGCAGTACTGTGGCTGGCGAGCAGGTCTCTCTGGAGCAGGTTACCAGCATCGTCGTTGAGCGCTGTGCTAGCTGCCATGCAGCCAACCCCAGCTCTGAGATGTTCAGTGCTCCCCCTGCGGGAGTTATCTTGGAGACCAGCGAGGACGTACTGCTGAACGCAGCGGGTATACACGCCCAATCGGTGGCGACTCAGGCGATGCCTCTGGGTAATCTCACGGGAATGCTACCAGAGGAGCGTGTGATGATCGGCCGGTGGTTTGATATGCGAGCGCAGTGATAGCTGAGTTGAAATTATGACGACTGAAGGCGCCTTTGGGCGCCTTTTATTATTCTGAGCACCGCACTTTGCCTGGTGGTTCGTCGCGCTGATTTCGTGCTTTTTCATGAATCCTTATGCAGCGCCAGGTCTGCCATCGACACCGCGGCCTCATCTGTTTTACAGACTACCCAGGAACGCTGGCGCTCTACCGTTCAGACGCGTAAAAATCCAGTCGAGTGATCAGGCCTCAAAACCTTCTGATT
>Ga0102948_1000891_pt1 | contig 11865 bp, 8 predicted proteins | sample SalPonA_A_H2O_MG_FD_78211 | JGI IMG/M metagenome (GOLD analysis project Ga0102948, IMG submission 78211) | Water microbial communities from South San Francisco under conditions of wetland restoration - Salt Pond MetaG R2A_A_H2O_MG | ecosystem: Environmental > Aquatic > Non-marine Saline and... | reverse complement strand
ATAGGTTTCTACGAAGGGCACGCGCTGCGGGCCTTTCATGACCCGAACCCCAGTTTCGACTCGCCCATCGCACAGTTGATCTGTCAGTACCCAATCAAGAGCCACACAGTTATCAGCCATATCCGCCAGGCCAATGTGGGCGGTGTCAATTTGGAAAACACCCACCCTTTTAGTCGCGAACTCTGGGGCTACACCTGGTCCTTCGCTCATAACGGCCAGCTTGACCAGTCACTGTTCGACTGGCCGCTGGAGTTCTATCGTCCGGTGGGCACGACTGATTCAGAGTATGCCTTCTGCTGGCTGATGGGGCAGATACGCAGCGCTTATCCGGAGCGGCCAGACGATATCAGCGAACTGGTGCAGTTTATCGAGCAGTGCGCGGCAAAACTCCGCAAACTTGGGGTATTCAATATGTTGCTGAGTGAGTCCGAATACCTCTTTTGCTATTGCACAACCAAGCTGCATTGGCTGACACGCAAAGCCCCTTTCGGAGAGGCTCAACTTAAAGATACCGAGCTAACCGTCGACTTCTGTAGTGAGACCCAAGACCATGATGTCGTCTCGGTTATTGCTACCGAACCGCTGACTCACAATGAGTCTTGGCAGGCGCTTACCACGGGGGAGTTACTCGTCTTCCGACACGGCGTGTTGGAGCATCGCTCCGCCGCGACGGAGGAGGAGTAATTGGCATTCGCCAACCTTGCCGAGTTTGTCAGTTGGCTGTCGGAGCGACAGGGCGATGCTCGGGCACTGGTCTGCGCTGGTCGTGAGCTGAGTTTCAGGGAACTTGATGACAGTTCGCGCTCAATTGGACTCTGGCTGAGCCGCAAGCTGGGGCTCAAACCTGGTGCCAGGGTATTGTTACGCCTACCCAACGATCTGCACCTACCCGCTATACTGTTCGGCGCAATTCGTGCGGGTCTGATACCCGTGCTCATTCCCGCAACGGCCAAAGCAGAAGAGGTAGAACGCATAATCGGAGAGACTGAGGCGGTCGCCACCATCTCTCTACCGCAGCAGTCTGAGCACATGGAGTTTTTGCGCCGTATGGAGCAGCCACCCCTGGTGATCTTCGTGGGTCAACTGGAGTTTGGCAATGCCATCGAACGGCGTCTGGCACACCTGATTCGCCCACTTCGCCGCTCGCTCGTTGGGCTTAGGACGCATTGGCTCAGTGAGGCGCTCGATTACGGTCGCAGTTCACTCCACGCCTGGCCGCGTTTGGAGCCTTCTGATGTGGCGTTGATACAATACACCAGCGGAACAACAGCGGCCCCCAAGGGGGTCGAGATGACCCACGATAACTTACTGTCCAACATGCAACAGTTGGCAGAGTGTATGAGTCGAGCCGGTTCCAGCCGACAAGAGCGGATGATGATCTCGCTGCCACTCTACTACTCCTACCCCCTGATGTTGATGCTAACCAACTGGATGCGAGGCGGCCCGGTGGCACTGGTCCACAATGTGCGGGAAACTTCGTTGATCGCTGAGCAGTTTGATCGGTTCGATCCCGAGGTATTTGTCGGTATTAATGCGGTGTTTCTGGCGCTCTGTCAGGACCTGCTCTTCCCGCAATTAAGTTTCAAGTCGCTGCAGTACACCATCAGTGGCGGGGCAAACCTGAATGAACGGGTGGCCGAGCGCTGGAGCCTGATTACGGGGACCCGAATTGCTCAAGGCTACGGACTTACGGAAGCGGCTCCGGTAGTCACATTTGATATCTACATGCGTGGTCGTGCTGCTCGTCTGGGTAAGGCGCTTTATCAAACGCAGGTTCGAATTGTCGGTGAGGAGGGTGAGGAGCTTCCGCCCAACACGAACGGAGAGATTCAGGTGAAAGGGCCGCAGGTGATGCGTGGTTACCTTCGACAGTCGGAGCGAGGCCTCTTCCCATTCACCCAAGATGGCTGGCTGCGTACCGGTGATATAGGACGTCTGAGCACTGACGGTGAGCTGCGATTGATAGAGAGGCGACACGAGGTGATTCGTGTGCCCGGTTTTCGCGTATATCCATCAGAGCTTGAAGCCGTGATCAGCATGCACCCAAGCGTGCTCGACTGTGCGGTGATTGGTGTGCCGACTAGCAACGGCTATCACAAGATCAAATTGATTGTTGTTACCAACGATCGTCGACTAACACAGAGGCAGATGCGCGAGTACTGTCGCCAACGTCTGACGCGATACAAGGTGCCTGAGTTGGTGGAGTTCCGAAACGCCCTACCGCACAGTGCGAGCGGTCGTATGCTTCGCCAGCGCCTGGTTAAAGAGAGTATGCTCGACAGTCAGGTGGGCGAGCGACAGACTTTACGTTAAAATCGCGCCCTCTCAACGCTTTGGCCGCTAGAACGCATGTCCCTAAAACCGCTCTACTCACAGCTCGACCACTGCCGTATTTGCGACCGTTTCCCTCTACGGCAAGCTCTGGGGCGGTTAGCCGCTGATGATGTTGAAGCACGTGCCAAGGTAGAGGAGCGTATCGCTGCCTCCATCGAGCGCGTCAAGTCCTTCGAAACGCTCAACCAACAGCCGATCAACTATCCAGATCTACCGGTCTCTGAGCACCGTGACGCCATTTTAGCAGCGTTGAGCAACCATCAGGTGGTGGTGGTAGCCGGGGAGACAGGCTCGGGTAAAACCACTCAGCTTCCCAAGTTGTGCCTAGAGCTGGGGCTCGGCACAAAAGGGCTTATAGGACACACTCAGCCACGTCGTTTGGCTGCGCGTACTGTAGCTAACCGTATTGCTGAAGAGTTACACACACACCTTGGCGGGCGCGTGGGGTATCAGGTCCGTTTCCATGATCAGGTGAGCGATGCTACCCAGGTCAAACTGATGACCGACGGTATTCTGCTTGCGGAGACACAGAACGACCGGTATTTGGAGAAGTACGAGGCGATCATCATTGATGAGGCGCACGAGCGCAGCCTAAATATCGACTTTCTGTTGGGCTATATCAAGCGCATCCTGCCCAAACGTCCCGACCTCAAACTTATTATCACGTCGGCCACCATCGATCTTCAGAGGTTCTCGGAGCACTTCGATAATGCCCCTGTGATCGAGGTTTCGGGCAGAACCTTCCCAGTTGAGATGCTCTATCGTCCGTTATTGGACCAACAGGATGAAGATGAGCGCGCAATTGATCTGCAACAGGGGATACTGAGTGCCGTTGATGAGTTGATTGAGATTGATACAGCCAAAGAGGGAGCTGGCCCTGGCGACATTCTGATCTTCTTGCCCGGGGAGCGCGAGATTCGCGAGACTGCAGAGACTCTGCGTAAAGCGCAGCTGCACAGTACAGAGATTATGCCACTCTACGCGAGGCTGTCGCTGGCGGAGCAGAACCGTGTATTTAGCGGTCAGCGCGGCAGTGCTCGGCGAATCGTGCTCTCGACGAATGTGGCTGAGACTTCGGTAACCGTTCCCGGCATTCGCTACGTGATAGACCCCGGACTGGTGCGAATGTCGCGCTACTCCTACCGTGCGAAAATTCAGCGTCTGCCAATTGAGCCTGTGTCGCAGGCCAGCGCCAACCAGCGCGCAGGTCGCTGTGGTCGTGTCGCACCGGGCACCTGTATTCGCCTCTACTCGCAGGAGGATTTTAATGCCCGCCCTGAGTTTACAGACGCAGAGATTCGCCGCACTAACCTGGCTGCGGTGATTCTCCAAATGTTGCAGCTGCGCCTGGGCGATATACATAAATTTCCATTTATAGATGCACCGGACAAACGTTTTATTAACGACGGCTACAAGCTCCTCGAAGAACTTCAAGCAGTTGATAGTAAGAGGAATATTACAGGACTAGGTAAGCAGTTAGCGCGGCTTCCGGTGGATCCTCGCGTCGCGCGAATGTTGGTTGAGGGGCACCGGCAGAGGTCGCTGCGCGAACTCATTATACTGGCGAGTGCATTAAGTATTCAGGATCCGCGAGAGCGTCCGGCAGAAAAGCGCCAGGCAGCTGATCAGCAACACAAATTATTTGAGGATGAGCACTCCGACTTCATTACGTTGCTGAATATCTGGAACGCCTACGAGGAGAAGCGCCTGGAAGAGACACAGTCGCAGCTGCGTAAATGGTGTCAGAAACACTTTCTCTCATTTATGCGCATGCGCGAGTGGCGCGATCTACACCGCCAGCTACACATTAGTTGTAGGCAAATAGAGTTGAAAGAGCAGGAGTCCGAGGCCTCCTACGAGTCGATCCACCGCGCACTGCTCAGTGGGCTGCTAGGTAATCTGGGCTTTAAACAGGACCGAAATGAGTACCTTGGTGCACGCAACCGCCGTTTTAAGATCTTTCCCGGTTCCGGTCAGTTTAAGAAAAACCCGAAGTGGTTGGTGGCAGCTGAATTACTCGAGACCAGTGCCCTCTATGCACACACGGTTGCCAAAATAGAGCCCGAGTGGATCGAACCTCTGGCGAAGCATTTGGTTAAACGTAGCTATCTAGAGCCGCACTGGGAGATGAAGCGAGCACAGGTGGTCGCCCAAGAGCAGGTGCGTCTATACGGCCTCACGATCGTTGCGGCCCGCAAGGTACATTACGGTGCAATTGATAAGCCGCTTTCTCATGAAATTTTCATTCGCTCAGCGCTAGTCGAGGGTGAATACCAAACTAACGCTCCCTTCTTTAAGCATAATCAGGCGTTATTGGAGTCGGTGGAGGCGCTTGAAGACAAATCGCGCCGGCGCGACCTTGTAGTGGACGAGGAGACACTCTACCAGTTCTACGCTCAGCGGATGGAAGAGCAGGGCGGTAATGAGGTAGTCAACGGCATCGGCTTTGAGGCTTGGCGCAAGCAGGCTGAACGCACTAACCCCAAACTGCTGTTCTTCACCGAGGAAGATGTGATGCAGCGCCCCGCTGATCATATCAGCGCAGAGCAGTACCCTGATCAGGTTCAGTTAGAGGGGATTGAGCTCGAGCTCGAGTACGCCTTTGAGCCTGGTAAAATCCACGACGGTATCAGTATTGATTGCCCTCTACCTTTGTTGCCGCGACTTGATGTTGAGAAGCTGGAGTGGATGGTACCCGGCATGCTGGCTGATAAGCTCGAAGCTATTTTGCGAGGGCTGCCGAAGCAAGAACGCAAGCATTTCGTACCCATACCGAACTACGTCAAAGAGCTGTGCGACAAGCTCAGTTTCGGGGAGGGCGACTTGTTTGAGGCTATCTCGCTTCAGCTGCTGCGTCTCTCCGGTCGCAGAATCTCCTCGCAGATGTTGCGTGAGGTTAAACTCGATGCGCTTTATAAGACCAATATTCGGGTCGTCGATGCCAGTGGCAAGTTATTGGGGCAGGGACGTGATTGGGAGGCGTTGCAGCGCCAGTTTGGTGGTGCTGCCCAGGAGGCATTGGATAGAGCTCCCAAACAGCACTGGGGTGAGACGGGGCTCACCGACTGGAGTTTTGGCAATCTTGATGAGCAGGTGATAGTCCGCCATGCGGGCGGCATAGAGGTTGAGGCTTACCCTGCACTGGTGGATGCGGGCGATTCGGTAGAACTTAAGCTGGAGATGAATCGGCTAGATGCGCAGCGCGCTTCGCTCAGGGGGGTCGCTCGCCTGATGCTGATTAGCATGCAAGCACAGGTCACACAGGTTCGACATCGCCTACCCAAATTGGCGCAGGCGGTGCTTTACACCAATAAAGTCTTCAATGAACGCCTACTGCAGGACCAGATACTAATATCCGCCGTCTTGCAGCTGATCGATCAGGCGGATTTACCGCGTTCGCACCAGACTTTTATCTCTCTGCGAGAGAAGGTACGAGCCGAACTTTACGATACCGCCTGTTCGCGAGTAACCTTCGTGACTGAGCTACATGCCGCTTACCACCGTATCAACAAGCAGCTCAGCGGTAAGGTAAACCTACAGACAGTGCCGGTACTCAATGATATCCGCTCTCAGTTGGGGGCGCTGATACATCCGAACTACCTTAGCGATACACCACCTGAGTGGTTGGCTCAGTTGCCACGTTACCTGCAGGGGATTGAGGTACGACTTGAGAAGTATCAGCGCAACCTTCGCCAGCAGGTGCTCTGGAGTGAAGAGTTAGCTCAATGGGGCCAGCGACTGGTCGCGGCGAAGGCAAAAGCGGAGACTCGTGGCGCCGTCAGTGTAGAGATAATGGACCTTCGCTGGTGGATTGAGGAGTACCGTATCTCGCTTTTTGCACAGGAGCTTGGAACGCGTTTTAAAATAAGTGAAAAGCGCCTTAAGCAGCGGTTCACAGAGGTTAGTGAATAGTCGCAAGTTGATAGAGGCGAATAGCGCTTAGCTGCATTGCACAAATGGGTCAAGCGGCTACAATCATCAAACAGATATAGGTTTAGGGAAGATAATGGTTGAAGGTAAACGCCGTGTTGGTGCAGCGCTTATGGCGATCGCACTCAGCGCAACATTGGCAACCGCTGCGATGGCTAAAGAGGAGCATCCGGCTGACCCGTGGGAGGGCTTTAACCGGACCATGTTTAGCTTCAATGAAGGTCTTGATAGAGCCATTATAAAACCGGTGACCCAGGGTTACCGCTATGTAATGCCCGACTTCGCCGAAAAGGGTGTGCATAATTTCTTTGAGAATATAGGCGACGTTAAAACTTTTTTTAACAATGTATTGCAAGGAAAACCTAAAGAAGCGAGTGAGGACCTGGGCCGCGTCCTTGTCAACACAACGATCGGCATTGGCGGTCTGTTCGATGTGGCCTCGGCTCTTGGAATTCCAAAGCATGACGAGGATTTCGGTCAGACGCTCGGTGCTTGGGGTGTAGACTCTGGTCCTTACCTTGTACTGCCCCTGTTTGGGCCATCGAGTGTTCGCGACGGCATCGGGCGAATACCGGACGCCATGGTTGATCCTCTGCAAGAGATCGGTGATGAGGATACACAGTTAGGTCTGCAGGTGCTTCGAGTCATCGACACGCGCGCGGAAATTCTCAAGGCGGAAGGCGTAATCAGCGGTGATCGCTATACATTTATCCGGGATGCCTACCTGCAACGTCGCGAGTTTGAGGTGAATGATGGTCAGGTTGAGTTCAACCCCGACGACTTTTAAGCCGATCCAACACAGGCGTGATTGAACAACGTATCCTCATCTACTCGCGAGACAACGACCGCATTGATCGTGTCGTAGAGTTGTGTGAGGCCTGTGAAACCAGTCGGTTGCGTATCTCCGTTGGGCGCACGGCAGAGCAGTTGGTTGATCTGTTTGATCATCATGACTTCGCGCTCGCTTTCGTTGACATGGACAACGATGTATCAGCGCAGCTGTTGGATACCATTGCCCTGCGTCTGAGCCCTAAACCGACCATCTCAATCGTGACCGAAGGGAGCGCCGAATCGCTGCTGAACGCCATGCGAAACGGTGCTGACTCTGTCTTTACACTGACAGAGATGGCTGAGTCCCCAGCCAAACTGGTCTACTGTATCGAACGCCAGTTACAACGCGCTGAGCGTATTGATGAGGTACAGTATCTGCGCGACTCTCTCAGCAAAAGTTTAGAAGAGCTCAAGGCTGATCAGGTGGCTGCACGCGAGATTCAAGAGCGGCTTCTGCCCAAGACAGAGAAGCAGGTCGGCTCGCTGAGCGTTGAATATGCGATGCAGGCCTCTATGGTTCTCAGTGGCGACTTTGTCGACTTTGTTAAGTTACGCGAGGACAAGCTGCTCTTCTATCTGGCCGATGTCTCCGGACATGGTGCATCATCGGCTCTGGTCACCGTGTTGTTAAAAAATATTACCAACCGGACACTTCGATCTTATAACCACGGTAAGTCAGGTACCCCTGAAAATCCTCAGGCGCTGCTGGATTTGTTCAATCGCGAGCTACTGCTGACAAGCTTGGGTAAACATCTGACGATCTTCGTGGGTATTATTGATCCGCACGCGAATCAACTCGACTACGCGGTGGGGGGCCACCACCCCATGCCAGTGTTGGTAGAAGGGGGTATTGCTCGTGCTTTGGAGGGGCGGGGTATGCCGATCGGCTTGTTTGAAGCCCCCGTTTTTGAACGTCATAAGATCAGTCTGAGCGCCAAATTTGATCTCTATCTCTTCTCTGATGGTGTTTTAGAGGTTCTAGGGGGTGACAATCTGACCCAGAAGGAGCAGAATCTGCTCGCTCTTTGTGAGCAGGAGGGACAGTCCCCACAATCAATACTGGAGACTGTTACGGTAGCAGGTGAAGCCCTGCCCGACGACATAGCAGTAATGATGGTCTCACGTAAATGATCTCGAACAGCGGTGAAATTCTGTACGCCTGTCAGGAAGGGCACTATGTGCTCAAGTTTATTGGCGATGTGCGTCTTACGATGTGTTCAACGATTGATGAGCATTTGCGATCGATCCTCCAGCGAGAAGACATTACAGACAGCCTGATCGATCTTACTGAAACTCAAAACATAGACAGTACCTCTCTCGGAATCATCGCTAAACTGGCCATCAAAAGCGCCAAGTGTAATCTCCCCAAACCGACGCTAGTCTCTACCAATCCTGATGTAACCAAAATTCTCTACGCGATGGGATTTGATCAGGTGTTCTTATTACTCGAAGAGATGCCAGCCAGTTGTAAAGACCTGATCGAAGTGCCATCCGTCCAGGAATCAGAGGACCTGGTCAGACAGCGCATTATCGATGCTCATCGCGTGTTGATAAGTCTCAATGACGCCAACCGAGACGAGTTCAAAGATCTCATCTCCGCGCTAGAGTGCAGCTAAACGCCTATTAAAATCAGTTGTGCAGCCCCGACTCCCGCCTCCGTGCCTTTAATCTAAGACCGCCTGACGTCACAGCGATAAGGGTACGAAAACCAGGTGCTGATATCTGCGTCTGTCGACTGGCGTCAGCTTAAAGCTTTAGGATCCGGCAATTATTGGCCTAGGGGCGTTGTTCAGGCTCCACCAGCCCGACATAACGCGCTTTTGTTGCGACAGCTCACCCTGATAGATATAGATGTAGGCCTCGCCAAATCGAGTAGGTATTAATGCTCGCCGGTAGAGACTGGTATCGGGCGAAAGAGGATCGTAGTCCTCAAGCAGATCCAGTGAGGCAAGCGTCTCTTGATCAACCTGAAAGAGCTCAACATAGACCACTGCTCCGGGTTCAGGTTTGATACCGGGATAGGGTCCAAGCGCATAGACCGCGAAGTCGATTAGACAGTCGCAGCCTACAAAGCTTGATTGTGCCAATAGGGAGTGATTTGACTCTCCACGCTTGAGCGTGCCGTAGACGGCAACCAACATCTTGGTTCTAACCTCCATGGAGAGTGCGAATCAGACTATTTTAGTGTTGCCTATCGCGAGGCCCGCTTGAGGATTCAAGCGGGTAACTCAATCACCGATCTGTCCGAAATATATCTCGGGAGTATCAGACCAGCAGCAAAAGATGAGCAAGAGGCTAAAGCTACCTCAAGCGCATAATCCTAGTTGCTGATCAGTCACAGGGGGTTAAGCCTTAGCAAGTAGCTTCTCTAGTTTAACTTGATCTGCCGCAAAACCACGAATACCCTCTGCCAGCTTCTCAGTAGCCATGGCGTCGTCGTTCTGCGCCCAGCGGAACTCAGCTTCCGAAGGACCATGTTTTGCGTCAGTGCTTGACGCATTGGCTGGGTCCAGACGGCGCTCAACGCTACCTTCTGCTGCAGCTAGCTGCTCGAGCAGTGCTGGACCAATCGTCAGACGATCACAACCGGCCAATGAGATGATCTCGCCAGTGTTGCGGAAGCTTGCCCCCATTACCACTGTGTCATAGCCGTTGGTTTTGTAGTAGTTGTAGATACGTGTTACCGACTGAACGCCAGGGTCGTTTTCGCCACTGAAGTCAGCATCGGGAGACTGCTTTTTGTACCAGTCTAGAATGCGACCAACGAAAGGCGAAATCAGGTATGCACCGGCATCGGCACAGGCCTGTGCTTGGGCAAAGCCGAACAGCAGTGTCAGGTTACAGCGAATGCCCTCTTTCTCCAGCACACGTGCTGCCTGAATGCCTTCCCAAGTAGACGCAATCTTAATCAGAACACGGTCTTTGCTGATACCTTGAGCATCGTAGAGCTCAATCAGGCGGTGTGCTTTAGCAAGCGTAGCCTGAGTATCAAAAGAGAAACGTGCGTCTACCTCGGTTGAGATGTAGCCTGGTACGATCTTGGTGATCTCTGTACCAATAAGAACCGCAAGGTAGTCGGTCATATTCGCTAGCATTTCAGCGTCAGAGCCGCCCTGAGTCTGTGCCCAGGCACGTGCCTGATCGAGGAGGTGCGAATACTTCGGATCCTCACTGGCCTTCAGTAGCAGAGACGGGTTAGTAGTTGCATCTTGAGGCGTGAACTGACGAATCGCGTCAATATCGCCGGTGTCGGCAACGACAGTGGTCATCTGTTTAAGAGCACTCAGCTGGTCCATTTCTCATCCTTCTCTTGTCGAGTTTGGTTAGTGTGTATTTTAGTTAAACCGTTTCGGTTTGTTCTACAAATTTTAACGCTTCGCGGAACACTTCAACGCCCGCTTCGCGCTTGTGGCCGTTCTCACTTAGGTGGCGACGGAACTGCTTCCCGCCGCGCTGCCCGTGGAACAGACCCAATGCGTGTTTCACGACGCCATAGAGCGACCAGCCATTGGCCACGCGCTGCTCTATATGCGGTATAAACTGCTCTGCTACTTCATAGCGACTCGGTACCGGACGCGAATCATCAAACAGGCGCGCGTCCACCTGGCTCAGCAACGGGTAGGGGTTCTGGTATGCCTCGCGGCCAATCATTACACCATCCACCTGTAGCAAGTGTGTGACACACTCATCTAGCGTTTTTATACCGCCATTGATGATCACCTCAAGCTCCGGATAGAGCTGCTTGATACGGTAGACATAGTCGTAAATCAGTGGCGGAACCTCGCGATTCTCTTTGGGGCTAAGGCCCTGCAGAATCGCCTTGCGCGCATGAATGGTAAAGCTATTGCAGCCACTGCCCTTGACCGTCTCAACGAAGGCCTGCAGCAACTCAAAACTGTCTAAATCATCAATGCCCAGTCTGTGCTTCACGGTCACGGGAATTTTGGTTGCCGCCTGCATCTCCCCGAGACACTCCGCCACCAGCTTAGGGTGAGCCATCAGGCAAGCACCGATCATATTGTTCTGCACCCGATCCGATGGGCAGCCAACATTGAGGTTGACCTCATCGTAACCAAACTCCTCAGCCAGCTTAGCGCACTGCGCCAACTCTGCTGGGTTAGACCCGCCCAGCTGCAGAGCGACCGGATGCTCTGATTGGTGGTAACTCAGAAAACGTGCTGGGTCATTGTGTAGCAGGGCACCCGTGGTCACCATCTCAGTGTAGAGCAGGGTGTGGCGGCTCATCAGGCGATGAAATACGCGACAATCGGACGTCGTCCAGTCCATCATCGGAGCGACAGAGAACTTCCGTGACGGATAAGTGTTTGATACTAAAGCATCTTTTGTGTTTTTGGTGTCGTTTTCAGGTAGCACTTTTTCTGTCGTTTTAGTGGGTTTTAAGGCATTTTTCACGGCCGGTGCTTTCAATGGTGCTTCCAAATAGGTTGGAAGCACCGAGAGCAAACGGATGTGATTAAACCTCGAAGACCGGAAGCACTCAGAGGCAAAAGATGGCAACTATCACAAAAATTCGCAGAGCAGATTGTATCAAATATCGGGCTCAAGTGAGAGTAAAGAAGGAGGGTAGAGTCTTATACTCTAAAACCCAAACCTTCAATTCTAAAAGGGCAGCAGAAGTTTGGGGCATCAAACACGAGGACGAAATCAGCGAGAATGGAATTCCTGGCGAGCAGCTTGATTTGAGCGTGGCGGAAGCATGCGCCAAGTATCTCGCCGATCTAGAGGCCTCTCCAAATGGTGTTGGCCGTT
>Ga0102948_1000890_pt1 | contig 11868 bp, 9 predicted proteins | sample SalPonA_A_H2O_MG_FD_78211 | JGI IMG/M metagenome (GOLD analysis project Ga0102948, IMG submission 78211) | Water microbial communities from South San Francisco under conditions of wetland restoration - Salt Pond MetaG R2A_A_H2O_MG | ecosystem: Environmental > Aquatic > Non-marine Saline and... | reverse complement strand
GGATCAGGAATCTCTTTTAGTTGCTGTGGAAAGCCTTGATGACTTGGAGTGAGTATTTGCCAGCCCAACTCCTCAACCTGATGCTTTAGCTCTTTTGCACGAGGTAGTAGGTCGTTCTGAGACGCAATCAAACGTTGCAGTTCAGGAAAATGATGTTGAACTGATAGCGCTGTTTCAGCAGTGCCAAACAGCGCGGTTGGCGCTCCGGAAATGTGCAGTAGCGCCTGTTTTTGCTTGCGTGATATTGGCAACAGCGCCAGCTGTAACCAATCGAGGAGATCGGACATGGTCCATCCTTGGATTCCGTGCGCCCCATCCATGGGGCGCGACTTAAGTTAGAAGCAGTTTAAATTAAGGCAGACGAAGCTCGTCGCCTACTTTCATCACATCCGTCGCACGCATGATCAGCGCGTAACTGACCTTATCGAAGGCTTTGAAGATCATCAGCTCTCCAGCGCGCTCCGAGGGGAGGCGAACTGTTTCACCATTAATCGGATCACGAACCTCCTCTCCCTTGGTGAAAACAGCATATACATGCCCTGCCTCCAAACCCTCACGCAGACCTGCATTGATTGTGACCGCATCAAACTGCCCGATATTGGCCACCCCACCCAATACACTAAGGATGACGGCATCATCTAGAATCGGACCTGCTCTCGGTGTGAAGATAGATTCGATCAGCTCTTCAGATCTCGGAAGCACACGGTCGCGAACGCGAACCTCTTCGACTGTGTTCGTCAAATCCAAAGAGAGCACGTCCGCATCACGCGCAGTAACCAAGGTATCGCCCACTTTGAAAAGTTCATAACCCAGCAGTTCGTTATCAAACGGGTCGCGGTACTCTCTCGCAGGACGGTAGATGCTCTGCTGGCGCAGGTCACTCACTAACTCACCGCGAGCATAAACACGGTCACCTGCACCGGCGATAATACGCTGGTTCTTCCCACCTAAAACATAAGGGGCACGGTCAAGCAGATCCTCATCAACAACGCGGTTATCGTTCAAGAATGCAGCGATGTCACGTAGCGAGATAGTAGGTATTGCATCTTCAAGAGGTGTTACTTTCGCCTTAGGACCAGTGTCTCGTTTGAGTCCAAGGCAAGGCTGTCCGTCGCACCAGTAGAGATAGATGATATCGCCCGGATAGATGAGGTGCGGATTGTATATCTGATTATTCATATCCCAGACTTCAGGCCAGAGCCAGGGACTACGCAAGAATCGCGCAGAGATATCCCAGAGGGTATCTCCTTTCACCACAACGTACTCCTTGGGGTGATCGTCGCGCAACTGAATCACATCGCCCTCTGTTTTAACGTGGCTCTCGGCATACGCAGGCACACCAAAAGAGAGCACAACTGCTAACAGTGATCCAAGCAGGTATCGCATAGTAAGTCCTTTCAATTTCCAGGCGCGTATATCAGACCAAGCCTCATGCCGGGCGTACACACATTGCAATGCTTTATGAGTATAATAGTCCAAATTTCCAGATTGTAAGCGCGACACAAAGTGGTAGCGCGAAATAGAGATAAGTTAAAAGATGGCACTACTAAATATCCTTGAGTTTCCTGACCCACGTTTGCGCACCATCGCAGAACCGGTCGATCAGGTAGACGATGAGATCCGCAAACTTGTCGACGACATGTTTGAGACGATGTACGAAGCACCCGGAATCGGTCTGGCCGCTACTCAGGTTAATGTTCACAAACGTATTGTGGTTATAGATATCTCTGAAGATAAGTCAGAGCCTCTAGTCCTGATCAACCCGGAATTTGAGATTCTGACTGATGAACAGGAGCAGATGCAGGAGGGTTGTCTTTCAGTACCTGGCTTCTACGAAAGTGTCGAGCGCCCAAACCGTATCCGTCTTAAAGCGCTAAACCGCGACGGCGAACCCTATGAACTTATCGCCGAAGAGCTTTTAGCGGTCTGTATTCAGCACGAACTGGATCACCTTAATGGCAAGCTGTTCGTTGACCACATCTCACGCCTTAAACGCGATCGAATCCGCAGTAAACTCGAGAAAAAACATAAGCTTGAGGCGACTCGCGCTTAACTCTTACCAAGCAACTAACAGGTTTGCGACGCAAACCTGTTTTTGTTTCTGGAGCGTTATCAGATGGCACCACCACGAATCATATTTGCAGGGACTCCCGACTTTGCCGCCACACACCTGGAAGCCCTATTGCAGGCCAGTATCCCTATTTGCGCAGTCTATACCCAACCTGATCGGCCCGCTGGGCGAGGTCGCAAACTGCAACCCAGCCCGGTAAAACAGTTAGCGCTGAAGCACGGAATTGAAGTTCGCCAGCCTATTACACTTCGCAACGAAGAGACTCAGGCGGAGCTCGCAGCACTGAATGCAGATTTGATGATTGTGGTCGCTTACGGTCTGATCTTACCGCAAGCGGTGTTGGATTTACCTCGCCTTGGGTGCGTCAATGTCCACGCGTCTATTCTGCCGCGTTGGCGCGGAGCAGCGCCGATTCATCGCGCTTTGCTGGCAGGTGACAAGGAGACCGGCGTCACACTCATGCAGATGGAAGCGGGACTGGATACAGGGCCGATGCTTGCAACAGTCAGCACAGCAATCAGCGCTTCAGAGACCAGTGGTGAGCTACATGACCGGTTAGCGCAACTGGGCAGCGACTTGCTGGTAAAACAGTTACCGGCTCTGCTTCGGGGTGAACTGAGTGCAGAGAAGCAGAACGATGAGCTGGCCAACTATGCTGACAAACTGGAGAAGCAGGAAGGCGCAATCGACTGGAACCAAAGTGCCGATCAGATTGCACGACAGGTACGTGGCCTCAACCCTTGGCCCGTGGCCTATACCCAACTCGACCAAGCAACCATCCGCATCTGGATGGCGGAGGCTGACTCACAAATAACTCACGCTACTCCAGGTATGATCGTTGAATCATCAAAATCTGGAATTGCCGTGGCCTGTGGAACAGGTCGTCTGTGGATAAAAATGTTGCAGTTACCCGGAAAAAAGGCGACTGAAGCCGCTGCACTGCTAAACTCCAGTACACACCCATTCCAGACAGGCACAAGCTTTGAGTGATACGCTGAATCTTCGCGCTCAGGTAGCGCGCACCTTGCTCCCGCTATTGCAGCAGCAGGGCTCACTCTCAACAGTGCTGCCGACTGCACTGAGCCGCACAGCAGAGAGAGATCGCGCGCTGATGCAGCAGATCTGTTATGGCACACTGCGTTTCTGGCATCGCTACGACGCGCTGGCGAGCTTGATGCTGCGCAAACCCTTCCACCCGGACGAGCAAATAGTTCAAGTCCTGCTTAACGCTGCGCTCTATCAGCTACATCAACTCAGCGTGCCGGACCACGCTGTAATCAACGAGACGGTCGAGGCCTGTAAACAACTGGGCAAACCCTGGGCGGGTAAATTGCTTAATGCAATTCTTCGGCGTTATCAACGTGAGAGTAGCGATCTACTGAAGCAGGCCGATTCGCTAGACGCCTTTCGCTTTAATCACCCGCCGTGGATGCTAGCAAAACTGGAGCACAACTGGCCAGAACAGTGGCTACAGATCCTGTCAGCTAACGATCAATCGCCCCCGATGTGCCTACGTGTAAACCGCCAAAGAGTTGATCGCGAGGGTTATTTGAAGCTTCTCTCAGCTGCCGGTATTGGCGCTCGGGTTGGCGAATACAGTCCAGATGCCATCTACCTTGAACAGCCTCTGCCTGTGGATAAATTGCCTCAATTTGATGCTGGCTGGGTCTCCGTACAGGATGAAGCAGCGCAACTCGCTACGCAGCTAATGTCCCCTGAGCCGGGTATGCGGATATTAGACGCCTGCGCTGCTCCGGGTGGCAAGCTCTGCCATCTGTTGGAGCACTGCACAGATCTGCGCATCGAAGCGCTGGAGCTTGAACCACGCCGCGCAGTAAGGATTACCGAGAACCTTAATCGGCTTGGACTGCAAGCACCGGTAAAAATTGGCGATGCCAGCGATAGAATCTGGTGGAACGGAGAACCCTATGACCAGATTCTACTTGATGCCCCCTGCAGCGCTACCGGCGTTATCCGACGTAATCCCGACATAAAAATACTACGTCGTAATGAAGATATACTCGATCTTGCCGCACAGCAGTTGGCGATTTTGACCAATCTATGGGGTATGCTTAAACCCGGTGGCACAATGGTTTACGCCACCTGCTCCATTTTCCCCCAGGAGAATGAGCGGATAATCGAGCGGTTTCTGAAGATTCAGCCTGACGCTCGCCCTGTTCCGATAGAAGCGTCTTGGGGACTTAATCGGACCTTTGGTCGGCAGCTGTTTCCGCAAACAGATGGACATGACGGATTTTTTTATGCGCGCCTAGAGCGCATGCAGGAGGCTTAGGTAGCAGATGAATGTCGTTATTCTTGGCGCAGGTCAGGTTGGTGGCTCACTTGCTGAACACCTCGCTAACGAGTCCAACGACATCACCGTTGTCGACACCGACGGCCCACGCTTGCGAGAGTTGCAGGACCGCCTGGATATCCGTACCGTCGAGGGAGCTGCCTCCTTCCCCAGCACACTTGAACGTGCCGGCGCACGTGACGCTGATCTTCTCATCGCCGTTACAAACAGTGATGAAATTAATATGGTTGCCTGCCAAGTAGCGACCACACTCTTCAAGGTACCTAAGCGCATTGCGCGTGTTCGAGACCACGACTATCTGGTGAATAATCGCCAACTCTTTACCGATGGCGCTATCCCAATTGATGTTTTAATCAGTCCCGAAGAGCTGGTGACGCAACACGTTAAACGGATGATCGAACATCCGGGCGCGTTGCAGGTACTGGATTTCGCTGAGGGTCACGCACAACTTGTTGCAGTAAAAGCCTACTATGGTGGCCCGCTGGTCGGCCGTGAAATTGCGGTATTGAGGGCGCATATGCCCAATGTAGATACACGTGTAGCGGCGATTTTCCGACAGGACAGACCGATTATACCAACGGGCGAAACGGTCATCGAAGCGGATGACGAAGTCTTTTTTATCGCAGCTTCTAAGGATATTCGGGCCGTTATGGGTGAGTTACGTCGCCTCGACAACCCTTACAAACGTATCATTATTGCTGGTGGCGGTAATATCGGTGCTCGCCTAGCTGAATCGATTGAGAACCAATATCAGGTGAAGATCATTGAACGTAACCTCGGTCGGTGCCAGCAGTTGTCACGTGATCTGCACAACTCCATTGTGCTTCATGGTAGCGCCTCGGATCGCGAGCTGCTGCTGGAGGAGAACATAGAGGATACGGATGTCTTCTGCGCACTCACCAATGATGATGAAGCCAATATCATGGCGTCTATGCTCGCAAAGCGTATGGGCGCCCGTAAAGTGATGACTCTAATCAATAACCCAGCTTATGTAGACCTTGTACAGGGTGGCGTTATCGATATCGCTATATCACCCCAACAAACTACGATTGGTGCGCTACTGACGCATGTTCGTCGTGGCGACGTAGCGGCAGTTCATTCACTGCGTCGTGGAGCGGCTGAAGCCATCGAGGCCGTCGCCCACGGTGACCGTATGAGTTCCAAAGTGGTTGGCCGAATGATCGAAGAGATCAAGCTCCCAGAAGGGGCCACCATTGGTGCCCTAGTGCGAAATGACCAGGTACTGATCGCTCATGATGATGTTGTCATTGAGGATGGCGACCACGTCATTCTCTTTCTGGTAGATAACAGGCGCATCGGCGAAGTAGAGAAGCTCTTCTCCGTCGGCCTGCACTTCTTCTGAGGCAGATATGCATTTTCGGGTCATTTTAAAAATCCTGGGTATTCTACTGATGATTTTCAGTGTCACCCAGATTCCCCCGGCTGCAATATCTCTTTACTACAACGATGGCAACCTTAACGCTTTCATCGGTGGTTTTGCTATCACACTGCTGACGGGATTCTTTATCTGGCTACCTGTAATGCGCGTTCGTCAGGAGTTGCGCACTCGTGATGGGTTTCTCATTACCGTCCTGTTTTGGAGCGTGCTGGGTTTCTTTGGCGCCCTGCCTCTGCACTTTGACGAGGCACTCGCGCTTAGCTTCACAGACGCCATCTTCGAATCGGTCTCCGGGCTGACAACCACCGGGGCCACCGTCATCACCGGCCTTGATGACCTACCCCGATCGCTACTCTATTACCGCCAGCAACTTCAATGGCTAGGTGGCATGGGTATCATCGTGCTAGCCGTTGCCATACTGCCGATGTTGGGGATCGGTGGCATGCAGCTCTACCGTGCTGAGACGCCTGGGCCGGTAAAAGATTCAAAACTGACGCCACGGATTACAGAGACTGCTAAAGCTCTGTGGAACATCTACCTGACGTTGACAGTCGCTTGTGCACTTGGCTACTGGGCAGCCGGTATGACACTGTTTGATGCTATTTGTCACAGCTTTGCAACGGTCGCCATTGGTGGTTTCTCAACTCACGACGCCAGCATAGGATACTTTAACAGCCCTCTGATTGAGTCGATCGCGATCTTCTTTATGGTGATTTCAGGTATCAACTTTGGACTACATTTTGCTGCTTTCCGTCAACGTACTCTGACGCACTACTTTGTCGACCCTGAGTTCAAATTCTACCTTTTCCTTCTGCTATCGGTATCCATGATCACACTCTTTGTACTTGATCTTACGGAAACCTACCCGCCTATCGAGTCATTGCGCAAGTCGGTATTTATGGTGGTCTCTATTGCGACCACTACAGGGTTCGCTGTAGCAGACTTCGCGCACTGGCCTGCGATGCTACCTTTCATGCTCTTTGTTGCCGCCTTTGCAGGAGGCTGTGCGGGATCTACCGGAGGAGGAATGAAAGTTATCCGGGTACTGTTGATCCTTAAGCAGGGCTACCGCGAGATTGTGCGACTGATCCACCCCAATGCAATTATGCCAGTGAAACTGGGCCGACGTCCGATCTCGTCGAAGGTACTGGAGGCCGTCTGGGGATTCTTCTCGGTCTATCTAATCGTTTTCGTTCTGATGTTGATTGCTCTCATGGCGACTGGCTTAGACCAGGTCACTGCTTGGTCGGCGGTTGGTGCCACCCTCAACAACCTAGGCCCAGGTTTGGGTGATGTCTCAGCCAACTACGGCGGTATTAACGACACCGCTAAGTGGATATTGGTGCTGGCAATGCTGCTTGGACGCTTAGAGGTATTTACACTACTCGTTCTTCTAACACCCGCTTTCTGGCGCCGATAGGCGCCGTGCACAGAGATCGACCGCACCTGCTCCGGAATTTTGATGTATAATGCGTCGCTAATTTTTTGAGCAATTTTTGCATAGATACTGACCTCCGAGGGATACTCTCGTGAATGACATCACTAAACCGGATGTAAAAACCTTTCAGGGACTGATTCTTGCTCTGCAGCAGTACTGGGCAGACAAGGGTTGTGTCATCGTTCAACCACTGGACATGAACGTCGGCGCAGGTACCTTTCATCCTGCCACCTTCCTGCGTGCGATAGGCCCAGAGAACTGGAACTCCGCTTATGTGCAGCCCAGTCGCCGTCCGACAGATGGCCGCTACGGTGAGAATCCAAACCGTCTACAGCACTATTATCAGTTTCAGGTAGTGATGAAACCTCATCCCGACAACTTCCAGGAGCTCTACCTCGGATCTCTTGAACACCTGGGCTTTGACCTTCTTATCCATGACGTGAGATTTGTAGAGGACAACTGGGAATCACCCACCCTAGGCGCTTGGGGCCTGGGTTGGGAGATCTGGCTAAACGGCATGGAAGTGACTCAATTCACTTACTTCCAGCAGGCCGGTGGTCTTGAGTGTTACCCCGTAACGGGGGAGATTACTTACGGCTTAGAGCGGTTGGCGATGTACATCCAAGAAGTTGATAGTGTCTATGACCTGATCTGGAGCAAAAGTCCGGACGGCAGTGTTGTGACCTACGGAGATGTCTTCCACCAAAACGAAGTTGAGATGTCGACCTACAATTTCGAGCAGGCTGATGTACCGAAATTGTTTGAAGATTTCGAGCATTACGAACGCGAGTGCGAAAAGCTACTGGCCGCGAAATTGCCGCTTCCTGCTTATGAAATGGTACTGCAAGCGTCTCATACGTTTAACCTTCTTGATGCACGACATGCAATCTCCGCGACTGAACGTCAGCGTTACATTCTAAGAGTCCGAACTCTTGCTCGAGGCGTTGCTCAGGGCTACTTTGATTCGCGCCGGGCTGCTGGTTTTCCGCTCGCTGAGGCGGGCATCCGCCAAGAAGTAATGGCATCACTGGAAGGAGCTGAGTGATGAGCACAGGTGATTTTCTATTTGAGCTGGGTACTGAAGAGCTGCCACCGACGGCGCTCAAAACACTCTCAATCGCACTGGGCGATTCCATTGAGTCACAACTTAAAGCAGCCCAGTTAAGCTATGAAGCCATCGAACTCTACGCAGCACCACGTCGCCTTGGATTTCTGGTAAAGAGTCTAAGCGGGCAGCAACCCGACCGTTCGATTGAACGCACAGGTCCGTCAGCTAAAGCGCCCGAGAAAGCCGCTATGGGCTTTGCCGGCAGCTGCGGCGTCTCTCTGGCTGAACTCAGTATTGAGAGCACAGAAAAGGGTGATTACTACGTTTACCGAGGTACGGAGAAAGGACGTCCAGCGGTGGAGCTGTTGCCGCATATGCTAGAGCAGGCAATACAGCAGCTTCCAATTCCTAAACGTATGCGCTGGGCAGCCAGCCGTACAGAGTTTGTGCGTCCGGTTAAGTGGGTTCTTTCACTCTTTGGTGATGAGATAGTCGACTGTACGCTGATGGGAATCAAAGCGGGCCGAAAAACTCGTGGTCATCGCTTCCACTACGATCATGAAATCGAGATTATCAATGCGGCTGAGTATGCCCCGGCACTGCGTAATACAGGTTATGTCGTAACGGATTTTGCTGAACGTCGTGAGATGATACGTACACAGGTATTGGAGCAAGCCACTAAAGTCGGCGGTAATGTAGAGTTTGACGAAGACCTGCTAGACGAAGTTTGTGCTTTGAATGAATGGCCTGTCGCTCTGACAGGACGCTTTGAAGAGCGCTTCCTTGAAGTGCCTGAACAGGCTCTGATTCTGTCGATGAAAGAGAACCAGAAGTATTTCCATCTGGTCGATGACAAGGGCGCGCTTATGCCCTTCTTTATAACGATTGCTAACATTGAATCCAAAGACCCCCAACAAGTCATTGCAGGTAATGAGAAGGTCATTCGTCCCCGACTCGCTGATGCTGCGTTCTTCTTTGAGACGGATAAGAAGAAACCACTGATTGCTCGCCTTGAGAGACTCAAGAGTGTTGTATTTCAGAACCAACTCGGCACCGTATATGACAAAGCAGCACGCATCGAATCCACAGCCACAGCAATCGCTAGCCTGATTGGTGGTAATGTCGAGTATGCTGCCCGGGCCGCGCAGCTAGCTAAATGTGATCTGTTATCGGATACGGTATACGAGTTTACCGAACTCCAAGGTCTGATTGGGTACCATCTGGCTCTCCATGATGGTGAAACTGACGAGGTTGCTACCGCCATTCAAGAGCAGTATCTACCCAAGTTTGCCGGCGACGTACTTCCTCAGACTAAATCAGGCATCGCCCTAGCACTGGCTGACCGCCTCGATACGCTGGTGGGATTGTTCGCGATAAAACAACCACCCACAGGTTCTAAGGACCCCTTTGCGCTGCGCCGCGCCGCCTTGGGTGTTCTGCGAATACTGGTAGAGCATGAACTGCCTCTGGATCTGGCGGACCTGCTTAGGATCGCAGCAAGTAACTACTCGGATCTTCCCGCACTGGAATCGGCTGCTGACGAGGTATTCGACTTTATGCTAGAGCGATTCCGCTTCTGGTTTGAAGAGGAGTCGATTAGCGCTGAGGTGTATCTCTCTGTTCATGCACTGAAGCCACGCGTGCCGCTCGACTTCGTTCGTAGAGCACGTGCTGTCGCTAGTTTTGCTGAGCATGAGGCATCTTCTGCGCTGATAGCTGGTAACAAGCGTGTCAGCAATATTCTCAGCAAGCTGGATGAACCCGTTGATACTCGAGTAGATGTGGCACTGCTTCAGGAAGCGGCCGAGAAGGCGCTCTATACCGCTCTAACCAGCCTAAGTAACGATGTGGCCGATAGAGTTGCTAACGCGGATTACCAAGGTGCGTTGGGCGCTCTATCGGGACTGCGTGACCCGATCGATAGATTCTTTGAAGAGGTCCGTGTTATGGCGGATGATCCAGCCGTCAAGGCGAACCGCCTGGCGATTTTAGCTAATCTTCGTCAGCAGTTCATTGGTATAGCCGATATTTCACATCTGGCCTAGCTTTTCAATTCGTATCGAAAAACCCCGCCGATGTTGATTCGCGCGGGGTTTTTTATGCACGGTGAATGTTTACGGACTTATCTTCACTGAGCCAGTTGGCGTTTGAGAGCGCTGGCCGCAGCCACATAGCCGCCATCACAACCATCGATAAAATGTACGTGTGCTGCGTCGTTTAGTGATTCGACGTAGCAGGTCATCTGTGAAGCTGTACTCTTATGTAGTCCGTAATAGAGCTTTCCAGCATCATAGCCCGACTGCAGATACTCAATTACTCTCTTGGACTGCTCTGGCGTGCAGTCGATCACTAAACGCAATGCCTCATCCAATTTATGAAAATCAGAATGCATGTGCAGGTTTTTTAAATAGAGTTCTGCCCAGTCATAACGTCGAGCTAACCCCCATCTGAATAACGGAACCGAAATGCAGATAGAGAGCAGACGCCTCGCAAATGTCATGCTCAATAGCTTTGCGTGGAACCTCGCTTCGGTCCTGATTGCCTCAAGTACCGTTTGATAGCTTCGTAATGATATTGATACTGGATTCAACTTAGATAGCTCACCTCCGGTCATCGTACTGAGTAGCGAAAGAAATCCTTCAATTGGGTCAGATGAAGCACCCTTTGCCAATAGTAGTATCGAGAGTATTTCACCATTGCGTGCAGGTTGCGCTTGCCAGCGGCATGACAGGCTATTCAAGTCGATAATGTTTGCTATCTTGGCATCTCCGGTGACTAGTGCCTGACCTTTGACTCTCAATCTTTCGTCAAACGCGGCCACCATTGATCCTCTAAATTGTGCTAGTGTCTGTTCACCTACAAGACGAAGTCGTCCCATCTCTAGTTCTAGACCTTCAACGCGGAGCTCACCTACGCTAAACAGCGCTGCTCTAAGTTCAAGTCTAAAGTTCGCGTTTGCAAGATGTACCAGTCCTTTCAGAATTGTTTCGGCTTTCTTCCTTTGTGCACCTGGAATTAACATCAGCGCGCCATCGCCATTAAAGATATAAGGACAGTCTAAGTCCAACCCTTGGATGATCACTGGTATAACGGCTGCTCCCACTAAATTTACATCCTTATATCGACCCTCAGCGATCGCATTTGTCGATCCAACAACGTCAGTCGAGATTGCCCACCAGTCATCTGGTACTTTTACAAAACGTCCCGGTTCACTGAATTCAGCTAGGTTTTCCATCGGTATCGCTTTGTCGTAGAACGGTCTCTCAAGCATTATTCACTCCGATGACTATTAACCTGTGACGTCGTGCGTATTGGTCGCGAGTTTTTATTGGCCGCGTTTTGTAGAAGTTATGTTCCACGTGAAACTTGCTAGACTCATTGTTTAATTTATGTTTATACGAGAAGGCAAACTTATGGTGCAGAAAATAAAACTTATACCAGTCACTATCACCAAAGCAGTTCTGTGGATTTTCCAGAGATAGCGATTACTAACACAATGTCACATTAATATTTATTTTGACTAATATCGTCCTAATCAAACCATAAAAAATCAAAACTCAAAACCGCTGTTAATTGCCATCATTAACACTCTACAAAT
>Ga0102948_1000888_pt1 | contig 11899 bp, 10 predicted proteins | sample SalPonA_A_H2O_MG_FD_78211 | JGI IMG/M metagenome (GOLD analysis project Ga0102948, IMG submission 78211) | Water microbial communities from South San Francisco under conditions of wetland restoration - Salt Pond MetaG R2A_A_H2O_MG | ecosystem: Environmental > Aquatic > Non-marine Saline and... | reverse complement strand
TAACCAATAGTAGCAATCAATATGAAGATTAGCTCACTGGCGTACAAGTTACCGAACAAACGTAGCGCAAGTGATAATGGACGCGCTAAGAGTGTTACTGTCTCAAGAATGAAGTTTACAGGGATAAACACAGGGTGTCCGAAAGGCTGCATAGTAAGCTCTTTCATGAAACCGCCGATACCCTTCATCTTAAGTGAATAGAAGATGATAAGTACAAATACACCGGTCGCTAACGCAAACGTTAAGTTCAGGTCGGTAGTTGGTACTGCCTTGTTGTACACATCATGAGGGTCCATACCAAATGCAGCTTCACCAATTAAACCCGATACCCAAGGGATAAGGTCTACCGGTACTAAATCCATCAGGTTCATTAATAGAACCCATACGAATATAGTTAGCGCAAGTGGCGCGATGACAGCGCTTTTACCATGAAACGTACTTTTCACGTTGTCATCAACGAACTCAACCACGATTTCTACAAACGCTTGTAGTTTACCGGGTACGCCTGTAGTTGCTTTTGATGCAACGCTGCGAAAGATAATTAGAAAAAGTAGACCGAGACCAATAGACCATGCCAATGTATCAACATGCCATGCCCAAAAACCAGCATCAGAACACGCTTTGTTAAAAGCTATCCCATTGTCAGTTGAGCACATGGTGGCATTGGTCAAGTGGTGCTTGATGTATTCTGAGGTAGTGTATTCAGATGCCATTGTTTAACCTAAGTTGTAAAGTGTAAAAATTTGGTGACTGGTGTAAAGCATGTTCATATCGGCGCCTTTTTATTCGTTATTCTTTCTTTCCGTAATGAAACATGGCCAGCGCATGACTGGCAGTTATAATCACATAAGCCACAAAGACTTCTAACGGCGAGGCGCTAAGCCCCTTAAATGCAATTACAAATAAAATGATTGTCAGTGCCAGTTTCATTTTTGAACCCTGGCTAAAGCTACGTGCTACTCGCTCGTTATTCCGAGCCCCAGCGTAGCGAAAAGCAAATGCAGAAAATATCATCGTTGGTATGATACTGACGGCCGCACCTGCGGTAACCGAAATGGCGGAATCTGTTCCCGCACCAACGCCTGCAATGATTGTTATTACTACCGTAGTAACAAACTGAAAAAGTAGCCCTTTCTTAGCGAGGTCTAGACCTCTTTTTGCTAGCTTATTCGTCACTTCTTCTCGCTGCTTGTTCACATCTTACAAAAAGCGTCAGAAGTATACTGTTTTACCGATAATTTTCAACAGTACATCGCTTTTTGAAAGTTATTATGAAAATATTCTGTTGATATAACCGGAAACTAGACTGTCCGCTTTACTAAAGGCGCCGTTCGTAACGGTTTGCCTGTCGGTACTTTTAGCCGTCACAAAAAATCTATAAGCTATTGAATTTTAGATAGTATACCATCTAATTGTTCAAGGTCGCTAAAGCTAATTACCATCTTACCTTTTCCTTTGGCATTATGGTCTATGGAAACGGGAGCACCTAAATTTTCTGAAAGTCGAGTCATAAGGTTTTGAACATCAGGATCAATCTGCTTTTCAACGCTAGGTTTAGCCGGCTCAAGTAACTTTTTGACTAGCTTTTCAGTATCTCTAACCGTCAACCCTTTGCCTGAAACGACTTGCGCAGCGTCGGACTGAGACTCACCCTCTAGTGCAAGCAGTGCGCGGGCATGACCCATTTCAATATCGCCATGCTCTACCAAAAGCTTTACGTCATCGTTAAGGTTATTAAGACGTAATAAGTTAGTCACCGTAGTACGCGATTTACCAACGGCTTCAGCGACTTCCTGGTGCGTCAATGAAAACTCGTTCATCAAACGGTCTAGTGCTTGTGCTTCTTCCATCGCGTTTAAATCTTCACGCTGAATGTTTTCAATCAAAGCAATAGCAACGGCCGCTTCATCAGGTACGTTTTTTACCAAACATGGAACGTCATCGAGTTCGGCAAGTTGGGCAGCACGCCAGCGACGCTCACCGGCAATAATTTCAAACCGGTGTTCATCTATTTTTCTAACAACAATCGGTTGAATTACACCCTGTGCACGAATCGACGATGCAAGTTCTTCAAGTGCATCAGGCGACATGTCTTTTCGGGGTTGGTATTTCCCTGGAACGATAAATTCGATAGGTAACTTTTTCAGCTCGCTTTGCAATACCTCTGAAGACGCGGTATCCATTTCTTTTTGCGAAGAAGATTGGCTGGTTGCAAGAAGTGCGTCCAAACCTCGGCCAAGGCCTCTTTTACGTGCTGACATAGTATCCTCTATGGCATGCGCTGACGAATTCAGCGAATGATATTTTAACTAGCTTTCGCCTGAGAAGGCGTGGTTTTATCCCGACGGCGTAATATTTCACCGGCCAACGCTAAGTAAGCTTTAGCGCCTGTTGACGACTTATCGTAGTACATCGCAGGCGTACCGAAACTTGGTGCCTCAGCAAGGCGCACGTTTCTCGGAATAACCGTTCTGTACACTTGCTCACCAAAGTGGCGTTTTAACTGCTCTGATACGTCATTTGCAAGGCGATTGCGCGGGTCGTACATAGTACGCAATACGCCTTCAATCTTCAATTCAGGATTTACAACGGATGCTAATTTTTGAATGGTATCCATTAAAGCCGTCAGCCCTTCCAGCGCGTAATACTCACACTGCATAGGAACCATCACAGAATCGGCTGCAGCCAGTGCATTAACCGTAAGTTGATTCAAAGACGGAGGGCAATCGATAAAGATAAAATCATAATAATCCAATACCGACTTCAAGGCGTTACGAAGACGAACCTCACGAGCAAACATTTCCATGAGTTTGATTTCTGCGGCTGTCACGTCGCCATTAGCAGCGATAAGATCGTACTTCCCTGCAGTGTTTTTAACGATGACCTCGTTAATCGGCATATCTTCTACAAGTAGTTCGAATGCGGTTGCACCCACTTCATACTTGTCTACACCGCTTCCCATCGTAGCGTTTCCTTGCGGATCAAGGTCAATAAGTAGCACTTTGCGCTTCGTTGCTGCCATAGATGCTGCTACATTCACCGCGGTAGTGGTTTTACCCACACCACCTTTTTGATTCGCGATCGCGATTACCTTTGCCACAATGAATCCTGTTATGCTTTTTTAATCCAAACAAGGTGTCTTTCACCTATCAAGTTTGGCACTGTTAGGGTTTGTGCATCACAAACCTGAAAGTGATCACTTACTTCATCAATTTCAGATTGAGGATATTGCCCCTTGAGCGCCAAAAATCTTCCTTCTGAATCTACCAGATGTTCGCACCAGTGCAACATATCTTTTAACGACGCAAATGCGCGGCTTAGTACAATATCAAACGGTGTTTCTGGCTTCAGCGCTTCTACTCGACTTTGAATGGGAGTGACATTATCAAGTTTTAGCGTATGGACGCATTGTGTCATAAATCGCACGCGCTTTCCTAAACTATCCAAAAGCGTAAACGATTTTTCAGGAAAGGCGATGGCTAGTGGCATACCGGGTAATCCTGGTCCAGTGCCAACATCAATAATATTTTTGCCCGTTAAGTGGGGCACAATGGCGAGAGAATCGAGGATATGTTTCACCATCATTTGCTTCGGACAACGGACAGACGTCAGATTGTACGCTTTATTCCACTTATCGATAAGCAACACATAATTAACGAGCTGTTCTTGTTGTTGTGAAGTGAGTGATAATGAAAGGGCCTCTAGTCCAGAGGCCAAAATAGAATGCAATTCTTGCTGTATTGTCATAAAACTCGTCTGCTTAAGCGCTTTGTTTTTCGTATTTTCTTAACATGCCATGCTTCTTTAAATAAACCAGAAGCAGTGAAATGGCGGCCGGAGTAATACCTGAAATACGCGATGCTTTACCAATCGTTTCAGGTCGCGCTTCTGTCAGTTTCGCTACCACTTCGTTCGATAAGCCCGATATCTTACTGAAATCCATATCGACAGGGAGTAATGTGTTTTCATGGCGTTGCGTTTTAGCAATTTCATCCATTTGACGCGCGATATAACCGGCATACTTTATCTGTATTTCAACTTGTTCAGCCGCAATGGGGTTTTCAACACCAGGTCCAATGCTTTCAATTTGCATGAGTTTTTCATACGTCATTTCTGGACGACGAATAAGCTCTTCAAGTGAATGTTCACGGCTTACTGTGTTTTTCAACATGGTATTAAGCTCAGGCGTTGCAGCATGATCAGGATGAATCCATTGGCCTCGAAGACGTTGTAGTTCAGCTTCTACCATTTCCATCTTATCGTTGAACGACGCCCATCTAGCATCATCAACTAAACCAATCTCTCTACCTAAAGCGGTTAAACGGTGATCGGCATTATCTTCTCGTAACAACAAACGATACTCAGCGCGGCTGGTAAACATGCGATAGGGTTCTTTTGTCCCCATAGTGGCCAAGTCATCGATAAGTACGCCCATGTACGCTTGGTCACGGCGTAAAATCAACGGATCTTTATTTTGCACCTGAAGCGCAGCATTAGCACCGGCAACAAGACCTTGAGCGCCAGCTTCTTCATAGCCCGTTGTTCCATTAATTTGGCCAGCGAAAAATAAACCATTAATAAATTTAGTTTCAAGCGTTTGCTTGAGATCGCGAGGGTCAAAAAAGTCATACTCGATGGCATAACCAGGCCTTACGATGTGTGCATTTTCAAACCCCTTGATTGAACGAACTAAGTTCATCTGCACATCAAAAGGCAAGCTGGTTGAAATGCCATTGGGGTAAACTTCAATGCTATTTAGCCCTTCTGGCTCAACAAATATTTGGTGTGATGTTTTATCAGCAAAACGCGTTATTTTGTCTTCGATACTTGGGCAATAACGTGGCCCTATCCCTTCAATCACACCAGTAAACATGGGTGAGCGATCTAACCCTCCACGAATAATATCGTGCGTTTTTTCGTTAGTGTGCGTGATATAACACGGTATTTGCGTAGGGTGCATTGACCTGTCACCCATAAAAGAAAATACCGGAGTTGGTGTATCACCAGGCTGCTGTTGCATCACAGAAAAATCTAATGATCGCGCATCTAAGCGAGCGGGTGTCCCCGTTTTCAAACGATCGACACGAAACGGTAATGCTCGTAAGCGTTCTGCAAGCGCGATGGAAGGCGGATCACCTGCGCGTCCACCTCGATAATTTTCTAACCCGATGTGTATTGTGCCACCTAGGAAGGTTCCAACGGTTAATACAACCGTCTTAGCCTTAAATTTAAGGCCCATCTGCGTAACTACACCGGTAACTTGATCGTTTTCAACAATGATATCATCAACGCTTTGTTGGAAAAGCGTCAAATTTTCTTGGTTTTCAACCGTCTCTCTTATCGCTTGGCGATACAAGCTTCTGTCTGCTTGAGCGCGAGTTGCTCTCACCGCAGGGCCTTTGCTTGAATTCAGCGTTCTGAATTGAATACCACCACGATCGGTAGCGAGTGCCATTGCTCCACCAAGCGCATCGATTTCTTTAACCAAATGCCCTTTACCAATCCCGCCGATCGCAGGGTTACATGACATTTGGCCAATGGTTTCAATATTGTGTGTGAGTAGTAAAGTTTGCGCACCCATCCTTGCAGCAGCAAGTGCAGCTTCGGTTCCTGCATGACCGCCACCAACAACGATGACATCAAAGGCTTGAGTGTAAAACATAGTAAACCTCACTAAACATACGAATAAATAATTTTCAGAATATGCTGAAAAAAGGGCGCGTATTTTATCTGACTTATTGGATAAATAAAATGTTTAAATATTCTTCAATGGGTTTTAGTTTTGAGGTGTGATCGAGCCTATTGATCTTAAGATCTCTTTTAGATCTGTTTATTTTTACTTTTATTAGGATCGGCAAGATCTGTGGGTAACCCACTAAAGCATAATCAGATCATGTTGTTACGCGATCAACAACATCTGTATACACCGATCCATAACCCCCCTTTGAACTTGTGTATAAACCGGGTATTTATCCACAATGCCAATTCCGAAAAAAGTTATGCCTTTTTCGATCAGAGCTTATACACAGTGGTTTGTAGGATCCTATCCACAGGGCTGATCAAGATGTGATCGGATTGGGGATAAAGTGTTTACTATTACCAGTGATAGATCGTGAACATGAGAGATATCAAAGGGTATAGCGCGATCTTATTGTGGATGAGATCTTTCCACAAAATTATCGTTTTGTCGCCGATCGTTATTTTCCGCTTGTGAGTAGATCGTAAAAACATTTTTCTTAGGACAATAAAAAAGGCAATAAGATCGAATCATTATTGCCTTTTTTGCGAATTATCGCACCTGGTTCGGTTGATACCGTGGGGGGCTGCTTTGTATTTCAGTGTCATCTTGTGCTAAACCTTCCCGTCTGCTCGGGCCCTGAAAGCGAACCTTATAGGTGTCGTACTCTTTAATCGATTCGAAGCAGTACTTACCTAATGCATTTTCAAGCTCTGACAGGTTGTGGTTTGTAATAATGATGCAGTTTTTCTTATTCACTAAACGCTGGCGTAGCAGGTTACCAAACCAGCTCTGGGCGTTCTTCTTTAACACTGACTCATTGACACAGACCTCATCTAGGATAAGAAGATCAACGTCTAATAAGTCTTGATTGATCTCACGGAAACGCTGTCCAGCATTGTCTGTTGCCCCAAAATCATAAGAGAAATTGCGCATTTCAAGTAAGGTCGAAAGTTGGCGGTACAATACGGATATTTCATACTGATCGATTAGCTGATGGGCTATAGCACCAGCGATATGCGACTTACCACGGCCATAATCGCCGTAAAAGAGCATCATATGAGAACCGCTATTACGCCATGCAGGATCATCGTGAGCAGCAATAAAAGATTGGGCGATTGATACCGCTTCAATTACATCGTCACTGTCTTCTACAAGGTTTGAGAACGTCCACTTAGGGTTGAGATCTGAACGCCCGTGAATGGCTTCTACACGCGCTTTTTTAGAATGTTGCTGGAGCTGCGATATTTCTTCATTGGCTTGTGCTTCATATTGCTTACGAAGCGTTTTATAGTCGATGTATTCGCTGTCATTATCTACAGGCTTATTTAACACCTTCGCTAAGTTCGCAATTTTATCGGTAATACGATCCATAATGATCTAACTCTTCTTGGTCGATGTGGCGTATTTTTCCACCAGCTTTCTCGCATTATCATCTGCTTCAATGCCCGCTGCAACTTTGACTTGCTGTGTACCTACTTTTTGGGTGGGCGCGTAGCCAGATGCTAATCGTTTTCGCTTAATGTTATTGGCAAACTTTTGAGTCCATTGAAACTCACTAAATACAGAGCTAGGCCGGCCTAGCCAATACGCAACGAATTCGCCTATATCGTTCTCATCATAGGTTTTGTCAATAATACCAAGCAAAGAGGCCATCTCGTTGAAAAGCCCGCTGTTTGGCGTCCAGGACGTGCTCATCGATAAATGCTTTTGATGCAGTTGGTCAAATTCAGACGCGGCTTCCGCAATAAGTGGCAGTAACAAGTGTTTGCCATTTACACTGTGTTCTAGGTCAAGTGTGTTCGGTAATGCAACAAGTCCAATTTGTTCAAGCTGTCTTAAAAGGCTATTGATTTGTCGCCCGCGCTGAAACGGCATATCTTTACTGTCGCCGTTTAGGAGTTCAAGAAGCGGCTTGTAGTCAATGGGTGCAGTAGCGGTGGTAGATGAATTTGCAGTAGGGCGTAAACCAAGTAGATAAAGTACTCTGCAATCATTCGATAGCGGTGACTTCAAAGCACTATGTTCAGCTTGGGTTAGATAGCTAGTCATACAGCTTTTATGGTTCGTGAAAACCATTCGACGGCGACGTCTTCAGGTATAGGATGTTCTAACACATCGATATGTAGAGGAGGGGCCATTAGCGTGCCTCCACGTGAGGTAATACGAGTTTCTATTTCTTTTGCGCCGTGACAGAAGGTGTCATAGCTAGTGTCGCCCAGTCCTATTATATAGGCTCGGGTTGCGGTGAGTTCGGCATCGTTAAGCTGTTTTGCAAAGTGCTGAATATTATCTGGCAGTTCACCAGCACCATGGGTTGACGTGCACACTATCCACGTTGATTCATTTGTGAATGCTTCAATATTTGGCTCTAGATGAATGGTATGCGTTGCACCCACGGCGTCGAGCTGTTCGGCAATAGCATCTGCCACATACTCAGATGCACCTAACATTGTGCCGACAATAATTTCGTAATGCGTACTCATTAATTATTTACCAATACAGAAAGAAGAAAATATTTTACCGAGAAGATCATCTGATGTGAATTCTCCGGTTATTTCGCATAACGATTGATGCGCAAGCCGTAACTCTTCTGCAAGCAGTTCGCCCGCCATCGCATCATGAAGTTGTTGTTCACCAGTAGTTACAAACTCAAATGCTTTTTCTAATGCATCAATATGACGTCGTCGAGCTATAAACTGGCCTTCAGTGGTTGTATCAAACCCCATTGCCTCTGCTAAATGCGACTTTAATGTTTCAACACCATCGCCATGCTTGGCTGAAAGGTTAATCACGGAAATATCGCCGTGTGCGGTATCTACTTTCGATTGTCCGACCGTCAATGTGCTTAAATCTGCTTTGTTTCTTACCACAGTAACCGGTATGCCATGTGGCAATCGAGCCATAAACTCAGGCCATATTAGGTAAGGGTCAATAACATCGGTTGTTGTCGAATCAATAACAAAAAGAACATGATCTGCATCACTAATGGCCTGCCATGCCCGTTCAATACCTATTTGCTCTACTTTATCGGGGCTTTCTCTCAATCCAGCCGTATCAATAATATGAAGGGGCATACCGTCGATATGGATATGTTCTTTAAGCACATCTCTCGTCGTACCTGCAATCTCGGTTACGATCGCACTTTCACGGCCTGCAAGCGCATTAAGCAAACTCGATTTACCCGCATTAGGCCTGCCGGCGATCACCACCTGCATTCCTTCTCTTAATAAACTGCCTTGCTTAGCCTGTTCTCGTACGCGATTTAAGCTATCGACTATTGTCGAAAGATCGCCAGACACTTTGCCATCTGATAAAAAATCTATTTCCTCTTCAGGGAAATCGATTGCGGCTTCAACATACATACGTAAGTGAACGATTTGTTCTGATAGCGTTTGAATTTGTTTTGAAAATTCGCCTTGCAACGACCGAAGTGCACTTCGTGCTGCTTGTTGTGAACTTGCGTCAATAAGATCAGCAATGGCTTCTGCTTGTGCAAGGTCTAACTTATCGTTGAGAAAAGCTTGTTCACTGAATTCACCCGGATTAGCAAGCCTTGCTTTACCCGTTGCAAGTACAGCGTCAATAAGCATATCCATAACGACCTGGCCGCCATGACCTTGTAATTCAAGTACGTCCTCGCCCGTAAACGAGTTAGGGCCCTTGAAGAAAAGCGCAATACCCTGGTCTATTACAAGATTAGTGGCATCGACAAAAGGTGTGTACGTAGCCATACGAGGTGTTAATGATGTTGGAACTAGCGCTGCTGCAATGTCTTTGGCATGAGGGCCTGACACGCGCACTATCCCTACACCACCACGACCTGGTGCGGTCGCTTGAGCGGTAATCGTTTCGGTAGACAGAGATGGCGAATGCATAACTTAATCGCGAAAGTTTTTAAATTGAAAAGGCTGACCTAAGTTAGACTCTTTTATCAACGCCATAACCTGCTGCAAATCATCGCGCTTCTTGCCCGTAACGCGAAGTTCTTCACCTTGAATAGCGGTTTGCACCTTTAGCTTTGCATCTTTAATAAGCTTCACAATTTTCTTAGCGATAGGTTGTTCAATCCCTTCTTTAAACGCAATGGTTTGTTTATAGGTTTTGCCAAGGGCATCGAAAGGCTTCATGTCAATTGATGAAGTATCAAGATTACGCTTTGAACACGCAGTACGAAAAAGACTTTCCATCTGTTGAAGTTGGAATTCGGCTTCAGCCTTCATCACTACTGTTTTTTCTTTATATTCGAAGCTTGCTTCTACGCCTCTAAAGTCAAAACGTGTAGACAGCTCTCTACTTGCATTCTCAGTAGCGTTACGAACTTCTTCCATATTTATTTCAGAAACAATATCAAATGATGGCACGATAGGTATCCTCGTTAGACAAAACAGCCCGCATTGGCGGGCTGTTAAAGTAGTTAAATAAAGCGTTATTTATTTAATTCCCCGTTTCTCCATGGAAGCATAAATCATTTTTGCTTGAACCAGGGTGATAACGTTACTTACTAGCCAGTATAGTACGAGACCGGCTGGGAACCATAGGAAAAACACACTCATCATTACTGGCATCCATTGCATTATCTTTTGCTGCATTGGATCAGTAATGGTGGTCGGTTGAAGTTTTTGTAGCAAGTACATGCTTGCGCCAGTAAGTATAGGCAGCACAAAATAAGGGTCTTTAACCGACAGATCCGTTATCCATAATATAAAGTCAGCGTGGCGTAATTCAACGCTTTCCATTAACACCCAGTACAATGCTAAGAAAATAGGCATTTGTAGAAGAAGCGGTAAGCAACCTCCCATAGGGTTAACTTTCTCTTTCTTATATAGCTCCATCATGGCCTGAGACATTTTTTGTCTGTCGTCGCCAAAACGGTCTTTAAGCTGCTGCATTTTAGGTGCAAGGTTGCGCATACGTGCCATTGACTCGTACTGCTTTTTAGTTAGCCAATACATGGCGCCTTTCACGACAATAGTGATAAGGATAATTGCGACACCCCAGTTATTCACAAGGCTATGCAAGAAGGTTAATAGGGCAAATAATGGCTGTGAAATCCACCATAAAATACCGTAATCAACTGTAAGGTCTAAACCTCGAGCAATTTTTGCCAATTTATCCTGGTCTTTTGGACCAAGATACAGGGTGGTTGAAAGCGTTGCGGTATCACCAGAGTTAACTTGTGCCGCAGGAGTTAGTAAACCGATTACCGCATACTTATTCTGTAGGTTTCTTGAATAAAGTGTATTAACAGCGTCTTGCGGTGGTACCCACGCAGAAACAAAATAATGCTCAAGCATACCAACCCAACCAGCAGGTGTTGTTTCTTTTAGGTTTTCATCTTCAATATCGCTGAACGAATATTTACTGTATCTGTCGTCTTCTGTTGAAAATGCGGCACCGCGATAAGTAGGCATAAACATATTGCCGTCATCTTCAAATTCCATTACCTGTTTAAGCTGAGCATATTGCTGAATATTAGCAACCGCACCGGTATTGTTTTCAATAGTGTAACTAACGTTTACATCGTATCGCTCTCTATCGAAAATGAAGGTTTTCGTAACAGTAAGGCCATCATTGTTCTTCCATTTAAGCGGAACAACTAATGTGTCACCTGTCATTTCAAAGAAACTATTTTCTGCACGGTATACCGGACGTCCGTTACTGCTCGCATCAGGGCCTTGTGGGCCAATAAGTCCGCTTTGTGCGACATATAGGCCATTGCCAGAACGAAGTAAGCTGTAAGGTTCTTCAGAACCTTGCACTACAGGAAATTTGAGTAGCTCTGCTGAGACGACATCACCACCAAGCAAATCAATACGCAGGTCTAATGTATCTGTCTTTATTTCAATAATGCGATTTGCAGCTGTATTCGACGCCGCTGGTTGTAGTGCAGGCACGCTATCTACTTGAGGTACATCTTCATTTTGAGAAGCAGTATTACCTTCAAAAGAAGGAACACCTTGCGCACTTTGCTGGGTTTGTTCAGTTTCAACAGTTTGTATAGGTTGTGGACCATAATCCTTTTGCCATTGCTGCCAAAGCAAAAAGCTAACAAGCGCTAGGCCAATTATCAGAAAACTACGTTGCGATTCCATATAGGTCTCTTTATTTTGAGTGTTTATCTTGTTGTTTTTCCGGTACCGGATCGTAACCACCGGCGTG
>Ga0102948_1000887_pt1 | contig 11918 bp, 9 predicted proteins | sample SalPonA_A_H2O_MG_FD_78211 | JGI IMG/M metagenome (GOLD analysis project Ga0102948, IMG submission 78211) | Water microbial communities from South San Francisco under conditions of wetland restoration - Salt Pond MetaG R2A_A_H2O_MG | ecosystem: Environmental > Aquatic > Non-marine Saline and... | reverse complement strand
TCGTGCAGGTGAAACATGGAGCGACGAAGAAGAAAAGGCGTTTAAGCAACCCGTTATCGACACTTATGAAGCACAAGGACACCCCTACTATGCGTCGGCTCGCTTATGGGATGATGGCGTTATTGACCCTGCCGACACACGTTTAGTTCTGGGTCTGTCACTTTCAGCTGCTTTAAATAAACCTATTGAAGACACCAATTTTGGTGTCTTTAGAATGTAATCGAGGACATTGACTATGGAACACGCGGTAACTTATAACGTCGACCAGCGCAACGTAGCCACGATTACACTGGCACGGCCTGACAAACACAACGCCTTTAATGACGACATGATTGCGACCCTCACCGAGCTTTTCAAAAAAGCAGGGCAAGATGACAGCGTGCGTGCCGTCATACTTCAGGCACAAGGGAAAAGCTTTAGTGCAGGCGCTGACTTAAGTTGGATGAAGCGAATGGCAAGCTATACCGAGTCGCAAAATCATACAGACGCCATGGCATTAGCAACCATGCTTCACACGCTGTACACGCTACCAAAACCCACTATTGCTCGGGTACAGGGTGCAGCCTTTGGCGGTGCGGTTGGATTAATTGCTTGTTGTGATATCGCCATCGCCAGTAAATTAAGTAAGTTTTGTCTTAGCGAAGTGAAAATCGGGCTTATTCCCGCAACCATCAGTCCCTACGTGATAGACGCAATGGGCGCGAGAGTATGCAGACGCTATTTTCAAACCGCTGAAGTATTTTCTGCTCGCCGCGCTCGCCGTTTAGGGCTAGTAAGTGAAGCGGTTAACGAAGACGAACTTGATAGCAATATTGACGACATTATCACCGCTATATTGAAAAACGGCCCTCGGGCAGTTAGTCAATCAAAAGCATTAGTTCAAGATGTGGCTGGCATGCCAATTTCTGCTTCATTGATCGAAGAAACCAGCGCTCGTATCGCGGCGGTGAGAACATCAGCAGAAGGACAAGAGGGGCTAAGCGCGTTTCTTGAAAAACGCCCAGCAGCATGGCAAGAGGTATCGCAATGATTACAAAACTCCTAATCGCTAACCGTGGCGAAATAGCATGCCGCGTGATGAAAACAGCAAAGTCGTTGGGTATTCACACGGTCGCTGTTTATTCAGACGCCGATATAAACGCCAGACATGTTCAAATGGCAGATGAAGCCGTATGCCTTGGCGCTGCGCCCTCAAAAGACAGTTATTTAAAAGCAGATGATATTATCGCGCATGCGAAACGTTTGGGCGTAGATGCTATACACCCAGGGTATGGCTTTTTGTCAGAAAACGCTGGTTTTGCAAACGCGTGTGAAGATAACGACATCATTTTTGTCGGCCCGCCCGCTTCAGCTATTGAAGCGATGGGCTCAAAATCTGCCGCTAAACACATAATGGAAAAAGCCGGTGTTCCACTAGTTCCTGGCTACCACGGCGATGACCAATCACCTGCAGTGCTAAAAAAAGCTGCAGATGATATGGGTTACCCTGTGTTACTAAAAGCAGCTGCCGGTGGCGGCGGAAAAGGCATGCGTCAAGTATGGAGCGAGGATGAGTTTTCTCACGCGCTAGACGCGGCTAAACGCGAGAGCATGGCTAGTTTTGGTGACGATCACATGTTGGTTGAGAAATACCTAACGCGTCCTCGTCACGTAGAATTTCAAGTATTCTGTGACAAGCACGGTAATGGCGTGTATTTATTTGAACGAGACTGTTCAGTTCAGCGTCGTCATCAAAAAATAATTGAAGAAGCCCCGGCACCTAACATGTCCGCAGAAACTCGTAAGAAAATGGGTGAAGCAGCACTATTAGCAGCCAAAGCGATCAATTATGTTGGCGCGGGTACGGTCGAGTTCTTATTAGACGAAGATGATTCATTTTATTTCATGGAAATGAATACGCGTTTACAGGTAGAGCACCCGGTAACAGAAATGATCACCGGTGAAGACCTCGTACATTGGCAATTACTGGTTGCGGAAGGAAATGTTTTACCTAAGGCTCAAGAAGAACTTACGCTAAGTGGTCATGCGTTTGAAGCGCGTATATACGCCGAAGATCCAGACAACGACTTTTTGCCCGCAACAGGTAGGCTAGCACTACTTAAACCACCACATGAAAGTGACGTCGTGCGAGTAGATACTGGTGTGGTGCAAGGCGATGAGGTCAGCGTTTATTACGACCCTATGATTGCCAAACTTGTTGTCTGGGGTGCCGATAGAGATATTGCACTAAAGCGCTTACTGAGTGCATTGGGTGATTATCATATAAGCGGCCTAACTACGAATATCGATTTTCTTATGCGTGTCGCGGGGAGTAAACCGTTTATTAACGCTGAACTGACTACGACGTTTGTTGATAAGCATAGCGATATGCTGTTTACGAAGAAAGAAAAAGATCTCGCTACACTGCTCCCTACCATGACGATGCTGGCCTTAGCTAACCGGGAATCGGTTGACACGCAAAGTCAGTCACCATGGGATACTGCAGGTTCATGGCGCGCAAACATGGCATACCGTGAATCAATGGTATTACGTATTGATGACATCGAACACAATGTCACTGTGTCGCACACACCTCGCATAAATGATAATGAAACCGCGACCTTCACCGTTTCACATGCCGGCGGCACGTCGACAATGAGTGGGTATACAGACGGACAAACGTTTATCGCTATTGCTGATGGCACGCGTACGAGATATAGCTTTTCAAAAGATGAGAATACCTTTGGCTTGTATAGTCAATCAGCGTATTTCCATTTTGACGTGTTAACCCCTGACTTGGGCGGTGATGCAAGCGAAAATGACGACGCGAACCTCACCGCACCGATGAACGGAACCGTCGTGGCGACCTTGGTGGCAGTTGGCGAAAAAGTGGCAAAGGGTACGCCAATTATGATCATGGAAGCAATGAAGATGGAACACACTATTTCGGCACCAGCAGACGGTGCCGTATCAGAGTTTTTCTTCTCTTCAGGTGAATTAGTAGATGGCGGCGCCACACTGCTCGCGTTCGATAAGACAAACGACGAGGAGTAACTATGACATTTCCTCGTGATGTTTCTATTGTTGAAGTCGGTCCACGGGACGGGCTTCAAAATGAGAAAGCGGTATTGACTGTTGCTGACAAAGTAATGCTTGTCAACCTGTTGTCCAAAACCGGGCTGTCACGTATTGAAACAGGCAGCTTTGTGTCACCTAAGTGGGTGCCACAAATGGCAAACTCAGACGATGTATTCAACGCAATAGCCCGAGAAACACATTGTGTGTACTCTGCCCTAACGCCAAATATGAAAGGGTTCGAGGCCGCCATCTCGGCCAAGGCTGATGAAGTGGCTATTTTTGGTGCTGCGTCAGAGTCGTTTTCACAGAAAAACATAAACTGCTCTATTGCTGAAAGCCTGACTCGATTTGAAAGCGTTATTACCGCAGCTAACGCCCATAATATCAGAGTAAGAGGTTACGTCTCTTGCGTGATGGGCTGCCCCTATGAAGGTGAAATATCGCCTAAAAAAGTGGCAGAGGTTACTAAAACACTATTGGATATGGGGTGTTATGAAGTGTCGCTTGGCGATACTATTGGTGTGGGTACACCGGCATCGACAGCGCGCATGCTAGATGCGGTGCTTGACGTTGCTCCCACCACCGCTTTGGCAGTCCATTTTCATGATACGTATGGTCAGGCACTGGTTAATCTGCACACCGCGTTAGGATATGGCATATCCACCATCGATTCTGCTGTAGCAGGATTAGGCGGATGTCCATATGCAAAAGGCGCTAGTGGGAATGTAGCCACGGAAGACGTCCTTTACATGTTAAACGGGATGGGCATCAATACGGGCGTCGATATGACCGCGTTATTAGAGGCAACCGCGCACATCTCCGGTGTATTAAACCGGGAACCCGTATCAAAAGTAGGTAACGCATTGCTTGCACAAAGAAGCACGTAACAACGTGTAACGTGTGGCAATGAGTATGGTTAACACCAGGTGAAAAACGATTCCGGATAGAAAAGATGCCACGCTTATGTGGCATCTTTGTTTAAAGCGCCGTGTCGTTATTGCGTTTATGTCGATTGGTTTATTTTTCTTTGGGTAAACACCACGTTGTTGCGATGGCCACCACAAGAACAGATGCCATAATATAAACCACCGAAAAGGTAATAAATGCGGATAACCCCGCGTAAAGCGCACCAAACGCCAGTAGAATCAACCCAATTGCAGTATTAGAAAAGCCAACGAGCTCTGTTCTTTTTTGCCCCTCTTTTACGTCTAAGCTGTACGTTTTCCTGCCCGTTCTTACCCCCGCATGTGCAACCGATAACACAAAGAATAGCGATGCTGAAACCCATAATGTGTCAGCGCCAATCACCAGCAAACCGACACATGCCAGTAGCGCCATACTGCCAGCTAAGCGCAAGGTTAGCGTGGCGCTTTTATCAGCCACTTTACCCCACACAAAAGAGGACAACAAGGTAGCCAGCGCCTGTGCCGCAATATAAAACGGCAGTAGCCTTGTTGCATTTTCACCGCTTTCAAGCATGAAGTAAGGTGCAACAAGGGCTGAATGAACGAACAAACCACGAACAAAAATAAACTTGTAAACAACGCTATCGAAATGCCATCCCCCGCCCTTTTCATTACTATCGCCGTCGACACTTACGTATGTTTTAAGCGATAACATGCAAACAAAGGTAACGGAAAAAGCAAAGATTGCGGCGCCTAATAGTGCATAAAGCGCATAGTCTTGTAGCGCGTCTTGAAAATAGACCATTGGCGCGGCAAATAGCAGTGTCATGACACCCGATGCGGTTGATGCTATTCCTACTAACCGTCCCCGCGACCCTTTTTCAGCAACGTCCGCTTCCATGTCTTTCACGGTAAGCGAGCACGCCGAACGGCCTATACTCAAAAATACAAGCGCCCCTATTACTATTGCGCCAGCGACAATACCTTTGAACAAGAGCGCGGCGGCAAACATGGTCGATACCGCTGATATTTGAACCGCCATACCAACACGCCATACATGATGCCTCGCCGTGTGTTTGCGCAAGTAAACGCCAATAAGAGCCTGTGGAAGGAGCGCGCCAGATTCTCGAATAGGCACCAGCCAACCTATCATCCATGCAGGTGCCCCCATCGCTATCAACAGTGCTGGAAGGGTTGTCTTAGCAGAAGCAAGTAAATCGGCTAGCTTGTTAAACGCTAACCCTAAGATAAGCTGACGCTGTTTACCTGACATAGTAGTGTCCGTAGTTAAGGATATGCCCGTTATTGGTTATTTTTCTGTGCTCGCCATTTTTCGCGTAGGCATTGATGCCAACTATCGACGCGTCAACGTGTTAACGTGTTAAGGAAATCACAAAGTCGCTATTAATTTTTGCTTATTTGGCAGTCACAACGTGCGGCTAAAGCAAACGTCATATACAGGTGCATGTTACGTACAGACGCCTTTTAGAAAGCATTTCCACCAGATTGATAGACCACGACTTACGTTATGTAGATGTGAGGGGATCAAATCGGTAGGCACCTGCGTGAGTGTTGTCACAGAACATAAACCGTCTTTTACCGTTTATAAACAAGATAAAAACGTGCTAATCACCGTCTGTGTTTTTAACCCAAGCCCGATGCCCTTTCCGTATTACTAACCTTTGTTTTCGGTCACCGTTTTTAGGTTTTCCAGCCCTAGTTCAAAGTCTGGCCCTATCATATCGTCCATCATGAGGACAAAGTATCGGTCTAATGGATTAATACCTACAGCACCTTCATCGCGCCATGTTACTCTTGTTCCGCTGTCGGTCTCTTGCAATTCAACCACGCCCGTTGACCCCATATCAAAGTCGGGGAAATACAAGCGATATACTACGCGTTTGTTATGTTCTAATTGGGTGATCTCCATCTCTCCATTGCCTTCGGAGATACTTTTCCACTCTGAGCGCATGCCGATAGCACGGTCAGGACCTGAATAAGATAAAACCATATCCGGATCGCGCTTAAACCACACTCCCCATTTTGACCATTTTCTTAAGTCAACAATATTGGGATAAACTTCTGAAGGTTCAGCAGATATAACGACGCTACGCTGCACTGAATATTCTTTTGGTAACACGAAGCCGACTAAAACAAAGACAGCCAAAACAAGTCCAATGATTACAAGAAGTTTTTTTAATACAGACATTTAATCTCCAAGGGTGAACGCTCACCCTTGAGAATATATAACATTTAATTAACAAATGGCACTGGTGAATCGGAAAAATTACCACTTAGATAATGTATTACCATCTGCCGCACGTAATCAGCATCAACACTTTCAACCCAAGAAATCGAGGCACCAGCACTGTCTCGCATGGTCTGACCTGCGTTGGGAGTAGTCGTGCCTACCGTTACACACCCGCGGGTAATGACACACTTCTCATCAGGCAGCGATACCATGCAAGTAGACAAAATATCCCATAGGAAATACGTAAACTCATACGATGGTATTGCTGTAACGGTTGCCGCCCAAAACTGACCTGCCAGGTCAGAAACTGGTGTATTTGCGCTGGCTAGTGCCGTTAGAAATGACCAATCAACTGGCAATGCATTCGTGGCATCTAATGGAACGAGCAGTACATTTAACCCGCTGTGTACTAGCGAATGCGTTGCCTTTGGATCCCAGTAAGCGTTCCATTCTGCACTACCATTATGGTCGTGCATCGCAACATTACCTTTAACATCGACGGCACCGCCCATCCATATCACTTTCTCGATAGATGATTTTATCGTTGGTTGTAACGTGTACGCTTCGGTTAAGTTAGTTGCTGGGCCTGTCATCAGTACCGTCACCTGATCTTGTCTATTCACAAGGGTTTCTGCAATCCATTCATGGGCTGGCATCTCACTAACATGAACGACATCATGGGGGGTTCTTAACATTAACGGGAGTGCATGACACATTTTAGGTTGTGCTCGCCACTCAGGGGGAAATGGGTTCTGACCATATTTGTTTCCAACACAAACGGGGATATGAGTATTCCCGGTCAACACAAGTAACTTTCGGGTACTTTTCAATGCATCGTCTGGATAACAATCGGCAGGGGTAATGGTCACACCAATGACGTCAATTGAAGGTAAGCGTAACAAGAGAAGCAAAGATAAGAGGTCGTCGATACCTCCATCGTGGTCAAAAATGACCTTTGTTGTTGTAGACACTATGGTTGCACTCCTTGTGATATTGCTGCGTGCGCAAGCGAGACTGTTGACTGAGCGTATATATTTTCACACTCAACATAAAACATCATGTGATGTTGTTGACGCGCTCAACTTTTCTAATAAGCCGAATATATGGGTCGCATACTGCTACGGCTGCCGTCAAATAGACAAATTACCGATATACGTATGTTTTTTACATACGTATGCAAATTCGCCATGTTTTTCCATTTATTCTTGTGTAGTATGGGCCTAGGTTACCACAAAGTATTGATACCAAGGCAGCCTTCTTGCGCTACTTACACCAACACAACGTTGCTTACAGCATAATAAAATTGTGCACCTCTTATACGTCTACACAAGGAGTTTCCAGAAATGGCAGATACCAGTTCTCGTTACATAAGTAACCTTACTCGAGACACTTATGCGCTAATACTTGCGGGTGGTAAAGGCTCTAGGTTACATGAATTAACGACATGGCGAGCGAAACCTGCACTGTATTTCGGCGGTAAGTTTAGGATCATCGATTTTCCATTATCAAATTGCGTAAATTCGGGAATAAGACGAATTGGTGTAGTAACGCAATATAAATCGCACTCTCTTATCAGACACTTAGTGCGAGGTTGGGGACATTTTAAAAAAGAACTGGGTGAGTCGGTCGAAATTCTACCCGCATCACAACGCTTTTCTGACAACTGGTACGAAGGAACGGCCGACGCTGTATTTCAAAATATCGACATCATTCGAGATGAGCTGCCGAAGTACGTCATGATTTTATCAGGCGATCACATTTACCGAATGGATTACGGCGATATGCTAGCTCGCCACGTTGAAAGCGGCGCGAAAATGACAGTTTCCTGCATGTCGGTACCTATTGAAGAAGCGGCAGGCGCATTTGGCGTCATGTCGGTTGATGAAAACTTCCGTATTAATGGCTTTGAAGAAAAACCAGAGCACCCTGCTCCGTTGCCTGGTGATGACACACGTTGCCTCGCCTCTATGGGTAATTACGTATTCGATACAGAGTTTTTATTCGAACAATTACGACGAGACGCTGAAACATCGGGCTCTCAACGGGATTTCGGGAAAGACATTATTCCATCGATTATCAAAGACCACCTTGTTTACGCATTTCCATTTGAAAGCAGTGGCGGTGATGGCGCGTACTGGCGTGATGTAGGTACGGTTGATTCGTTCTGGGAAGCGAACATGGAGATGGTCGCTCCCGTGCCACAATTAAATCTTTATGATAGAAAATGGCCAATATGGACCTATCAAGAGCAACTTCCTCCAGCCAAGTTTGTATGGGAAGATCATGACAGGCGTGGAGAAGCAATTAATTCGGTGGTGTCAGGAGGCTGTATTATATCAGGCTCTACATTGCGAGCATCTATTTGCTTTTCAAACGTAAGGGTTCATTCGTACGGAACAATTGAAGATGCCGTTATTCTTCCTGACGTTGAGATAATGCGACACTGTAAGCTGCGCAAGGTAATTATCGACCGTGGGTGTGTAATCCCCGAAGGTACGGTTATTGGTTACAATCATGACGAAGACAGAGCGCGCGGATTTAGAGTCTCTGAAAAAGGCGTTGTATTAGTTACCAGAGAAATGCTGGGCCAGCCTGTCGGTGGCCTCAGCCCTTCACGTGGTTAAGAACGCTGTTCCCACTGACGTAGTGTTCTGGTAATAAAATCAGCCACCACGTCAGGGTGTTCTAGTGGAAACATATGCCCGCCCTCTAGCGTTGTGTGCTCAATAGCATTTTGAGCACATAACCGCTTTACCATCTCTGGTTTACACACGTTACTTTGCTGCCCCGTTACAATAACCGCTGGACATTGAAGTTTACCGCGATATTTTGAGAGATTGTGTGGAATATTTCGAAAGATATTCGCCTCAACATCGGCCCTGAACGTAAGCGATATGTGCTTATCTGTTTGCTTCGTAACTGCGTTAACATAGTCTCTTACACACCGAGGGTCCATATTCTTAAACAATGCTTTGCTATGAAAATACGCTTCCATATTTGTGTTAACAGGCCATTGGGTATTTCTGGTATCTGCAAGCTTCGCTGGAGTGAGTTTATTAATTAGTGGCGTGTACTTAGCGAGTCTAAAAAATTGACTCAGTGGCCCTAATACAAGCGGTGGGTCAAAAAGGATAAGCCCTCTAAACAGCGACGGTCGCTCACAAGCCGCCATAAAAGAAACGACCGCACCGAATGAATGGCCTACTGCGTAGACTCCGCGTTCATCAGTATTGTGCTTTTCAATGTGGTTTATCATTTCATGTATTTGATTTCGCCAGTTACCATTAATAGGCATAGCAGGTTCATGGCCAAATCGCTCAACATGTAATCGATGGAACGACTTAGGCAGCGCAGAGAAAACTGTTTTGTAAGCGCTAGCTGGAAAACCATTTGCATGAGCAAAGTGAAAGCTTAATTCCGTCGTCAAAAGTCATCGCTCCTTTTGATAAATAAAAAGGCTGGTTATCCCAGCCTTTGTTGTTTGCTAAGGGGGCGAGTTTACTATAGCCCTCGTGCCTCTGCCATCTCCCAATCTTTGACGATTTTTGTACTCGTCCATAAGAAAACGACAATTGACAAACCATAAGGTATTAGCAAGTAAAGTAATGCCTGACGTAGCGCCTCTACCTCGCCTAACGAAGGCACTAAAGCCTGGCTGATAATGCCGGTTAATGTAGGGCCTCCACCCAGCGCGATAATGTTTAGCACAAAGAAGAACAAGGCCGTAGACATAGCGCGTACGTTTATCGGCGCCAACGTTTGCGCCATTGCAAAGCTAGGCCCTAAGTATGAACCGCTTGTAAATAGCAAAAAGGTCATCAGCCCAATAGACAACCATGCGCTTTGCACTTGCAGCGAGAAGTAAAATGCTGGAACACCAATAATAAGTGCGAAGGCAGGAAGCAGTGCGTAGGCTTTTTTATTGCGCTTACCCCACCTATCTGCAATAAACCCGCCTAACCAAACGCCCAGGGCATATGCCGTACCATTAATGATACCAAACGCCACTAAAAGTTGAGTAATATCAAGGCCAGGGAAAGCTCTGACATAGTAATCTATTATCCAAGTCGATATCGCGTAATTACCGAATGAGCCAAAAGAGATCCCCAACGCCATTCCCCACCACGTAGGAATTTTAAGCAATGTTTTCAGCGATGTTTTGACGCTTGGTTTTACGGCAGGATCGTCTTGTTCATTTATCGTTCGAGACGGTTCTTTGACCGTAAACTTCAAAAGCAGCGCAAGAATGACGCCTGGTAAGCCCACGCTAATCATTACCGTACGCCAATCAGCAGAACCACCCTGTAGGAAAAACGCTGACGCAAAAAACGCTAACATGATGCCAAACGGGATGCCCAGTGAATAAATCGCAAGCGCGTTTGCGCGTTTTTCTTTTGGAAATAAATCCGAAATAATACTATGAGACGGTGGACTACCACCCGCTTCACCAATACCTACGCCAATGCGCGCCAGTGCTAATTGTGTAAAGTTTGTCGCTGCGCCTGACAATGCGGTAAAGCCGCTCCATAGCGTTAATGACACCGCTATAATATTTACTCGGCTGTAACGGTCTGCTAGCCATGCGATGGGAATACCCACTATGGTGTAAAGCAATGCAAAGTAAACGCCTTTCAACCATCCAAGTTGTGCATCATCTAAGCCAAGGTCTGCTTTTATAAACGGAGAAAGAATGCCGATAATTTGTCTGTCGATGAAATTAAATGCGTAGACAAGCGTGAGAATAAACAGCACATAGTTTCGATAGCTTCTTGATGCGCCACCATGCTCTGTCGTTGAAGTGTCAACCTGTGATTGCGCCATATTGGTCCTTAGTAGTTAGGTAGCCTTCAGTCTATCCGCATGTTAAAAACAATAACAACTAATTGTTACTTATTTGTAAACATAACGAAAAATGTTAGGCCACGCTTTCTGTTCCTTGTAGGTTAAGGTACGATATTCACACATAAACTCATCAGACCAGACAAGCATTATGACGGTAGACGAATTACTCAACTTGCGGCCTCTCGAGGCACAATCCGATTCTCAGTGGAACGTAACTAATGTGGTCATTCCCAAGACATGGGGCCAAGGCCGCACAGCGTTTGGGGGAATATCTGCGGGCATGTTATATAGCGCCATAAGACAAAAAGTAAGTGACTCGCGTGTGTTGCGCTCTTTCACAACAAATTTTGTTGGACCATTGGCACTCGATACGCCATTCACTATCGAAGTAACCTTACTGCGTGAAGGTAAAAACGTATCTCAATACATTGCGCACGCTAAACAGAATGGAAAAAGTTGTGTATTTTCTCAGGCGTGTTTTGGGATTGGTCGACAGTCAGGTATTCAGGTCGATAATACCGATTCGCATAATATGCCCAACCCTGCAAAAGCAAAGTTTATCCCTCAAATCCCAAAAGTCACTCCCAAGTTTTTACGGTATTTCGACTTATCTATAGATTCAGGTGGTGTACCATTTACGCGTAAAAAGGACAGCCACTACCATGGCTTTATGCGCTTCAAGCATCCGCCGGCAACAATAACAGACGCACATATCATCACCATGATAGACGCATGGCCGCCCACACTGTTGCAGATGATGAAGTTTCCAGCACCGGCAAGCACGGTAAGTTGGAACCTAGAATTTATCCACCCCCATAAGGAAGTGTCACCGTCAGATTGGTTTGCTTACAAAGCGCATACTC
>Ga0102948_1000886_pt1 | contig 11920 bp, 12 predicted proteins | sample SalPonA_A_H2O_MG_FD_78211 | JGI IMG/M metagenome (GOLD analysis project Ga0102948, IMG submission 78211) | Water microbial communities from South San Francisco under conditions of wetland restoration - Salt Pond MetaG R2A_A_H2O_MG | ecosystem: Environmental > Aquatic > Non-marine Saline and... | reverse complement strand
AGAATGTTGCAACTCATCTGACAGAGGGGGTGTAAGCTAGACATTCTCAAAAACAAAGAACCCTGCCAAATGGCAGGGTTCTTTTAATCCGACCTTAGAGGAATGTGTTTTTACACATCCTCATTTTCGGGGCTTTTTGTTGGTATGAGGCTATTTTTGGGTCTGACTCTATCTGCGTATATAACACTGGCTGTTTTGAATGAAACTTTTGGAGAGATTGAATCGTCTCACCTTGGGACCGAACTCCTCAGCATTCATGTATCCCAAGCGAAGATTTGCGCTACTCACACACATGCAGGTGATACTAACGAGCCGGTTATGATGTGACGCTGCGGATCAGCTGCCGGTCTCAAAATTTATCTGATTCTTTATCTCTGGAGTGCCCTGCCTCCCATTCCTGCCCCAATCTCAAACATTAAGTGCTTGCTAAATAAATTTATTATGCACTATAGTGCATTTAGATGATTGACCGGGAGAGCGCGAATTTATCGCCGCCGAAGGAGCAGACGCCCCATAAACTCTCAGGCAAATGGACCGGCAATCTTTTAAAATTCCGAAGAGCGATCTGTTGCACTTTTCAGATCCACCGAAGGAGCAAGCACCGTGACCAAGGGGGTGACGGATGCGAATCTCTCAGGTACCAAGACGGGAGGGGTAGTCGGACTCGACGAGCGTTGAAGGCACAAACGGGTGACCCGCTCGCATTAACGTCCGCCTAAAAGAGTGCATCCCAATGCAAAATATTGCAGTTCTTGGCGCCGGCATTACCGGTATCACTACCGCAGCAAAACTTCACGAGCAAGGTTTTAACGTTACCGTTTTTGACCGTCAGCGCTATGCCGCAATGGAGACAAGCTTCGCTAACGGTGGACAGCTATCCGCCTCCAATGCAGAAGTTTGGAACACTTGGTCAACGGTACTCAAGGGTATGAAGTGGATGCTACAAAGCGACGCTCCCTTGTTGGTCAATCCCAAACCTTCGTGGCATAAATTAAGCTGGATGTTGGAATTTCTCGGCAATATTCCCAACTACGAGAAAAATACAATCGCAACGGCTGCACTTGCAGTACAGTCGCGCGCAGCAATTAAAGAGATCGCGGATCGTTGGCGTGTCGAGTATGACCGCTCAGAGTGCGGCATCTTGCATTTTTACTCCGACCAAAAAGATCTCGATCATGCACGCAGAGTTAACACCCTGTTAGCCCAAGGTGGCCTGGTACGAACTGAACTCACGCCGGCTGAAATTATCGAACGTGAGCCGACTATCAAAGGAGACTTCAAAGGCGGCTTTTGGACCCCGAGCGACAGCACCGGCGATATCCACAAGTTCACTTTCGCTTTGTCCGAGGCGATTCGTAAAGCCGGTGTGCACTTTCAGATGGAGACCGATATAGAGCATCTATCACGTCGCGATAATGGGATCAGAATCACGGATGGCGGAGGCAACGACTATTGTTTTGATGGCGTCGTGGTCTGCGGTGGCGTGGGCAGTCGAAAGCTTGCTGCACAGCTGGGCGAACGGGTAAATATCTACCCAGTCAAGGGCTACTCAATCACTGTGAATCTGCGTGACGAACAGAGCCAGCAGGCTGCCCCAACCCGTTCACTACTGGATGATAAAGCCAAGATCGTGACCAGCCGTTTGGGTAACGATCGTTTCCGCATCGCTGGCACCGCCGAGTTTAACGGTTACAACCGCGATATCCGCGATGATCGCATAAGGCCACTGGTTGAGTGGTGCCAGCAATACTTCCCAGAGGTCTCCACCGAATCGGTTGTGCCTTGGGCTGGCCTGCGCCCAATGATGCCTAACATGATGCCAAAAGTCGGCTCGGGTAAATTCCCAAATGTGTTTTATAACACGGGCCACGGTCACCTCGGTTGGACACTCAGTGCCGCTACCGCTGAGATTGTTGCCGCAAAGGTATCAACCGCCCGAGATACTCAACAAAACTCAACTCTAGCGCTATCTCACTAAGACTAAGAGCTATTTAGCCCGAAGAGAGAACGCGTCGAAACGACGCATTCTCTCAATTCACTGCCTGTGCCAACAGAATCGAATTCAAGCTTTACTCAGATAAACCACCCGCTTATAGCTAGACTAATTAGCCGGCGGCGGCCGAAAAGTTAAAGCTTCCACCCTCGTCTACACCATCTTTTAAAGCAATGACTGCCGAACGCCGAATTAAAGGAATGGCGACGAACTCAACTGCTGCGCTTATGGATAGATGCTTACCAGTGGACGTCTACCCGGGGAGTTTATGCCAACAGCCCCATCCTATTCGGCATGAATTTCTCAGGCCTACACTTAGATCGATAATAGGTTTGTGTACGCGTAATAAAGGCCCCAAACAGGCCTTTCACGGACTGCCACTAAAGGTCGATGTCAGGAGCACGCAACTCTTCTGCGAAACTACTCTGTAATATACGGCTAACTAGCGTTTCAAACAGATGAGCTGCAGGCGTCAAAGGCGCCCCTCTAACACGAACAACACCCAACTGCAGCAGGGGTGGCAGGGGTCGAACTTTGAAAAGCTCAACTCCGGCACCCGAGAATCTGTCACTGATATAACGCGCGGGTGCCAGACCAATCAGGTCAGTGCGGCGCATCATCTCCAACATGATTTGCGGAGAAGTACACTGAACAATCTCTTTAGGCCGAGGCATATCCTGAGAATCGAGCCAATCAAGAAGCGAGTTTGAACTGCTGCCCAGTGATTGATTGAGCACCCATGGAGCACTGAGCAGTTCGGGCCAGCTACTGCCACCAGATAGAGGATGCCCTTCACGGCCTGCAACGGCAGTAAGTACCTGCGCAAGCGGTTTGAATACAAGCTCGCTCGGCAACGCCTCCTGAGAAGCTATTGCAATACCAAAATCGAGTCGCCCCTCTATCAGACCCGGAACGATACTCGTCAAAAGGCCTTCCGTTAAGACAAGAGTTGCATCTGGCATTTGATTTTTAAATTGCCTGTAAATGTCACCCAGTACGGTGCCAGCGACAACCGGGGTGACCGCAACGGCAACCTTCGCCCCCTTGCCACCACTGATCTGACGCACCTCCTGCTCAGCGCGTGCCACCGTTTCAACGATCATGCGCGCTCGTCTCAAAAGCGCCTCGCCCGCAGGCGTAAAACTAACACCGCGGAAACTACGATTTAGGATCTGAGCACCGAGTGAATCCTCAAGCTCACGCATCGCACGAGTCAGAGAACTTTGACTCGTATTCAGCGCTTCAGCAGCGGCACGTATGGAGCCCAAATCGGCAATTTTTACGAGTGCTTTTATCTGCTGCTGCTTCATCTTAGTGACCTCAAAATTAGATCGCCTACGCAATTTTAATGCTTTTTCGAGATCATAGAAGAGATATATATTCGGATCAAACCTAAAAAGATAAAAACCGTAATGACAAAATACGAATTACCAATAGAACTAATGCGTGAATGGCGACACCAGATTCACTCGAATCCCGAACTAGGCTTCGAAGAGAAAGCCACTAGCGCGTTGGTGAGTAATTTGCTGACGGACTGGGGATACAAGGTTACGAAGGGGCTGGCAGTGACCGGCCTAGTGGGCCAGCGCGTTTTCGGAGACGGCAAAGGCCCTAAAATCGGCCTACGCGCTGACATGGACGCGTTGCCACTGCAGGAAGAGACTGGTCTCCCCTACCAGAGTCGCAATCCTGGCAAAATGCACGCATGTGGCCACGATGGTCACACAGCTATTCTTTTAGGCGCAGCAAAGGCTATCGCAAGCCTAAATCCGCAACACTTTAACGGCACTTTAAACCTTATCTTTCAGCCAGCAGAAGAAGTTGGCGGCGGCGGTGGTGCACAGCGCATGATTGACGATGGTCTGTTCGACCAATTCCCGTGTGATCATATTTTTGCGCTACACAATTACCCGGGTGTACCAGTTGGCAGCCTAGCTTTTCGTCCAGGGCCATTTATGTGCTCGTCTGACCTCGTAAAACTGACCTTTAGAGGTAAAGGGGGTCACGGTGGATTGCCTCACCTGGCAATTGATCCGACGCTACCTCTAGCAACCACCATTTCAGGACTACAGAGCCTACTAGGCCGCAATATTGACCCCATGTACACCGGCGTAATCAGTGTCGGGAAAGTCCATGCCGGACATAGTTACAATATCATCCCGACCACAGCCAATCTCGAGCTAAGCGTACGCGCGCTTCAACCGGAAGTTCGCGAAACCTTAGCAGCACGCATTCGCGAACTGGCTGAATTCCAAGCCAAGTCCTACGGCTGTAGTGTTGAGATCGAATACAACCTTGGCTACCCCGTTCTGGTCAACAGTACTATAGCAACTGCAGAGCTTAAGTCTGCAGCCGCAAAGGTATTTAGCACTTCACAAATTGATTCTACAGCTCTTCCGCTGACCGGTAGTGAAGACTTTGCTTACATGCTAGAGCAGATACCGGGATGTTATGTGCTCATTGGGAATGGCGATAACGGCCACTCCGCCGGTGAGCGAATAGGTCCCTGTAGCGTTCACAACCCCCACTACGATTTTAATGACGACTCGCTCTCAACCGGTGCTCAGCTCTGGCTGGCTGTATGTCAGCATTTTTTCCACGACCAAAACAGATAAAATACCAACCAAAGAGGAATACCTTGTGAATATAAAAACAAAAATATTAGGCAGCGCATCAATCACAGCACTCGCTTGCACTCTGTCTATAAGCGCGCAAGCTACAACACTAACCATGTCAAACTGGGTTCCGCCTGCACATTTTGTCAGTGGCATCCTGAGTGAATGGGCTGAGGATGTGAAAGAGGCAACTGATGGCCGCGTGACCGTACGTATTTTGCCGAAGGCTGTCGGAAGCCCGCCACAACACTGGGAGTTGGCTCGTAAAGGCGTAGCTGATATCACCTGGGGCAACTGGACCTATGAGCCAGAACGGTTCAAAGCGGTATGGTTTGCTGAAGTACCATTCACGGGTGATAGTGCACAAGCCTCTTCACAGGCGCTCTGGGATACCTACAACACTCACCTCGCTTCAAACTCTGTATTTGATGGCGTTAAAGTTCTCGGTGTAGGAACTCTCGGCCCGGGTGTTATCAACCATGGCAACAAAGAGATGTCTAAGCCGGCTGACTTTGAAAACCAGAAATTTCGCATGGGCGGACCCATCCAAAAAGTGCTGATTGAAGGTCTAGGCGCTATTCCTGTTGCTGCTCCGGCTACCAAAGCCTACGAAATGCTTAACAGCGGTGTGATCGACGGCTCACTGCATCCGATGGAATCAGTTGTTAACTTTCGTGTTGATGGTGTACTCAATCACCACACCAAGATTCCCGACGGCTTCTACGATGCGGCGTTCTTCCTAGCAATGAATGAAGGGAAGTGGAATAAACTGTCCCCTGCCGACCAAGAGGCTGTCATGTCAGTCTCAGGGGAGGCATTCGCTCGCCTTTGGGGTTCAACCTTTGACACTCAAAGCGCAGACGCCGAAACCAAGCTTAAGGCTGAAGGACACAAATTCCATCAGCCATCAGAAGAGCTAATGGCTTTGATTATCGACTCTCGTCAAAAACTGCTTGAAGACTGGGCGGCTGAAGCTAAAGAGTTCGGCGTTAACAACCCATGGGAGGTCGTTAAATATCATCGCGAGCGCTATGAGGCTTACGCAGGTAAGTAATAAGACCCAAGAACTAGCGGCCACTATGTGGCCGCTTTGCTATCCGGAGAAACTCCATGAATGCATTTATCTATAGGTTGTTTAAACTAATCCAGGCGGTCTTGATACTCTCGCTCTTCGCGATGGTTGTGCTCACTTTTGCAGATGTTGTAGGCCGCCGTTTTTTTAACGCTCCTATCTACGGTGCGCATGACCTAACCGAACATCTGATGGCTCTTATAGTCTTCTCCGGCTTACCGCTGCTCACCGCAGCGCGCGGGCATCTCTGCGTCGATTTATTGGACAAATTTCTTCTACGTGATTCACTTAACTGGTGGCACGCACTGATTCAGCTTCTAATTGCCGCTTCGCTCGGCACTATTGGTTACCAATTCATTGTTGCGGCGCAGGACGCTACTGACATTATGGAGGTTAGCCATGAGTTGCTGATCCCGCGGTCATATATGTACTACCTTTTTGCTATCTGCGCCTTTGCTGGTGCACTGGCCAGCCTGCTTCCGGCTCAAAAATTGGATGACATGAACACGGAGGAGGCACTATGACACTCGGACTAATCGGTCTTGCTGCTGTATTGCTACTCGCTTTTTTACGCGTACCCCTGGCATTTTCACTACTAACGGTAAGCTTCTTTGGTATTGCATGGGATTTCGGTTACTCAACCTCAATCACAATGCTATCGATGACCATCTCTGAGGCTGTTTTCTCCTATGATCTTGCGGTTGTTCCACTTTTTATCTTGATGGGTAACATCCTCTCGAAGACGGGTATTGCAGCTGATCTATTTCGCGCAGCTAACGCCTACCTTGGCCATATCCGTGGAGGACTTGCACTGTCAACTATGGTCACCTGTGCCGGTTTCAGTGCCGTCTGTGGTTCAAGTCTCGCAACGGCTGCAACCATGTCCAAAGTCGCCTATCCCAGCATGAAGAGATACGGCTACTCAGACTCACTTGCCGCAGCGTCGATTGCTGCGGGTGGCACCCTGGGCATACTTATACCGCCCTCTATCATCCTAATGATTTATGGCATCCTGACGCAGACAAATATCGGCGAACTTTTTATCGCCGGCGTAATCCCAGGTCTACTTGGGCTAGCGTTCTACATGCTGGCGATCTATGTTGTGGCTATCTTCCGCCCCGAACATGCCCCGCGAGGAGAGCGTGCAGACGCAGCTGAGAAGGTTAAGTCCCTCAAAGGCGTATGGCCGTTTTTTGGGCTCTTTGTGCTGATTTTCGGCGGGATCTATGCGAAATTCTTCACTGCAACGGAAGCGGCTGGTATGGGTGCGGGTTTCGCATTTATTATCGCGTTGCTGCAGAGACGTATGAGCTGGGCGAGTTTTAAACACATCTTTTTGGACTCGTCTTTCACATCAGTGATGCTCTACTCAGTTCTTTTTGGTGCAATGCTGTTTGCCAAACTCGTCTCTTTCTCCGGTTTAGCCGAGGGGATTTTGCAAGCTGTTGAATCTTCCGGTCTGAGCAGTTTCGAGTTGATCGTCGTCATTATGATCATCTTCCTATTACTCGGCTGTGTCATGGATTCGCTTGCGATAATTCTAATCTGCGTCCCACTCTTCGTGCCCATCGTCCTCGCGAATGGTTTCGACCTGATATGGTTTGGCATCATCGTAGTGGTGGTTACTGAGATAGCACTAATCACCCCTCCTATCGGTATGAACGTCTTCGTTCTGAAGGCGACCCTGCCAAACGTATCGTTTGCAGATATATTCCGTGGCCTAGTGCCGTTTATAGGGGTCGACCTGATACGCTTAATCCTGTTGATTGCAGTACCCAGCCTCTCACTCGCACTTGTAGAAGCGATGCGCTAGTTCTTCTTCCCTTTGACTGCCGCGTTGATTTAAAAGATCAGCGGCAGTTAGTTTTTGCACAAAATCCTAAATTAAGATCAACCCGTCTCGAGCACAACGTCTCCTCGGAGAGGATATCCACGGATTTGCCCAGATTTAAAAATGTCCAATTAGCCTGTACCCAACTGGGTGACTCTGTAACAATAAGATTCGTTTTTTGAACGCTCTTAACGAGCGGCTAAGGAGATAGTTATGGTTACCGCCATTGTGCTACTGAAAGTTCAGCGCCAAAAGATACAGGAGACTGCAGCCAAACTGGCCGACGTTGAGGGTTTTACAGAAGTCTTTTCGGTTAGCGGGAGCTACGACCTTGTAGCATTGGCACGAGTAACAACAAACGACGCGCTATCGGATTTAATAACCAATAAGCTGGCTGCTTTTGACCACATAGAAGAAACTCAAACCATGCTAGCATTTAAAGCGTATTCAAAGCATGACCTCGAATCGATGTTTGGCTTGGGTTTTTAGAGACAAGCTCGATCAAATCAATGCAGATAGATCGGTCTAACGAGGTCGACCAGCCACTCTTGGCGGTTGGTCTCATCCTCGACTAAAAGCTTATCGTTGGAGAAATATTTCAACTCAACTAGCCCGAGAGTTCGAGTTTTTAATAGCTCGTCAAGAGCAACATAAAAGGTTAACTCTTCATCAACTTCGGAGATGAACGATACCAGTGCATGATCAACCACCACACCATCGCGGTTGATTTCAATCTCAACCAACTGAGTGTCATGCTTAACGAGTGAATCAAGCAGATCATTCCAATGTGTTTTGGGGAAAATTCCACGAAACATAATCCAATCCCGAGTTGAGTTAGTGTGTTATACGCCGAGCCACTGCTTCTGAACATCCTTATTATTTCGGATCTCTTGTGGCGAACCTTGCCACACGATCTGCCCCTTTCCGACGACACTGACATCATCAGCCAAACTCACTGCAAAGCCGAAATTTTGTTCAACCAAAATAATCGTAAGGCCGGTCTCTTTGAGAGCCTTCAACTGAGCATGGATCTGTTTAACGATAATAGGGGCAAGACCCTCGGTAGGTTCATCGAGTATCAAAAGTCGAGGGTTCATCAGCAATGCCCTTGCTATCGATAACATCTGTTGCTCACCACCAGACAGCTCGTTACCGTAGTTTCCCAACCGCTCCTTTAGCCGCGGAAACAACTGATAGATACGCTCGAGAGACCAAGGAGACTCCTCAGAAGCAAAACGCTTGGAGGTAAGCTCCAGATTCTCAAATACGGTCAGGGATGGAAAGATATCTCGTGTCTCGGGAACATAAGCCACCCCTTTTCCTGCCACCGTATACGGCTCAAGCTTGTTGATCAGAACGCCTTCAAGCGAAATTGTTCCTGATCTCGGTTTAACGAGGCCCATAATGGTTTTCAGCGTCGTTGACTTACCTGCGCCATTGCGGCCCAAAAGAGCATGTACCCTACCCTGTTCTGCTCTGAATGAGAGATCAAACAACACTTGGGTCTCACCGTAGCCGGATTGTAAATCTTTAACCTCAAGCATCTTCAAAAGTCCCCAAATATATCTCTTGCAGGAGTTTGCTCTGTCCAGCTTCATCTGGGGAGCCCTCAAACACAACCTCACCATAATTGAGCACGGTCATGCTATCCGCTACGTCGAATGCTAATCCCATATCATGTTCAATAATGACAATCGTTAAATCTTCTGGAAGGCGTTTTAGCAACTGGTGAAATGCACCAATCATTTCAGGGCCAACGCCAGATGTCGGCTCGTCCATTAACAACACCCGAGGCTGAGTAGCGAGAGCAATGCCCACCTCAAGCTGCCGACGAATCCCATAAGCAACGTCGGAAACGCGTGCATTAAGATGCGGCGTCAGATCAACTTGAGCGGCTGTCTCTTTAACCAACGCACGAACGTCAGGGGAAGTTAGGGAGTCACGCCAAAGCGTTGTCGATTTATTAGCTTTTACAGAAGCAGCCAAGCCCAAATTTTCAGCAACAGTCAAACCATCAAACAACGTATTTTGCTGGTAACTTCGACTCAAACCAAAATTTGCGCGCTTGGCAACACTCCAAGTCGTTACGTCTTCATTATTGATTTTGATGGAACCCGAATCAGGTGCATATTCACCCACAAGCTGGTTGAATAATGTAGTTTTACCGGCACCATTGGGACCTAAAATGACTCGACGCTCCCCTTTTGCAACGCTCATTGATACATCACGCGTCACATGAAGAGCCCCAAAATGCTTAGATAACTTATTAACCTCTAGCATAATCACTCCTCACTCAACACTCGCTCAGGACCAGCGGCCTTAGTCTTGCGCTGCTCAATGTAACTTTCTAGCATCCCATAGATACCTTTGGCGCCGCCCATTACTACGAGAATAAGAATGATGCCAACAATCAGGTGCCAATGATCTGTGTAATTGCTGATTTCATGTTTGAGAACAACAAATGCTGTAGCGCCAATAATTGGACCAATCAGCGTTCCTAACCCACCAAGGATAACTACAACCAACACCTCTCCCGAGTGCGTCCAGGAGAGCAAGCTAGGTGAAATGAACATGAAATGTTGTGCCGAAAGTGCTCCAGCTAACCCTAATATAATCCCTGAAAGCCCGAATATATTGGCTTTGATCCGGGTAACCGGTTGTCCAAGTGCACGTGAGCGTTTTTCGCTATACATAATGCCCACCATACTTCTACCCAAACCCGATGAAAGCACTTTGGATATAAACCAGTAGGAAACCGCCAAACAGAATAGACTGAAGAGAGCAAAATGCGTTGAGTCAAATAGATCGATACTTATGGGTGTTAGGTCAAGACGAGGAATGCCAGCCATACCGTTATCGCCGCCTAAATAACTTGACTCAAAAACAAATGAATACGCCATTTGCCCGAATGCCAAGGTTGCCATAATAAAATATATGCCGTGGGATTTAGAGCAGATAAGTCCTATCAACCAGGAGATCATTCCCGTCACTACACAAGTAATTAGAATCGACTCACCCGCACCCAAACCCAACTTTGTACATAGGGTGGCAAATACATATGCACCTAACCCAGAAAGCGCTCCATGGCAAAGAGAAACCATACCACCAAAACCTGCAACCAGATCAAGTGCTAGAGCGATGATTGCCAGGATGAGTAATTCGGTAAGAATCTCAACACCGAAGTAATCTGCTGTCATTGCGACATAGGAGCAAATTAACAGATAGGCAAGCATAATGACTTTTCTTAAAGGAGTTTGATAAAACATGACTTAACCTCCTTTTGCAGGAAATAGCCCTGCTGGCTTTGTCACCAAAATAAACGCCAGTAGCAGGTAGATAACTACAGATGCAAACTGGGGCGCGAAGACTGAACCGAAGGTCTGCACAAAGCCATAGATCAGTGAACCTGCTATAGCGCCTTTGAGCGATCCTAAGCCACCGATAACAATGACGATTAGAGTAGGAATCAAAATTTCTAGCCCCATTTCAGGAACAACTGAGAGTAGCGGTGCAGCGACCGCACCCGCTAATCCGGCTAACGCACAGCCGACGCAAAAGACTGAGAAGAAGAGGCGCTCTACATTAATACCTAGACAAGCCGCCATCTTATCGTTGTCGACACCGGCACGTATCATGGCCCCAATCTGAGTTTTGTTTAACACAAGGTTTAGTAGAACAAGTGCGGTCAATCCGACAAACATGACAAAGTATCGATAGGCTGGATATTCCACGCCAAAAAAATCAATACGGCCGGAGAGAATTTCAGGGACATCAAGCGCCAGAGCTAAATCACCCCAAATAATTCGAGTAATATCCAATAGAGCGAAAATCAAACCGAAAGTAACCAGTACCTGGGCCATAGGGCCGCTTGACCGCATACTTTTGATCAAAAACTGGTACAAAACCAAACCCAAAACAGCAACGGCTAGTGGCGCAATAAACAGCCCGACCCAATAACCCATGCTCGCTGCGATTGTTGCAGCCACATAGGCGCCAAATGCGTAAAGAGCACCGTGCGCAAGGTTTACGAAGTGCATCAGACCAAAAATAACAGTCAAACCCACTGATAAGAGAAATAGAAGCATTGAGAGCTGCAATGCATTTAGCAGTTGCAGAATCCAAAAACTGGTATCCATCAAAAAACCCCGAAATAGCTGGGCTTGCGCCCAGCTTTAATCAAAAACCACAACGAAGTTAAAGCGAACAGTTACCTGCTGGATCTTGCTCGCTTGGTAGCTGCGCAACCACTTTCTGAGTTAACTTATCGCCGTTTTTGACGGTTTCGTAAACATAAAGTGGCTGAACGATATTGTTGGTTTTAGCGTCGATTGACACCATACCTCGAGGCCCTGAGAAGGAAACTTTCGATATAGCTTGGGCAATAGAAGCCCGGTCAGTGGCACCACCTT
>Ga0102948_1000885_pt1 | contig 11921 bp, 11 predicted proteins | sample SalPonA_A_H2O_MG_FD_78211 | JGI IMG/M metagenome (GOLD analysis project Ga0102948, IMG submission 78211) | Water microbial communities from South San Francisco under conditions of wetland restoration - Salt Pond MetaG R2A_A_H2O_MG | ecosystem: Environmental > Aquatic > Non-marine Saline and... | reverse complement strand
TCAGAGTAGAGCCTACCTCTACACCTGGCCGGAGCGCGAGTTGAACCCAGAGCAGATTGCTCGTTTTACAGGCCTTCTTGAGCAGCGCAGAAACGGCGTTCCCGTGGCTCATATTCTGGGTAGACGCGCTTTTTGGGATTTTGAACTTGAGGTGAATGGCAGTACTCTGATCCCTCGAGCTGATACAGAAGCGTTGGTCGAGGAGGCCTTGTCATTAGTTGCTAGCGAGCCACTTCGTGTTGCAGATCTGGGCACGGGAACCGGAGCTGTTGCGCTTGCTTTAGCGCGAGAGAGGCCGTTTTGGGATGTCTGGGGCTGCGATAAAATCCCAGAGGCTGTGGCGTTGGCGCGGCGCAATGCAGAGCGTCTTAGGGTGCAGAATTTGACCTTTGTGGACGGCAGTTGGTTCGAACCACTTGAGGGTAAATTTGATCTAATTGTCTCCAATCCACCTTACATAGATCCGGACGATCCGCACCTGGGGCAGGGCGATTTGCGGTTCGAACCGCTGACCGCGCTGACCGCGGCTGATCATGGGCTTGCTGACATTGAGCATATTATCAAACAGGCAAGGCATCATCTTAACCAAGCGGGTTGGGTAGTACTTGAGCATGGCTTTGATCAAGCTGAACGGGTTGCGCAGTTGTTTGCCAGTAGCGGTTTCTGCAACATTCGAGATCGTCGAGACTATGGTGGCAACATGCGAGTCACCGCTGGGCAAATAGAGCAAGCGTGAAAGCCTCTGAAACCAGATAATTATAATAGGGAGAGCCTTGTGAACGACGAGCAACTGCTGCAATACAGTCGTCATCTTCTGCTTCCACAGATCGATATGGCGGGTCAGCAAGCCTGGCTAGACGCGCGTGTCATGGTTCTAGGATTAGGGGGCTTAGGTTCTCCCGTCGCGCTCTATTTAGCCAGCGCCGGTGTGGGTAAGCTCGTACTGGTGGATGATGATGAGGTTGAATTGAGCAACCTGCAGCGCCAAATTATTCATACCACGGACAATCTCTCCCAACCCAAGGCGCAGTCTGCCGCCAGTCAGATCGCCAAGATCAACCCCGATACGCTAGTTGAGGCGCGGGTCGAACGACTCGAAGGTGATGCTCTCCTTGCAGCGGTTGAGGAAGTCGACCTAGTTGTTGATTGCACCGACAACCTCAGTACACGTCACGCGCTCAATCGCGCATGCTTTGCTGCGAAGGTTCCACTGGTATCGGGGGCGGCGATTCGGTTTGACGGTCAGGTAACGGTGTATGATCCTCGCCAATCCTCAAGCCCCTGCTATCGCTGCCTCTACCCTGAGGGAGCCGAACTGGAATTAAACTGCTCGACTTCGGGTGTGTTTGCGCCACTTGTCGGTATGGTCGGAACAGTTCAAGCGGCTGAAGCACTCAAAGTTCTCGCCAATTTAGGAGAGCCCCTAGTCGGTCGTCTGCTGATGGTGGATGCTCTTCGGATGGAGTGGCGCACTCTCAAACTTAAAGCGGACCCCAGCTGCCCTGTCTGTGGAGCTACGCATGAATGAGCAGTACCTGATAGATTCGTTGAAAGCCAACGTTGAGGTTATTGCGCTGGTCGGAGCGAGCCCGAAAAGTCACCGAGACAGTTACCGTGTGATGCAGATCTTACAGGGGATGGGTAAGCGCGTTATACCGGTCAATCCGAGAGCCGTCGGCACAGAAATACTTGGAGAAGAGGTGGTTGCAGACCTGAGTGACCTGCCTTGTACTGTTGATATGGTCGATGTTTTTCTAAACTCTGAGGCAGCCGCAGAGGTGGTCGATCAAGCGATCACATTAGAGATACCCGCTGTTTGGCTTCAGATAGGCGTGCTTCCCATAGCAGCCGCCGAGCGAGCCGAGGCGGCGGGTCTGAGTGTGGTTATGAATCGCTGTCCGGCGATTGAGTGGCGCTAGGCCCACAGATCTCGAATCCGTTTATCTTCGATCGCGCGACGTGTAAAAGCGAGTAACTCTGGGTCAATCTCTTCGGTTGTATCACTGAGTTCGAGCGGGGCGCCTGAGTCGACTAGAAACTTCAGCAATGAGGTGTCGCCAAGTTTGAGTGCCATCTGCAGTAAGCGAGGGTTCTCAAGGTTAGCTCCATGTTGTGCCAGGCGGTTGACGAGTAGCATGGCGGCTTGGGGTGTCTGGTTTAGGGATATCTCAACCAAAGTACTGTTCTCGATCTGCTGGTTCGGGTCTAGCCCGTTAGCCAGCATGGCGCTCAAAAATGCTAAACGCTGATCCGCGGCGAAGACCCATTCGAGCAACAATCGGCCATCGCCTAAACGTCTATTCATCAGTTGCGGGAAATGGTGCAAGAACTCCCCGAGTAGCTTCGCATTTCCCGCTTCGATGCAGAGCTGCAAGGCGCAAGAGTTCCCTTCTATCGGAGTCGTAAGGTCCGTTAGAGTGACCTTGCCTCTGATCTCTGGCCAGAGGGCTAGGTCAGCGCTGTTGATCAACGCCTTTAAGTTGTTGATCAGGCGCTGGTGTCTAAGTTTTTTCAGCATGGTCGCTTATCTAATCGATTGAATCCTGTTTTTGGCCAGGCTAATTCGCGTCGCCCTTGGTGTGATTACCGCGGATCTCCGGCTGATCCTCATTGGCTTGCGCCGAATCTGGCGAATGCTCGACGTCGGGGAAGAGCTCCTCAATCGGGATATCGTCTAAATCCTCGGTGCGTGGATCGAACTCCGAGGCCACCTGAGACTCGGGTACCGCGACAATAAAATGCTCCTGCTCTTCGACGGGTATGGGTGCCTGTTGCGCGCGCCGGTAGAAGGTATACGCGGCCAACAGAACCAGTAGAGCCCCGTAACCGACAAATAACGCGCTTGGCGCCAGCACCTGCATCAACCAAGAGCCGCTCAGGGGCCCAATTACGCTGCCCAGTCCATAACTGAGCATCAATGTGGAACTCGCTGCAATACGCTCCTCTGGCGCAACTAGGTCATTGGTTAACGCCACAGCGATAGAGTAAATACTGGCGATCACTGACATAAGGATTGCTAAGAGCAGTACCCGAATGGCGTACTCCCATTGAGCACCGATCGCCGCTAACAGCGCCGCTACAGCGGCGACGAGTGCGCAGGCGAAGAGCACACGACTGCGTTCCACTCTGTCGCAGAGCCAGCCAATCGGCCAGGCAAGTAGCATGGCGCTTATGACTGAAATCGACATTAGACCGCCGATCGCGTCAACGGAGATGCCGGTTAAAGTAGCGTAGAGTGGCACGAGTGCATAGAACCCACTGATCAGGACGCCTGAGCAGAGTGCGGTGAGCAGACCCAGAGAAGTGATACGCCAGAGCCGCGGTAAACTCATGCTAGTCGACTCTTCCAGAGGAGGGGATTGCATGCGGGAGATGGAGAGTGGGATCACCGCCGCCATGAGAAGCAGTGCTCCAAGGCTGTAGGCAACATTCGGACCTGCTGTTAGCCCCGGTTCCAATATAAGTTGACCACCGGCCGCCGCACTGTAAGCGGCGATCTGGTAGAGGGCGAATAATCGCGCGCGATTCTCGTTGCTTGCCACTGCACTTAACCAGCTCTCGATTGCAACGAAGAGTGCTGCGACAGCGAATCCGCCCAGCGCCCTCAACAGGGCCCAGAACCAAAGTAGGTCAACCAGTGGGTAGGTGATCGAAGCCATAGCAGCTAGGGCTGCGAGGGCGGCAAAGCTGCGAATGTGGCCGACGCGCAGTAACAGCTTGGGTGCAAAAAAAGCCCCCGCAACAAAGCCGATGGAGTAGCACACCATAATAAAACCGACGGTGGTCGGCTCTGTACCCTGCTGTCCGAGTTGGACACCGATAAGCGTCAGCAGATAAGCGTTACCAGTGATGACGAGTATCAGGCTGAGGAAGAGTGAAAAGAGAGAGATCAGCAGTAGCCGCATGAGTGGGAATCTCCAATAGTCAGCTAAACCTAGTGGCAGAATTGAAGAATGTCTATCTCTATGAACTAGCCGAGCGGCAAAAGCGTAAACTAAGCAACTTTAAAGGAGTCCCTCGGGTTTATGTCACAATCTCAAAATGTTCAACCTATGCCATGTCGTGGCTGTCTGCCAACCTGCCCTAACCGAGCTCATTGTCAGGGCAAACCCTGGAGCCCAGAGTTCAAACCCCAACCTCAGGCTGATACCAAGAGACATTGAGTCTGATGCGCGGCTTTGAGAGGGTTCAAACGCTGGTCTGGTTGGGCGGTCTCGCCGGGCTAATCCCGTTTTATCTGAGCATCTACGGCTATTTACAGTTGAGCTGGAGCGCCGCGGTATTTACTACCTACGCTTGGATTATATTGGCGTTTCTCTGCGGTTCAGTCTGGCGTACGGCCTTGGAGTCCGTAGAGCGTCCAGGCGCCGTGGCGGGCTTGCTGGTTGCGCTGGGTCTACCTGCGCTGCTTTGGCTGAGTCAGGGGCTCAATCTTGGCACGCAGCTAGGGTTGTCGGCGCTCGGCTTTCTGGCGGTTTACGTCTGGGAGCGCAGTTACAGCTGGGCTGAGTTTCCGGCCGGCTACAGAGTGTTGCGCACCACGTTAACCACCCTGGTTCTGTTAGCGCACCTTGCGTTCGCTTGGGTAGCCTGAGTCAGCTGCGTCCCGAGACTGTGTAGCGCTGACTCAGTTCTGTTTAAATAAACTCGACTTAATCCGCTTCAGGCTTGCGTTTGCCGAACGGCATAGATCCATCCCCAAGGCCCGGACTTCCAGCGGGTGAACGACGCTTGCCCACCACCTTCTTGTCACGTTGACGGGCCTTAGGCTTAGTTTTGTCCGTTTTTGTCGTAGTTTTGCTTTTAGAGCGCTTCTTACCAACGGACTTACCGTTGCTCTTGAGCTTTTCAGGACCCTTATAGTGACCGGTCAGTCCTGGAAGCGTGCGTTGCTCGAACTTTATCTTCAGGTAACGTTGGATACTTGCCATCAAGTTCCACTCGTTCTGCTGAATCAGACAGATTGCTAGACCCGCTTTACCCTGACGTCCCGTACGACCAATCCGATGCACATGCTCATCACCTTTGCGAGCCATGTCGAAGTTGATGACTAGGTCGATCCCTTCAATATCCAGTCCGCGCGAGGCTACATCAGTGGCGATGAGGATATTAATTTTACCCTCACGCAGAAGCTTCATAATCCGGTTGCGCTCTGGCTGTTCTAGCTCGCCGTGTAGCAGTCCCGTTCGCAATTCGGTGCGGTTGAGTTTGTCAGCTAACTGCTCGGCATAGGCGCGGGTGTTACAAAAAACCACCGCTTTAGCGTAGGTCTCATTGTTCAATAGATAGTTGAGCAGTCGCTCTTTGTGGCCGGGGTTATCGGCCAAAATAATCTGCTGGGTAATACTCTCTACGGCGTCTTGTGCGGTACTGAGTTGCAGTTTTACAGGCTCTCTTAAAACCTTACGGATCAAGCTGCCGATGTTGGCGTTTGAGAGTGTCGCTGATAGCAAGAGGGTCTGGCGCTCAGCATTACATCGATCGGTAATAAAACTGACCTCGTCACGAAAGCCCATATCGAGCATTCGATCGGCTTCATCTAGCACGAGGTACTCAAGATCATCGAAATCGAGCGTGTTGCGTTCCAGATGCTCCTTGATACGTCCGGGCGTGCCAACCAGTATCTCTGGGTTCTTCCTTAAACGGGCGGTTTGATTGCTCCAGTTCTCGCCGCCGCAGACTGTCTGCACTTTTATCTGAGTGAAGGCGGCCAGTGCCTCACACATGGTTGCAACTTGCTCTGCGAGTTCGCGTGTCGGCGCCAATATTAGACCGCGTGTTCCCGCGCTGGGTTTGCTTTGGTCAATACAGCGCTGAAGCACGGGTACCAAAAAAGCGAGGGTCTTACCACTCCCTGTTTCCGCAGCAACAAGTAGGTCTTTACCTTCGAGTGCGGGCGGCAGTGTCGATGCTTGCACTTCGGTCGGGGTTGTAATGGAGAGCTGGTCTAATGCCTTGAGCAGGCGATCGCTAAGAGGGTATTGGTTAAACACGCAAGAATCCGAATAGAGTTTCAACACCGGCATACTAGCAGAAACCTCTCGGCCCCACCGCAGATTTATCAAGGCCGGTTGATCTTTAATGGCTCTGGCACAGTGTAATTACAGAATCAGCCTGTACTTTTCTTATTTACCCAGATGGTTTGGTTGCTCCTAGGGTTGCTGGCGCCTGAGCGGACTGTTTCTGGGTTGTACTCTTTCAAATTTCATACGCCCGGGATTTTCATTGTTTAAATTTATTAGGATATTAAATTTAATTAACTTTATTAAAAATGGTTATCTTAATAGACTGAGCCTATCAAATTTAGTTAAGACAGTTAGTCGAGGAGATAGATATGTTGGATAGCCGTGAAGGTCAAAAAGTCCCTGAAGTTAATTTTCCAATTCGCATCAACGATGGTTGGGGACAAGTGACAACTGAACAGCTCTTTGCGGGCAAAACCGTCATTGTATTCAGCTTGCCGGGTGCGTTCACGCCAACCTGCTCAAGTACGCATCTTCCGCGATACAACGAGCTTGCTGACACCTTCAAAGCTCAGGGTGTAGACGACATTATCTGCGTCTCAGTCAATGACCCCTTTGTTATGGACGCTTGGGCCGCAGATCAGCATGCCGACAATATCCGCATGCTTCCGGATGGAAACTGTGAGTTCACCGACGGTATGGGTATGCTGGTCGATAAGAAAGATCTTGGCTTCGGGAAGCGTAGCTGGCGCTACTCTATGCTGGTAAAAGACGGCATAGTAGAGAAGATGTTTGTTGAGCCCAACAAGCCAGGCGACCCGTTCGAGGTGTCTGACGCGGATACCATGCTGAACTACATCAATGCTAATGCTGAACTGCCGAAGCGGGTTAGCATGATTACTAAGCCAGGTTGTCCGCATTGCGCTCGAGCCAAGGCGCTATTAACTTCTAAAGGGATGCGCTTTGAGGTGATAGAGCTGGGACAGCAAGGCATCAGTTACTCAACGCTGCAGGCGATCTCAGGTCGTGGCACTGTGCCACAAATATTCATTGATGGAACGCATGTTGGTGGAGCGGATGAGCTAGAGGCATACTTTGCGAAAGGTGATTCGATCGCAGCCTAACCATATCTGCTGCAAATTTTGGATGGCTTCGAAGTGCACGAAGCCATCTTTTCTAATTGATGATTACATCTAGACCGTTATTGCCGACGAAGTCGTCAAGTACATGCCCTCCCTTCAAAAAGGCGCTGAGGAATTGGTCCTCTTTTGTCTCCTCAAAAAGGCACACCTGCAAAGCCGCGATAGCGGGGTTAGTCGTCTCCATTACTAGGTAAAGGTCGCCGAAGGCATACGGAATGGTAGAGCGACAGGCTAGTAGAGCCTTGTCCCATCTCTTCAGACTCTGTTGTAGCTTATCGTGGTCGCCGCCCTTGTTGATATGCGCAACAATCATGTGGCTACGATCGGTGAGAACTCCAAAGTCGATAGAGCGCAGCAAAGCATTGATTTGCCAGCGATTGAACTTTCCCTCAACTGACAACTTGTAGCCGCCACCGCCGGGTATATTCAGATCCTCACGCGTATTGAGGGCCTTGCCGCTGAAATCGCCGAAGCGATACTTCCAGACAAACACACCATCCTGCTCTTTAAAATGCTGTACGGCCCGAGCGATATCACCGGATAAACGTTTGTTGCGCTCCAGATTGCGTGCTCTGTCTGCAGCCTCTTTTACCGCGACCGCTTGCGCCATATTCATCTTCGGTTGCTTGAGATCTGGGCTCACTTCATACCGCTGTAAACCAGCAGGATATGCCCCCTCTGCCGTCTTGCTCGAACCGCCAGAGCCGGATGTAGTTGTTGGGTTTGCTTGACAGGCAGCTAGAACGATCGCTAGTGCAGAGATGAGTAGTGCTCTCATAGGAAGATCCTATCTGTCAGGCGAGGCAAGTTAGGTGTGAAGAAGACGCGCTCGGCGATCTCATCGTGTTCAAGGCCAAAAGTGTGCTCTAAGACCGCAGCGCAGATCGAACGGGAGTCTGTTGTTGCCATCAGATCACGCTTTTCGAACTGATCACTTTTAGCCAGGCCAGGCCAGTCCGCGAGTACTGCGCCGCCGTTAACCGCACCACCGCCAACAAGCATGGCCGTTCCATACCCATGTTCAGTGCCACTTGAGCCGTTCACTTTGACTGTTCGGCCGAACTCCGTAAGAGTAATAAACGTTGTGTTGTCCCAAGCCCTACCGAGGTTTTTCTTCAAGGTGCTTATGCAAGAGTCGAGCTCCCCCACTAAGCTGAATAGCCTACCGGGGCGTTTGCCCCCTTGCCCTGCATGAGTGTCGTAACCATTTAGACGAATCATAGCGGCTACAGGACCGTCGGGCCGTGATAGGGCTTGGCCTGCTTCTGCAGATAGACCCCTAGGGCTTCTATCCCGGGAATTAAATACGCGGCCATCCAAGCGAGAAATTAGCTTTTCGTTCTCTGTTTGCCACTCAGGCGATAACCCACCGTGCAATCGCTGTAGTAAATCGGTGGTGGGAGTTGAGCTGCCATTTACGTGGGCCGGATAATAATTGTCGACCCCGGTCGCGCCACGCAACAGAAGTGGAGTATCTAGGCTCATAGCACGACCGCCGTTACTGGCGATATCTAAGGCGCGGCCCACCCAACCGGTCGATTCTGAGAACGGAGTTAGACCGCCTCCTTGAATCAGGTTTTGCCCTTCAAAATGGGAACGTTTGGTATACGGGAAACTTGTGGCATGGATACCGAGGATATCCTGCTGCAACATTAATTGGTGGGTAGAGCGCATCGCTGGATGCAACGCCCAATGGCTGCTCAGGTCTAGCAGATTATCGGGCATTAGTTCCTCGCGGAAACTCTCAAGTCTGCCTTCAAGTTTGGGTACGAGCGTGGAGAGTCCATCCAGTCCCCCCTCAAGAAAGAAGACAACCAGTCGGCGCTCGGGATTCGCTATATTGGCCCAACCCGGCAGGCTGGCAAGTGAGAGGCCTGCGGCACCCATTTTTAAAAGGTCACGGCGTTTCATGCTTGCACCTCCATTGCCCACTGATTAACAACGAGCGCGGTAAATTGCTCCTCTGCTCGGTTGGCTGATAGTAGTTGTGACCTCATCGACTCTGGTATGCCTAGGTTGGACATGATCTCTCCAGGGGTTACTCTCCCGGAGCCGGTCCCATACACAGCGGATGCGAATCTGATTCGTCGATCGAGGTGTTCGAGGCTAATCCACTCTTTAGATGCGAGTGGATAGCCATTTGGCTGGCGTTCTTCCCAGAAGCTTATGCCGAGTTCACGCATTGGTTGCATGGCGCGTTGGCCCGAGCGTCGGTTAAAAATATCCTTATGTCCCATAAAAAAATTTGAACCGGAGATTCTGACGGTATTGTAGAGCCAGTGGCTGGGCCAAAGAAGTTTGCGTCCACCCTCGCTCCAAGCGAGTTCTAGAAGCTTTTCGTGGACCTTGCCGAGATTCCCGCTGCTCTCAACCCACGCGCTCTCCAGCGCACTAGTCACACGCTTGGGCGGCTCATCACTGATGAAGTGTAAGGCTAGTTTGTGACAAATATGCCGACGAGTCTGGGGAAGGTCTGCTAGGTCCTGAGTGAACTCTTTAAGTGCCGATGAGCCCGATCCGTATGTTTTTCCGAGCACAGTTTTCCTACCGGGCTCCGCCTTGTTACGAACGTAGGGTCGCTGCGCGCTTAACCAGTCACGCTCATGTTTAGGATTGAGCGACCAATCACCCCAGCCCGCGAGTATCCGGGCGGCTTCGCTGATATCTGTTTCAGTGTAACCCTGCGCAGGAGAGCAACTATGCAGTTCCATGATTTCCCGAGCGAGGTTATCGTTAAAGCCGACCTGTTTCCCATCCATACGACGCCATTGACCAGCTTTACTGCGCGGAGAAATGTTGGATACGTTGTCTAAATACCTCAGCATCGAATAGTGTGTGGTTGCTTCGTACAGAAGGTTGGCGAAGCTCCCATTCATATGTGGGAGAATACGATGCTCGTACATATCACCTGCGGTGTAAAATGCATCGTAGTTTCCCACCGTGAAGTGGTTAAACCAGAAGTGGCCGAAACGTTGCCGAACAGAGTCCTCTCCGAATGCACCCCGCGCGTCCATTCGGGCGGCATCATGCCAGCGTAAATCATACTTAAACTGTGCTTCGTCAAGTTTATCTTGGCGCTCGCGTTCCGGGGCGTTTTTCAGTTTTTCGCGTATTGAGTCGCGAGCCTCATCCCAGCGCCAGAGATTGATCAAACGTGTTCGAATTCCCGGATCGAGCTCCTCCGGCCAGGGTTGCAAGTTGGTAGGCTTGTCTCTGTCCGAGGGTGGTGAGAGTGTTGGATCCTCGCGGTGTAGATTGGCAATCGCCCAGTTAACCGGGTCACTTGGTACACTGTGCTCAGGTCGTGGCAACAACCCCACGCGCATCATGTAGTTAAGTGTTGGGGACTTTGGGGTATTTGTCGATTTCATAGCCGCCTCCTGTCAACTCTAATTTAATCAAGTTGGCAGCTAAATCCACTAAAAAATATCTACTGGCTGCAACTTCTTTAATGCATCGCCTTGATCTGTTCCCACAAAGCGACCACATCTTCGCTACTAAAACTCGCGGGTAGTTGGCGGCTTATGATCGCCTCTAGGGCGTTATCGCGGTTATTGGCGACGGCGTGATTGAAGACGTAGCTACCCTCAACTCCCATACGTAAGTCCGTGATAACAAGATAGTCATCCCGCATACTTCCTTTAATAAATCCGTGCGAAAACCACTGCAGGCGATCAACAGCGGCAAGGTGCTTGGCTGCTTCAAGTAGCGTGACGTTCTTATCATGCTCTGTGAACTTGATCGGCCGGTTGGGTGCTAACACCGAGTGGTACCCCTCAAGATAGGTATCACCCTTCACCACCAAGATGCGCCACACGAGGGTATTAAATGGCGCAGGGGTTGTGAGTACTCGTCCCTCAGTGCTTGCCAATGAGGCTTCTACCTTACGCTCCACCATACTTTTAGCGGTCCAGCTCCAGCCGATATAGAGCGTGCTGAGTACCAATCCTGTAGCCAAAGCGCGCGAGGCAAAGCGCCCGGTTGGACGTGCCAAAATAGCGATCATACCCACCAGCAGTGGCACGGTGTAGAGGGGGTCAATAATAAACAGCGTGCTCCACATCACCGGTGGCGTTGGTATTGGCCATAACAGCTGCGTGCCGTAAACCGTATGTGCGTCCAGCAGCGGGTGCGTGGCGAGTGCTAAAAGTACCGCATAGAACCAGCGCCGGGGGGACTCTTTAACCGGTCGGAAAAACTGTTTGAGGAGCCACCAAACTGCTACTGCGAAAGGGGTTAGGACAAAGAGAGAGTGGCTGAACCCGCGGTGATATGTGAAGTTAGAGACCGCGTCGCCATAGTCAATTAACACATCTAGATCGGGCAGGGTGCCCAACGTCGCGCCAACCAAGGCTGCTTTACGGCGGTGCTCAGGTTTTACGCAGATAGCCGCAACAGAAGCGCCTAGGGCTATTTGGGTTAGAGAATCCATTAATGAGATGACCCATTTCAATCGTTGTCAGGATGGTACGCGAAATCCGATTGCTTAGCTCAAATTGAGATTAATCAACCCGGTTTATCGCGATTGATGAATCGCAATGCTGCATGTCTAGGCAGCTGAGAAGATCCCATCAGCTCTGATTTTAAGAGCAATTACTCCTTCTTGAGGGGGCGCGACTGCCCCCACTCTTTTGTTTAATTGGAGCTCTCTATGGAGATGTTAGGACTTTACCCAGTCTGGTTTGAACCGACGCTCGGGTCAGGATGGATCATCGGGATCATCGCAACAATCCATGTGCTGTTTTCCCACACATCAGTAGGTGCGGCACTAGTATTCGCCTATTTGGCGGTGGTTGCTTACCGCCAAAACCGCCCC
>Ga0102948_1000883_pt1 | contig 11938 bp, 6 predicted proteins | sample SalPonA_A_H2O_MG_FD_78211 | JGI IMG/M metagenome (GOLD analysis project Ga0102948, IMG submission 78211) | Water microbial communities from South San Francisco under conditions of wetland restoration - Salt Pond MetaG R2A_A_H2O_MG | ecosystem: Environmental > Aquatic > Non-marine Saline and... | reverse complement strand
TATTACAATCGATTTATCGAGCTAAATCCCGATCCAATTCCTGCTGTTGGATTAGTACATCAAAATTTAAAACAGGCTTCAAAAGAATTAGCTTCGAAACAACAAGAGGAAACTGTTGAATCAAAAATATCTGAAGCTGAACTCAAAGAAAATAAAGAACAGCTTAAAGGAAGTTCATTTGTACATCTTCACAACCATTCTCAGTTTTCAATACTTCAATCGACCATTAGTATCAGTGATTTAGTTCAGGCAGCAACAAAAGAAAAGATGCCTGCTGTAGCACTGACGGATCACGCCAATATGATGGGAGCTTTTCACTTTGTCAAACAAGTGAATGCTCATAATTCTGCGGTGAAGTCTCAGGATGAGTCCACTCCAGAAGATAAACGTTTAGAACCTTTAAAAGCAATTATCGGTTGTGAATTCTTCGTATGTGAGGATCACACTAATAAGAACTTTAAAGATTACGGATATCAAATCGTATTTCTAGCAAAAAATAAAAATGGATATCACAATCTGGCAAAATTATCATCACTTGCCTATACCGATGGATTTTATTACGTTCCTAGAATAGATAAAAAACTCATTGAACAATACAAAGACGATTTAATCGTACTCAGCGGGAATCTCTACGGAGAGGTGCCATCCAAGCTTCTCAATGTCGGTGAGACTCAGGCCGAGGAAGCGCTCTTGTGGTGGAAAGAACAGTTTGGAGATGATTTCTACTTAGAACTCATGAAACACGGACAGGAAGATGAGCAGCGTGTCAATGAATTGCTAATTCAACTGAGTAAAAAACACCAAATAAAATTAGTTGCTACTAACAACACTTATTATATAGATAAAGAGGATGCCGATGCTCACGATATTTTGCTCTGTGTTAAGGATGGAGAAAAGAAAGACACGCCTATAGGTAGAGGTAGAGGTTTTCGATATGGCTTACCAAATCAGGAGTATTATTTTAAGTCTGTAGAAGAAATGAAATCTCTTTTTGAATCTCTGCCAGAGGCGATTGAAAACAGTTTAGAAATTGCAGATAAGGTTGAAGCATACGAACTGGCTAGAGATGTATTATTACCAGCTTTTGATATTCCGGAAGAGTTTAAAAATCCAGAGGATGCTATCGATGGAGGGAAGAGAGGAGAGAATGCGTATTTGCGACATTTGACCTATCAGGGTGCTGAAAAGCGTTATGGAGAAATCACTGACGCAATCAAAGAGCGTCTCGATTTTGAGTTAGCGACTATTGAAAATTCAGGATACCCAGGATACTTTTTGATTGTAGAAGACTTTATTCGTGAGGCCAGAAATATGGATGTTTCGGTTGGACCTGGAAGGGGTTCTGCGGCAGGAGCAGTGGTTTCCTATTGTTTGGGAATTACCAATATTGACCCTATTAAGTACGATCTGCTTTTTGAGCGTTTCTTAAATCCTGATCGTGTATCCATGCCTGATATTGATATTGATTTTGACGATGAAGGTAGAGGAAGAGTCATGCAATACGTAATCGATAAGTACGGATCTAATCAGGTTGCTCAAATCATCACCTATGGAACCATGGCTGCTAAATCATCCATTAGAGATACAGCCAGAGTATTGGATTTACCACTTGCCGATGCGGATCGAATTGCAAAGCTCATTCCCAATATGTCAAAGTTGTCTAAGATTTTTGGATATGATGAAGCCGAATTAAAATCAAAATTCAGAGCAGAAGAGCTCTTAAAGGTCAACGAGTTGATGAATATATCAGAAGGGACCGATTTGGAAGCTCAAACCCTTCAGATGGCTAAGATTATTGAAGGATCTCTGAGAAATACTGGAATACACGCCTGTGGGGTGATTATTACTCCTGATGATATCACCAAGTTTGTGCCTGTGGCTACTGCCAAAGACTCTGATTTATACGTTACTCAATTCGACAATGCAGTGGTAGAGTCTGCAGGTCTGCTCAAGATGGATTTCTTGGGATTAAAAACCTTGACGCTGATTAAAGACACCGTTAAAATAGTCAAGGCAAAACACGGAATTGAACTCATTCCCGATGATTTTCCATTGGATGATACCAAGACGTATGAACTCTTTCAAAGAGGAGATACCGTAGGGGTATTTCAATACGAATCTCCAGGAATGCAAAAACACTTACGCGATTTAAAGCCTACCGTTTTTGATGATTTGATTGCTATGAATGCCCTTTACAGACCGGGTCCAATGGAATACATTCCGAGTTTTGTGGCGCGTAAACACGGTGATGAAGAAATTGCCTATGATCTAGATGATATGGAGGAATACCTTAAGGAAACTTATGGTATTACCGTCTATCAGGAGCAAGTGATGCTCCTCTCTCAAAAGCTAGCCAATTTTTCCAAGGGTGAGGCTGATATGCTTCGTAAAGCCATGGGTAAAAAGATCTTTGCGCTGCTCGAAAAATTAAAACCAAAGTTTATTGATGGAGGAAAGTCCAATGGTCATCCAGAAGACGTTCTTGAAAAAATATGGAAGGATTGGGAGGCCTTTGCTTCTTATGCATTCAATAAAAGTCACTCTACCTGTTACGCTTATATCGCCTATCAGACAGCCTATTTAAAAGCACATTATCCAGCGGAGTATATGGCGGCGGTTCTTTCTAATAATATGAATGACATCAAATCGGTTACCTTCTTTATGGAAGAGTGTAAGCGAATGGGATTGGAAGTACTCGGTCCGGATGTCAATGAATCTTACTACAAATTTGCTGTAAACGCCAATAATGCGATTCGCTTTGGGATGGGAGCCATCAAGGGAGTAGGTCAAGCAGCTGTTCAAGCTATTGTTGCCGAACGAAAAGAAAATGGACCTTACGGATCTATTTTTGATTTAACCAAACGCGTTGATTTAAGAGCTGCCAATAAAAAAGCTTTTGAAAACTTAGCCCTCGCTGGAGCTTTCGATTCTTTTGGTGGCGTGCATAGGGCACAGTATTTTCATTCTACCGATGATTCCCAAACGTTTATCGAGAAGGCGATGCGATTTGGATCTCGTTTTCAGGAGAGTGTCAATTCTTCTCAGGTCAGCCTTTTTGGAGGAGAGTCAGAAGTGGAAATTCCGGCACCTGAGGTTCCACCATGTGAGGAGTGGGGTACCATGGAAAAACTACGAAGAGAAAAAGAGGTTGTGGGGATTTATATTTCAGGTCACCCATTAGATGATTACAAAACAGAAATCAAAACCTTTACCAACGCTAATCTCAGTGTGTTTCACGATCTATTTCCTCTAGTGAATAAAGAAATTACTGTTGCAGGAATCATTACCGACGCGCAACACAGAGTAGCTAAAAATGGAAATGGATGGGGCCTATTTACCTTAGAAGACTACTATGATTCATATGAATTTAGAATTTTTGGTGAAGAGTATTTGAAGTTTCAACATTTTTTAAAACCGAATTCTTTTGTACATCTCAAAGCCTTTGTAAAAGAAGGATGGGTTAACAAAGAAGGTAAGAAAGGAGAACCTAGATTACAGTACAATTCCTTTATGTTATTACAAGAGGTATTGGAAAAATTCTCTAAAAAATTGACCTTAAAACTAAACTTAAACGAACTCCAAAAAGAAACTATTGACGATCTATTAGAGGTTGTAAAAACTCATAAAGGAGATAAACCATTTCATATAACGCTGTACGAATTAGAAGAGGAAATTAAACTGAACATGACTTCAAGGAAGCGAAAAGTATCCATAGAATCTGAGCTTATTCAAGAGTTAGAAGATAAAGGCTTTCACTATCAAATTAATTAAAATAGGGAGCATTGATAGTCATATAGAAAATAAGAATAGTTTGGCTCCTGTAAAGATGAAATATTATTTATACATTTGAAATTATATAAAACTTTAAATCATGGCATTAGAAATAACAGACGCTACTTTTGAAGAAGTAGTTTTGAAAAGTGACAAACCAGTCGTTGTAGATTTTTGGGCGGCTTGGTGTGGACCTTGTAGAATGGTTGGTCCAGTAATCGAAGAAATTAGCAGTGAATACGAAGGTAAAGCTGTAGTTGGTAAGGTAGATGTTGATGCTCATCAGAAGTATGCTGCTCAATACGGTGTTCGTAATATTCCTACAGTACTCGTGTTTAAAAACGGTGAAATTGTAGATCGTAAAGTTGGGGTTTCTCCAAAACAAGCCTATACTGATGCAATTGATGCAGCACTATAAGTAGCTGATCTATATCGATATAAAAAAGGATCTTTTAGGGTCCTTTTTTTATGCTCAAAACTATTTTAAAATAGTGGTAATACATTAAGAATATCTTTTATTGTAGAAACTACTACTACCAATTACTTTAGCAGTGTTGTAGTTAGTTTGTAAGTTTTGAAAAACTTACTTAAAGACCACCTTGTCGCTGATAAGGTGGTTTGCTTTTTTTATAGACCGTGTAATAATCGGAGTTGACGCTCTAATTTGATGTTTTGAAATAGAGCCTTGGTGGTTTTTTTAAAGCTAGCAGTCTCTAAAGAATTTCGATTTATTCTGCTGATTTTAGACATCATCATCCAGTGTTTGATAATGGTTTTAGCTCCAAAAAAATAGGAGTGTTTTGAATCGAATATATGAGTAGGTTCTGCAGCTGTTCCATTGATTTCAATAATGCTAAAATCCTTTCCAGCTAATAGGCTTTCCCAGTCTTTATACATGACATCTAATCTTCCGTAATAAAAACCGTTGACTTCTTTACAGATAGAATTAATTACAGAACTGAGCTGCGTACTCATAGAATTAGAAACATCCTTAAAACAGGCTCCACGGGTATGAGAACCATAGGGGACTAAAAGTATTGTTTTGTCTTTTTCGACAATAGAATTCCACTGATTACTCCATTCTCTATACAAACTTTTATAGTGCACAAAAGCTCTTGAGTCATTTAGAATTAGTTCCTCCAAGGTTGAGCTACCATTTCCACGTACGCTTAAAAAATCTTTTCTAACCATACCAGTACAAAATCCATCCTTTTCATTTGGATAACGAACGTAAAAGATACCTACTTCATTCTTGTAGGGGATCTTTTCTTGAATGAGATAATCGCTGTCTAAGTTTTTTACCTCTTTTTCAAGCTGGGAATAATTTTCAATAAAATGAACACCTAATCCTTTGAGACCGATGTCGGGTTTTAAAACTAGCGGAAAACTCATTTGGAATTGATCTATTGCAGTGGATATCTTTTCAACAGAATCTTTATGATTGAATTTTAAGGTCTTAGGAATACATCTCGATGGTATGAGATCGTATATTTCTTTTTTGGAACACATCGCAAATCCTCCATAGGAAATGGATGGGTTGGTATAATTAAAAAAGTAAAGTGATCTATTTCTAATAGCACAATAAAACCATGCCCATAAAAGAGGAATGTAGATGGCTCTTGCATGCCAGTATTCCCAATGCATTTTTTTGTGAAACCATATTTTAAGCTCTAATAATTTCATAGTTGAATTAGTTCATCTTTAATATGATCGTAATATTTAAATTCATTGAGCTGGTCTCCAAAAAGGATTTGAGTGGTACTGATGGTTTGTGGTCCTAAATCTCTTTTCATTACGATTCCGTTTTCCAAATCATCACTTTTTTGAGTGTGAAAGAACCACTGAGATTCCTTGGTCAATTCCTTAGATTCGAGATATTTTTTAAAGAGGTTTGCTCTCATTTTGATAGCATCCTCAGTATACAAGCTAGAACTAGACCAGATATGAGCCTCTTTTGGATTTATGGATTTGCAAAAGAGTTCTACTCCTGTCCAACGCGCCTCATTAATAGTATTTGTCTCAATTAGTACCAATGTAAAAGGTTCTACATTAGTTAAATTCATCGATTCGAGTAGTTGGATCGGATTTTCTGTTTCAGAGAGTTCTAAAAGTAACAGTCCCCTGCTTTTTGTGTATTTTGAATCAGGTTGATGTTTTTTAAAAGCACCATTGAGTAGTACCAATACGCGTTTTTTGTCACTGCAGATCCAGCTTCCCCCTTTTAGTGGTTCTTTAGGGTAAATTAGTCCAGAATTGGTCTTAATTAATTCGCATTGTGATCGTTGAGTGATTTCATCTCTATTAGAGCATATGAGACGATGCTCCTTAAGTGGAATGTAGGTAAGCGTACACATGACTACTGATTTAAGCTCAGTCGATATCTAATGGTAGAAGGAGCGACACCAAAATTTTCATCTATCTCAACAGATCTAAGTGTTCTTAGTGCTACTTTGATAATGGCTTGGTGGTGTATGCTGTGTTCTAAATTGTAGAGCAGTTCTCTTTGATAGCTTGATTTTATGTTCTTTTGCTGATTGCTTAAAAATTGATAATTAACCTGGAGTTCTTTATCTTCCTTGAGGAGATTTAAAATAATCTGATCTAAAGCGGATAAAGCAGCGCTGGGATCTAATTCAATAAGGGGATCTCTTTTTCTATTGTCGTAACAGATGTTGCCTGATTCATAACCACTATCCAATGCTTGGAACAACTCAACAATATGTCTTATGTGTTGTCCTATACTGGCATTTGATAATTCCTCAAAAGATTGACTATAGATTTTTGGATCTATTTGTTCAAGTAGGTTCTGAAGTTGTGATAGGTTGGTTTTAATGTCAGATATCATCATCAATTCTTAGTACTTCTAAAAATACTATAAAAAATCAAATAATTAAGCAATCGGATTAATTCAAAGTAGTTATAATACTAAGTAGTTCATTAGAATCTAATCGCACTTTATAATCAGCATCGTGATAGATGTAGTTGATTTTCTTATCGATTCCTACTACAATAACTGCAGGAACTGGTAAAATTCCAGTATGCTTGCCAGCTGATTTTTTTGTGATGTAATTGTTGGTTCTATCACTGCTGTAAAAGGCAAGACCTAAGTTTTGAATAAGTTGAGCTTCTGGATCGGAATAGAGTTCGTAATTGATCTTATTCTTTGTTAGAGATTCCTTGATATTGATAGCATCTTCAGGGCTGATGGCAATGATTCTATACCCTAATTCCTTAATTTTTGATTCTACATCGGTAAGTTCTGCGAGTTGTTTATTGCAGTAAGGGCACCAGCCACCTCTATAGATAACTATGACTGCTTTTTGATTGCTTAACACTTCAAAAAGTGATATGGGAGTTAATTCGGCATTGACAAGTGCACCGTCGGGAATAGTTTGTCCAACCTCTATAGGAGTGATGGATTCAGGTGAGTTCCAGACCTGTGCAGTTGAAACATAACTTAAGAGTAATAAGAAATTTAGAGAGAGGGTTTTAAAAGACATCATTAGAGGGTTTTAGCTTTATTGAGTAATGAGAAGGCGAAACTAAAGCCTTCTTCTTTGAGCAGAACTTCTCCTTTTGGAGAGATGATAAATACAGTAGGATAGGCTGAAAAGGGGAAGGAGTTATGAAATCTTCTTCCTTCTATTGTTTCACCATCGAGACTGATGTTTATAAAATGCTCATTGTAGTATGTTCCTAGTTTTTCATCTGTAAAGGTGAACTTTTTCATTCGTTTACAGGGACCGCACCAGGTAGCGTAGACATCGACAAAAAGGGGTTTATTTTCGGCTTTAGATTTTTGAATGGCCTGACTTAGACTGATCTGTTCAAATTGAATTCCCTTTTCAGAGTGTTCTTTGAAATCAACCTTGGGATTGATATAAAAAATATAAAGAGCAAGAAAACCAATAATGTATAATCCGTTGGAAATGTACTTGTTTTCAAGCCACTTCTTAATCGTGAAATAGAGGGTTTTAATCGAATTCATGGGTTAAATATATTGATTATATAAAAGTTGGTATGAAGCTTTAAGATGAAATTAACGCATGTCAACATAATTGAAAAATGTCAATTATTCTTTAATTGAATAAATATATTTTATTTAATAAAATTTGAACATTATATGAATTTACAAAAATCATATTTTTTTATAATAGGTACATTAAGTAGTGTTTATAAAAAATATTCTAATATTTTGTGTAAGTAAATTAGGCCTAAAGTGTTAAAAATCATGGTATATTCATTAGATTTTCTATTTTTACAGCTAACGATATAACTTACAGAGAGCTCTAACTATTTTGAATACTATTATTCGAATACTTTTTTGGTGTTTAAAAATACAGAACAAATTTATTTTGACTGTATTTGCAATGCTTTTTTCCATTCTAACTTTTGGGCAGAACGGATTGGTTACAACAGGATTAAAAGGATATTACGATGTTGGAGTTTCTGGTGGTTATTCTGGAACTACGATCAGTAACTTAGCTCCTTCCAATGAAGCCAATAAACCTGGGAATATTACACTGAGTGGAGCATCTGTTTCATCAAATGGTATTTACTTCGATGGAGTCAATGATTATGCTTCTTTTTCTGATGTTTTATATCGAAGTGGAGGAACGCTTTCATTTTGGATGAAACCTACCAGTGATGGAGTCAATTTTGATTTATTTGGATCATCAACGACTTCTTATGAAAAAAATTTAGAATACAGAGATGAAGGAAGTACTGCATTTTTATATGGAGAAACAGAAAATAATTGTAATTATTTTTCTTCAGCTTCTTTTCCTGATTTCTACAATCAGTGGAACATGGTTACTTTGGTTTTCGATAACAACAAAGCTTATTGGTATATTAATGGAATTTCGATAGGATCTGTATCTAGCTATGGTTTAAAAGACTGTGACACAGGAGGTGCTACCAATCAATTAGAAAGTAATTTCCCAATTTCAACTATAGGGAACACAAATATTGGATATTCAAACTGGTATAAAGGATATCTAGATAAAATCTTAATTTATGATCGCGCCTTAACCGCAGATGAAGTATATGCTAACTACGGTGCAGTTGATTTATCTTATACGAATTTAAACAAAAACTACGGGGATGCTGATTTTGACTTAAGAGTTACTTCTTCTTCTCCAGTGTATTCTCCTTCGATTAATCCCAATAATGCTTTTTGGAATGCTTCTTCAGTTTATGGAGGAGATTCATTTGTTGAAAACACCACAGATTCTACAACTGTAAGTGGTTTACACTTTACCAGTTGGATTGATTCCCCTCAAGCCTGGTCAGCTCAAACTAATGACACCAATCAATATTTAACCCTTTCGCTTTCAGATCAAGAATGGATTTATGGAATTCAAACACAAGGGAGGTATAATTCGAATCAGTGGGTTACCTCTGCTGATATTCAATACAGTATCAATGGAACAAGTTGGACCACTATTAAGTCAAATGTTACTTTAAATAGTGATAGAAATACCAAAGTTAATATAATATTTGATTCACCAATTCTGGCGAAATATATTAAAATAATTCCCTTAACATGGAATAATCATATTTCTATGAGATTTGGGTTATTGTATGATTCTCAAACAGTGAGCTATACAAGTGCTGATACATCGATCATTTCTATAAGTGGTCAGAGGGCTACAATTGAAGCAGGAGGAACAGTTGTAATAACAGCAACTCAATCATCAACTTCAAAATATCCTTCTAAAACCACAACTTTTACGATTAATGTTTCTCCAATTCCTGCAAATTTAAGTATTGTTTCAAATGATAGTTCTATATTCGAGAATGACCGTGGAAAATACATAACAGCCACAAGTTCGAGTACAGCTTCTATAACCTATTCTTCTTCAAATACATCGGTAGCTACAATTGATAGTGCTACAGGGTCTTTAACGATGGTAGGCGCAGGAACTACTTTGATAACAGCCGTTCAAGTTTCGAATAGCTCATATAATTCGGATACAGCTACACTTACAATTGAGGTAAATCCCTCAGAAGTAACTGATTTGTATACCGATCTCAATGGATTTTGGAATCTTAATCCTTCAGAAACCAAAACAGGTGTGGTCGATCACAATATGATTGGATTTCAGTACAATGGAGTGAATTATTCAACTGGGGTAGATGATGCAGCCCTAACCAACAATGGTATTAGTTTTACTGCAGCAACTTATAGAGCTTTACCGATTAATCAAATTGAATATCCTTCAAATAACACAACATTATATCAAACATTTGGAGGTTATCTCGATGGAAACAACACTTCTACCAATAAATCCTATTATGAAAATACTTTAGGTATAAATGTCACCTATCCTTCTTATGCTGAAATTGCTTCCTACTTAACAGAGGGAGAACAAGGTCTTGGAATGAGGGGACTTGCCAATATTCCCTCAAATGAACCCCTGGAATTCTCAATCAACTCTATTAATCCAGATTATATCAATGATGAAATTCCTGATTTACTAATAACAACTATTGCTCATCCAGCTACTGGTAAAGAGGATTATATATATGTAGTTGATTCGAACGGAAATCAAGTTTTTGGAACCACTACGAATACGGTAATCTTTTCAAATGAAAGAACTTTAGCAAATTATGAATCAGATCGTTTTAAGGTTAATGGAGTAGCTACGGGACAGGGTTCTTTAAGGATTCAATCTAAAGCGATTCGATTGAGTGATTTAGGGGTGACTTCTTCTAATTATTCATCAGTAGATAAAATAGTAGTTCACTTAGCATCTGGAGATTCTGATCCAGCTTTTGTGGCTTATTATCAACCTACTTTCTCGATTTCAACTGGATTATCTATAACTCAAAACGCTAGTGAATATCAATATGATGTCACAGTTTCACCTACGATTTCAGTTCAAATTAAAGACGATGATGGAGCTAATGTTAATCAAGAAGGATTCTTGATTTCAGCATCCATACTTTCTGGATCAGCGACGATGACCGGACAAGTGACTGCAACCACAAATACTTCTGGTGTAGCTAGTTTTGATGCTATTAAAATTCAGGGTACTGAAGATGTGGTATTACAGTTTACAGCATCTGGATTAGACACAGTGACCAGCACCTTGAGTTTTGCTAAGAAAAATCCAACCATTAGCTTTTCTGATATCACTAAAGAGTATTTAGATCCTAATTTTAATTTGAGTGCAACCTCAAGTAGTACAGGATCGTTTACCTATAGTTCATCTAATACCTCAATTGCTACTGTAAGTGGAGCAACAGTTACAGTAAAAGACATTGGCTCAACGATTTTAACGGCTACTCAAGTTGCTGATGCTATTTATAATAGTTATACAGCAACAGCAACTTTAACAGTTGAGAAAAGAACTCCTAGTTATACGGTTACCAATGTCACTGCTACCTATGGAGCAAATGATATCATTATAGGTGCTGATCAAATCGATTTAAAAAATGATGAACAAAACCTATACAATCTCATTGCAAGTTCATCAGATACCAATGTTGCTACCATAGCTACTTCTGGAACAGGTGTCTATAGACAAAACACCATTCAGTTTCAAAATGTAGGAACTTCTACGATTAGTTTAACTCATGTAGCTTCTACTCATTATAAAGCAGCGACGGTAACCCTAAGTGTAACTGTTGAAAAAGCTACTCCAGTATTTGATCCAGCTCCAGTTGCTTATCTCTATGGAGAAACCAATGAAAATGGATCCATTTCTTTAAGCACTCCAAATGGAGAATTAATTACTGAGGTAGTTTTTGCATCTTATGGAACTCCTACTGGATCTGCTGGAGATTATACCTTAGGATCATGTCACGCTTCTAACAGTGTTTCTATAGTGGAAGGAGTTGCTCTTGGAACTAGTTCGTTTACCATTAATGCTAAAAATTCGGTGTTTGGTGATCCTTGTGGAGGAACTGCAAAACGATTATATGTTAAGGTAAAATATATTCCACAAGGGGCTACTCTTGATGACACAACTAAAACTTATGGAGATGACGATTTTGTAAAAGTTGGTCAAACAGCTAGTGATGGAGCCATGACTTTTTCTAGTTCTGATGATACGGTGGTTTCAATTACAGGAACTTCTTCTTTGGGATTGAGTACTTCAGCAACTCATCAAATCAATAAGGCAGGAACTGCAGTAATTTCAGTTTCTCAAGCCGCAACTTC
>Ga0102948_1000881_pt1 | contig 11948 bp, 8 predicted proteins | sample SalPonA_A_H2O_MG_FD_78211 | JGI IMG/M metagenome (GOLD analysis project Ga0102948, IMG submission 78211) | Water microbial communities from South San Francisco under conditions of wetland restoration - Salt Pond MetaG R2A_A_H2O_MG | ecosystem: Environmental > Aquatic > Non-marine Saline and... | reverse complement strand
TAGGTTAAATGCTATTGAGAGACTTGTAAAGAAAATCTCAATTTAGAGTTGTCATGGTCTGGACGGGATTAACTCGTTCCACTCGTTGGTCCCCAATGGATGTTTGTGATCAAAAATCCTTCTGCAGCAGAGCTGCAGGACATTTTTTATTTGCTCGTCTTACGAAAGCAAGCTTTCGACGCCTCGCAAACAAAAAAAGCCCTCCACTGTGTGGAAGGCTTTTCGCGGTCTGGACGGGACTCGAACCCGCGACCCCCTGCGTGACAGGCAGGTAGTCTAACCAACTGAACTACCGCGCCACATAAGGTGGTTGTGCGCTTTTCGATTAATGGCGGAGCGGACGGGACTCGAACCCGCGACCCCCGGCGTGACAGGCCGGTATTCTAACCAACTGAACTACCGCTCCACATAATCGAGAATTGCATATATAACTAAAATGGCGGAGCGGACGGGACTCGAACCCGCGACCCCCGGCGTGACAGGCCGGTATTCTAACCAACTGAACTACCGCTCCGAAGCCTTTTTAGTTATATCATTGAAATTGGCGGAGCGGACGGGACTCGAACCCGCGACCCCCGGCGTGACAGGCCGGTATTCTAACCAACTGAACTACCGCTCCGCATTTTCAATGTTATCAGTGAGTTACTTGAGTAGGTTATACCCCGTGCCCTCACTGCGGCGCAGATAATACGTATTCGCCCTAACAGAGTCAATGCTTTTTATTAATAAAATTGCCTTCTTGGTGCTGTTTGCATGATAAATAATCACAATGTTGAAATAAAAATCAGTAGTGATTATTTTTAAATCAATCTGCACCTCACCACAAAGGTAAGCACTCCCCCCACATTTTATGATTTTTTCTTAAATACTGAAAATAGTTTTGCCAGTCCTTTCGGTTCATCATCTAACGATATATCTCGCTCCGTCGCTGCCTTCTTTTGTGCGTTGACTGGTTTGCCCGTTTTCTTTTTGCGCATCAAAATAATGATAACGGCAGCGACAATCCCAATAAGCAGAATGCCGCCATTGACTGACACAAGCAATATCATCATGGTTTTTGAATCCATCTCTTCACTTGTTTCACTCATCACCGGCGCGGGTTGGTCTAACGGCTCAGCTTGTTCACTATCGGGTATCGCGGTATCGCTTCCATCAACAATGGGGTCTTTACCGTCAATAAGTGGGTCAATAACTTCAGGCTCAGGCTCGTTAGCCAAAAAACTGTACTCTGGCACATCTAATATAAAGTCTCTTCCGTCAGTAGTTGTGCCGTATGCGGTGAGCTTTACGCGGAAAATACCTTCTTCATAAGCTACGATAAGATGTTCTCTGGCATTATCACCGCCTTCTGTCAGAGAAAAATTTTGAATATCGGTATTCGGAAACCTTACCTTGCCATCAATAAGCAGCGACGAGATGTCTACTAAGTCTCTATCAACGTCAACAATTAGCTTATGATAACCCTCACCACCGCCATCAAGTTCTACGTCGATGTTAACCGGATTAGAATAGAGTATTATTGGCTCACTCACCTGTTCTCGTGTGTACATTGGCGTACGCACTCTAAATACAGGCTTCCATTCGCCCGAGGATAACTTCAGATTAAATTGCCCGGTAAACACGCCATCGCCAGGGCGCTCATCCATACCCCGACCATTATCTTCAAATTTCGCTATCTCTTGGTCGTTTGAACCGAAATTATCAAAATTAGGGTTGTTGGTGCTTACAAACTCAATATCTAAATTAACAACATTTCTAAACGCTGCATTATCAATGGGTTTTCCTGCATTGGTTAGGTATGCGGTTGATTTTAAGATTTCACCGGAAAAAAGAATGCTCGGTAGCGGGTCTGCGTGCAGTTCAATATCAGACACCACCATGACTCTGCTATTAGGTAGCACCTGCCCGACAGCTTGCCATGGGCCCGGAACCGGGTTTTTGATCGTGATCATGTCAAACGTGTCGGCATCGAACCACGTTATCTTTTCGTTGTCAGCCTTACTCTGGAAAAACTTCGAACCATCAGGTCTCACCAAGACCACTGGCGCTGAACCGTATTCGCGAAAGAAAATCATGGTGATTTCTTCCACGTTGTAATCAACCCTGAAGCGGTTTTGTAGCAGCGCTATCGAGTTTTGGTACTCGTCTCCTAATGTTTCAATCGGCTCTACAGCATTACGTTGGGACGTTTGCGTTTCTGTTGCGTCAGAGGCGGGGGCCGTTTCCTGCGCTAAGACGGAAAAGCTCAACAACACCATCACGGCCGCTATTAGCTTGTTATTTATCCCAATTGTCACGCATACACTCCTGTTGTCGATTCTGTAGCGCCAAGCACATCGTTATGATGCATCCTCACTATCTGGACGCCATAAACACTTGCCCCCTGCCTTTTTTACCATATCGAGGCGCGCTTCATGTTGTTGTAATTCATCGGCGCTTGCTTTAATAACCTTTAATTTATTTGTTGTCCTATTGATTGCTCTGATCGCGTTGGTATCGTTATCACCACTTCCGGTGGATGCCAATTTGAGTTTGGTCTGTCCGCCCGTCATCAGTAAATAAACGTCAGCCAAAATCTCGGCATCTAATAACGCGCCGTGTAATTCTCGGTGACTATTATCAATGCCATAACGTTTACAAAGTGCATCAAGGTTATTTTTCTGGCCTGGGTGAAGTTGCCGCGCTAAAACCAATGTGTCTAGCACGTCACACATATTTTTCGTTACAACGCCCTTAGTGCCACTTTCCATCGCGAATTCATGATCCATAAAGCCCACATCGAACGGTGCGTTATGAATGACGAGCTGTGCGCCACGAATGAAGTTAATGAAATCTTGCGCGACATCAGAAAACGTAGGTTTATCAACAAGAAATTCGTTAGTAATACCGTGGACCTCGATGGCCTCTTGTTCAATTTGGCGACCGGGATTGATATAAACATGAAAATGGTTACCGGTAAGGCGCCTATTGACCACCTCTACACAACCAATTTCAATGATGCGGTGGCCCTCTTTAGGATCGATTCCCGTCGTTTCGGTATCTAGAATTATCTGTCGCATACTTCCTCTGCTGTTTTCTGTCGCTTTTTGATAGTATATCAATCCCTTCGCTTCAGACTAAGGGAAATGCCGATTTAACGGGTAATAAATTTTTAAGGACTTCGCGTGACGCAAAAAACAATCCATATCTTTACCGACGGTTCATGTTTGGGCAATCCAGGTCCTGGCGGATATGGCGCTGTATTAGTCTATAAACAACATAGCAAAGAATTGAGTGATGGGTTTGCTCATACAACCAATAATAGAATGGAATTACTGGCGCCAATAGAAGCGCTAAATAGCCTCAATGAACCCTGCCAAGTAGAGCTGACTACTGACAGTCAGTATGTAAAAAATGGTATCAATCAATGGATCCATAATTGGCGAAAAAACGGCTGGCGTACATCAGATAAGAAACCAGTAAAAAATGCCGATTTATGGAAACGGTTAGATGAAGCGGTAAAAAAACATAGTGTGAATTGGCATTGGGTGAAGGGACATTCAGGTCACCCTGAAAATGAGCGCTGCGATAAACTAGCGAGAGCCGCAGCCGAGGCTAACCCCACGCAAGTTGATGCGGGCTTTGTAGGATAACAAAGCCCATACGGCTTATTTCCATTCAACGACGATTTTTCCCATCGTGTCGTTATTTTCTAATCGCTCGTGGGCAATACCAACTTGGTCGATACCGTAAACAGTATCAATGTTTACGTGTAATTCATTGCACGTAAACGCATCTAAGCAAGCCGTACTGAACGCCTCGATTAACGCTGTTTTGTAACTATCATCTCGATTTCTAAGCGTAGTACCTTGGAGGGTGGCGCGTTTTTGTAACAACAGGCCCATATCCAACTTATCGGCAAAACGCCCCGCCAACATTGCGAGCTGCACTATCATGCCATCCCGTGCAAGTACTTTTATGTTTCGATTAAGGTAATCGCCGCCGACCATATCTAAAACCATCGCAACACCAGATGGCCAACGCTCTCCCAATACAGTTGCGAAACACGATTCCTTATAGTTAATAAGCACACTGGCCCCATTCTCTTGACACATGGCCAGTTTTTGACTGCTTGACGCGGTGGCGGCCGCCTCTACTCCCCAATGTCGGCATAATTGTAAAGCAGCTAACCCGACGCCACTGGCTCCCCCGTGAATAAGCACTTTTTCAGCGGGCTTCACATGAGCAATGGTGCGAAGACACTGAAAAGCTGTTAAAAATACTTCGGCAAGCCCGGCTGCGGTAGAAAATGCCATTCCTTCAGGAATCCGCATAAGATGAGTAGGGTTAACAACAACCTCAGACGCGTATCCGCCCCCAGCAACCAAACCAAACACCTTATCACCCACCTTCCATTGGCTTACCTTTTCACCAACGTCATCAACGATGCCCGCTACCTCAAGACCAAGTATTTCGCTTTCTCCTGGCGGCGGCGGGTAATGACCTTGTCGCTGTAGCGTATCTGCACGATTAACGCCAAAGGCATTGACCTTAACTTTTACGAAATTTTCAGGTGTAGTTAATAATGAACCATGGCGAATCGAAAGTGCGCGTGGCGCACATCCTTTTTCAAAATCTACAAACTGCACTACACTCTCCTTAAATTACGTGCCATTGCGAAACACGATGCGGCGAACGCCTTCTTTGGTTAATCGTCTTTATTACGCTACCTAGTACGGATAAAGACAGTAAATGGTGCATTAATGCCTATTCGCATACATTGCTGTTTACGGTTATACTCCGCGCCTCGCTGGGTTGGTGAATACCACACTGCCCCACGCCCTTTAATGAAACTATAAACCATAGAGTACACCGAATGTCAGCACAGGTCATTTTATCACCAAACAGAGACAAATCACTTCGTCGTCGCCACCCTTGGGTGTTCGATAGCGCGGTCGCTACCGTAAAAGGAAAAGCACGCTCGGGTGATACCGTCGACGTTTACGACACCAAAGGTGAATGGCTAGGCCGCGGTGCATACTCACCAAGCTCTCAAATACGAGTGAGAATGTGGACATTCGATATAGATGAAACCATCGATAATGGTTTCTTTTTACGTAAAATGGAAACGGCACTATCACTACGTAAACGCTTGTTTGATCCACAACAAACGAATGCATTTAGATGGATCGCGTCAGAAAGTGATGGCCTACCCGGTGTAACTATCGACTTATATGACAATGTAGCGGTGGTTCAATTACTCAGTGCGGGTGCGGAAAAGCACAGGAAAAAGATAGTCTGGGCTATTACTAAGCTCCTTCCTGGTACCCATGTTTACGAACGTAGCGACGTTGATGTAAGAAAAAAAGAAGGGCTAGAGCCAGTCACTGGCGTACTTGCAGGAGAGCCTCCGATGCAAGTTACCATTAAAGAAAACGGGCTTTCCATTGTTGTTGATATTGAAAACGGCCATAAAACCGGTTTTTATCTTGACCAACGTGATAGCCGCGCCACTGCCGCGCACTATGCAAAAGATGCTCACGTACTGAATTGCTTCAGCTATACGGGTACCTTCTCGTGTTTTGCCCTCGCTGGTGGTGCTAAATCTGTGACTAATGTCGATGTGTCAGAGCCCGCTCTTGCGCTTGCAAAACATCATGTTGAGCTAAATAACCTTACTGATGGCGACAGCTACTATGTGAATCAGGACGTGTTTAAAGCGCTTCGCGAATTTCATGAAGGGAAACAGCAGTTCGACATGGTAATACTCGACCCACCTAAATTTGTCGACAGTAAGGCAACCCTGACACGCGCGTCACGCGGGTACAAAGACATCAATATGTATGGCATTCATGCCGTTAAATCAGGCGGATTACTGCTGACGTTTAGCTGTTCTGGGTTAATGCCTGCTGACCTGTTTCAAAAGATCGTTGCCGATGCAGCACTAGACGCAGGCCGTACCATCAAGATTATAGGCCGTTTAGGTCAGGCTGCTGACCACCCTATTATTGGTACTTACCCTGAAGGCTACTACTTAAAAGGCCTCATTTGTGAAGTGACTGACTAGTCGTTTCACAACCTTTGCGTGTACGAATACTACTTTCTGTGTTTGCCTGAAAGCACAGAAAGTAGGCGTAACCCATTTTATCGATAGCGCACGCTGTCACGCTGCTACGCCCTCTCTCATCTCTTGCTCTCGAAGCGTGACGTCGTGAGAGACAGCAGCACGTTTTGTTCTCGCAACTTCCTTCGAAATTTCAATACGTTTCCATACGCGCTCATGAAAATAAAAAGCGACGGTATTTATTGCTGGTTCAACAAGCGCTACAGCACCGCCTACCACAACACTGCCGGTTAGCAGGTAAGCAACCATGAACGCTACAGAAAAGTGCATAACGGCAAAGGTAACAGTCTTTTTCATTTTAGGTTTGGCCTTTATTTAATTACATCAAGATAATGAGAATTATTATCATTTAATAAAAATAAAGACAATTAAATTACTCGAATAGTTCCATCGAGTAATTTAATGAAGGACAACAAACAGTGCTGTGTGTTGTCAGTAGGATATGTCTACTTCATTTCGGTAATTTCGACACCAACGACACAGCTAGAGTCTGTGTCGGGTTCACAGCGAACCACGGTAGCTAACGCTGCGAGCGAGGGTATTTGCGAACTTGACGACTCTATCGCGACACTCACCTGCGTACCAATTTCGATAGAGGGCTCATCTACCTCCAATGACATACCTGTCGCGCTGATGTCTTTGCACATTGCCTGCATAGTGCGACTTGATTCATCGTCGGTAACCTCTAACTGACAAGGCGAATTAACCATCATCCTGAAAAAATTTCGCTTATCATCGTATCCCAACATGTTTACTTCTCCTGATTTCTAGCCTAAACCTCATGACCTACTTCTTTGTTATAGGGTGAGGTTAAACTATTGTCAATCTGGGCGACTACATATTGTTCGATTATTTTAAATTTGCGCTAGCGTAATCTGTAAACCGAGCTATAACCGGGCTAAAAATCTTGCAAATACAATGTAATGCGCTTGGCTGAGATGGGATACGCCGTGCCAAGCTGCTGAGCGAACAACGATACTCTCAATTCTTCAATCATCCAGCGAACCTCAGTAAGCGCATCGGGCACTTTACCTTTAGGATATTTCCCGCATGTTTTTTCCCATTCACTTATCGATTTTTCCACCATAACTTGGTGCATACGATCTTTGTTTGGGTCGATCGGCAGTTTATCTAATCGTCTCGCAAGCCCTTTAATATATCGGTTCCAGTCATCTAAGCGAGCCTCGCCAATAGACGATACAAAACCAGGGAATACCAGTGCGGCCAAATGCGCCTTGCAGTCGCCTAGCGCGTTAATCATTGTAAGCGGCACATTGCCTTTCATCTGCTTTTGACACTGGTGCGCTAGCGTTAAACCCTGTTCTACCTGTTGTGCTATCTCTAGCACACGGTCATTAATGTTTGCTCTGACAACATCGACACACGCGTTAAACTCGCTTTTTGTGCGAATATCGGTGTTATTCGCATGGCAAAAGTCTGAGACTAACGCATCGATACCAGCAAAAATACAATCATCAATGAGTGCTTTAACCTGACCAAACGGATTAAAGTACAGCCCTAGTTTTGCCTTATTAGGCAACTTATTTTGAAGATAATTAAGTGGCGAGGGCATTGCATTTTTAATCAGTACATTTACACCTTGGCGATGAGTGGTTTGCGCTTTTTCCGCTTCGTCAATGAGTGCTATGTCGACCTTATCCCCGCGTTGAACTAATGCCGGAAATGCCTGAACTTCGAACCCTCCCACCTTTTGTACGAAGGTATCGGGCAAGTGGTCAAAATCCCACTGTTCAATGTTGCTGCGCTCAAGCCCTGGTGTCGCGGCTTTTTCAAAGGTTTCTTTCACATGTCCAGCACACGTCAATTTTAGCGCGTGTAAATCGTCACCATTGGCAAGGTCATCCCCGTTGTCGTTAACAACCGTAAAATGTATCTTCAAATGCTTATCGAGCGCGTCAAGATTCCAGTCTTCAGGTTCAATAACAATCCCCGTCATTTTACGCAGCTTATCTGACACAGCTTCTATGATGGGGACGGGTCGGTTATTTTTATCGGTATCACTAATATCTGCTATGCAGGCATCAGCAAAATTAGGGGCCGGTACAAAATTTCGGCGCAAACGTTTCGGTAGGCTTTTTATCATTCCCACAATCAGCTCGTGCCTAAGGCCCGGTACCAACCAATCAAAGCTGACGTCATCCACCTGATTTAATACTGGAAGTGGAATAACAACCGTTACGCCATCATTTTCTGCATTTGGCTCAAAGTTGTAGCGAAGAGGAAGGGTTATATTTCCTTGACGCCATACATCTGGGAACGCGTTGGCAACAGATTGTGCAGGCTGTTGTCGATAAACATCCTCTTCGGTAAACGTGAGTGCTTCGTTATTCCCAAACTGTTTAAACCATTTTTTAAATGACGCGTCGTTATTCGCCTCAACGGGAATGCGTTTTGCGTAAAAACTAATGAGCTCCTCATCATCAACCAATAAATCTCTACGTCGGGTCTTTTGTTCGAACTCATCAGCTTGCTCTAATAACGACTGATTCTCTTGCAAAAAACCGTAATTAAGTTTTGTGTTCCCTGCGACTAACGCCTCTCGAATGAAGAGTTCGTGACAAAGCGGCGGGTCGATAAGGCTGAATACTTTCGCGCGTTTCATGACTATTGGTAGTCCGAAAAGCGTTACCTTTTCAAACGCGATCACTGCACCACGTTTTTTAGACCAATGAGGCTCTGAATAACTCGATTGCGTCACATGGCCTGCAAGCGGCTCAACCCATGTTGGGTCAATTTTCGCTACCATTCGGCCGAATAATTTTGACGTTTCAACCAGTTCAGCCGCCATAACCCATTTGGGCTGCGACTTTGCTAGCCCTGAGCCAGGAAAAATCATAAATCGCGTATTGCGTGAGCCTAAGTACTCGCGATCTTTGTCTTTGAACCCTAAGTGCGAAAGCAACCCACTTGCAATAGCCTGATGAATGGCTTGATAATCAGCCTCATGCTTTACAATTCCAAAGCCTAACTCTGCAATAGACTTTTTCAGCTGACTCACAATATCTTGCCACTCACGCATACGTAAGTAGTTGATAAATTGTGCCTTACACCATTTTCTAAGATGATTTTGGCTTAGTGCGTTTTGCTGCTCTCTAAATGCAGTCCAAAGATTGAATAGGCTGATAAAGTCAGAATCTTTGTCTGAATATTCATTATGTTTTTCGTCCGCTTGTTGACGTTTATCTTGCGGCCTTTCCCTTGGATCTTGAATAGATAGGCCAGCCGCAATAACCATCACTTCATTAACGGCATTGGTTTTTTCTGCCTCGATCACCATACGTGCATAACGAGGGTCAACAGGAAGTCTTGCAATCTGACGCCCCATTTTAGTAAGTTGCATCTTTCCTTTTTGCTTGGTGATTGCTTGAATCTCTTCTAGCAGACGAAATCCGTCATTAATATTTCTATTATCAGGTGGCTGTACAAAAGGAAATGCTGCTATATCACCAAGGCCAAGCGCTAGCATTTGCAGTATGACTGAGGCTAAGTTTGTTCTGAGTATTTCAGGGTCGGTAAACTCTGGGCGGCCGAGGTAGTCTTCTTCGCTGTATAAACGAATACAGATACCGTCCGATACTCGACCACAACGCCCTGCTCGTTGATTCGCTGAGGCTTGAGAAATCGGTTCGATAGGTAACCGCTGTACTTTGCTTCTTGCACTGTAGCGAGATATCCGCGCCATACCAGGGTCAATGACGTACTTAATGCCCGGTACGGTCAATGAGGTCTCAGCAACGTTAGTTGCCAACACAATACGTCGACCGCTATGAGACTGGAAAATACGATTTTGTTCTGCTGCCGATAAACGGGCATAAAGCGGTACTATTTCAGTGTTACGGTACTGCTGCTTGCTTAACGTATCTTGCGTATCGCGTATGTCACGTTCACCACTTAAAAACACCAAGATATCACCCGGTGCTTCACGCATAAGCTCATCAACAGCGTTGACAATGGCATCAGCTTGATCTCGTTCTTCATCGCCATTTTCAGGCTCATGGTAACGGATTTCTACGGGGTAAGTTCGTCCACTTACTTCGATGATGGGCGCATTATTAAAGTGCTTCGAGAAACGCTCTGGATCGATAGTCGCCGACGTAATGATAAGCTTCAGTTCAGGGCGTTTGTCGAGAAGCTGGCGTAAATAGCCTAATAGAAAATCAATATTTAAACTGCGTTCGTGCGCTTCATCGATAATGATGGTGTCGTATTGATTTAGAAAGCGGTCTTGTTGCATTTCAGCGAGCAACATACCGTCAGTCATCAGCTTTACGTAACTTTGGTCACTCACCTGGTCACTAAAGCGAATTTTAAACCCAACTTTTTCACCAAGCGGTGTATGCAGTTCTTCTGCAATGCGGCTTGCCACACTTCGCGCGGCGAGTCGTCGAGGTTGGGTGTGCGCAATCATTCCTGACACACCCCGCCCTAATTCTAAGCAAATTTTTGGAAGCTGCGTTGTTTTCCCGGAGCCGGTTTCACCTGCCACAATCACCACCTGATTGTTGGCGATTGCCGCTTTAATATCTTCTTTCTTATCACTTACGGGTAAAGGCGGATAGTCGACTGACGGAAGGTTCGCTTTTCGCCACCGGCATTTTTCAATTGAACGCTCAATATCGCTTTTTAATTTTTCATATTGAGCATTAAGCGCTTCATTGGCATCAACATTTTCACCTGACGCTTTATTATTAACCGATTTAGCTAGCTGAGACACGCGGCGTTTAAGCCTAAACCTGTCTGCATTCATACAGTCGTCTAATTGTTTAAAAAGCGGTTTTATAGCAATAGCTGAAGACAAAATAGCATCCTACTGAAAAACGAATAAGGTGGTATTCACCTTGAATGAAAAAGATGGCGCGCAGTGTTAATCACGCACACACCGCTAGCAATATGCATTGCTAAGCCGCGATGCGCGCAGATCGTAGAAGAAGCTGCGGTAAAAATCTAGCGCTATTTAATACCGAAAAACGTAATCAATTGATCACCCCTTTTCGCTGTAGCACTTAAATAACAACAAGCGACCGTTGTTTTCGATTAGTCGGCAAGCGCATCATCATGTGGGGCAGTAAAGCGTGGAAAGCCAAATGCAATCGCAAGCAAGCCAAACACAAAAATAAGCATGGGATACCAGCAGTACGGCGTAATGGCCAATGGTGAAATACCTACCACCGCCGCCGCACTAAGCAATTGCGCACCATAAGGTACTAAGCCCTGGAAACTACATGAAAAAATATCCAATAAAGACGCCGTTCGACGAGGGTCAACACCATATTTTTTGTTTAAATCACGGGCAATGGGGCCTGCTGTTACAATGGCGATGGTATTGTTCGCGGTGGTAATATCAAGAAAACTAACCAACCCTGCAATACTAAACTCTGCCCCTTTTTTACTTGTCACCCTTCTGGTCAGCCTATCAATAAGCCAAGTAATTCCACCATTGGCATGCATAAGCGCCACAATGCCGCCTATAGTAATGGCTATCATGGCAAGGTCTTGCATCCAGCCCATACCTTTTTGAATACTCTGCATCATACTTAATACCGTAAAGCTATCCTGCATAAGCCCCACAATACAAGCACTTGCAATACCAACACCCAATACGCTGATAACGTTAAACCCGCTTAGCGCAAAACCAATGATGCAAAGGTAAGGTAAAATGCGCCACACGTTATATTCCTGTGTCTCAACGATCCCCGAGGTATCTACATCAACGCACAGAAGCAGTATCATAGTGACGATACAGGCAGGCAATGCAACCATTAAGTTTGCGCGAAACTTATCTTTTAACCGCACCCCTTGCGTTCGGGTAGCTGCAATGGTGGTA